>Ga0208764_10002891_pt1 | contig 10645 bp, 4 predicted proteins | sample ETNtaG_18_FD_185762 | JGI IMG/M metagenome (GOLD analysis project Ga0208764, IMG submission 185762) | Marine microbial and viral communities from oxygen minimum zone, Eastern Pacific Ocean - ETNP201302SV91 (SPAdes) (version 2) | ecosystem: Environmental > Aquatic > Marine > Oceanic ...
CGTCCTCATCCTCATCATCGCACATACCATCTAGGTCATTGTCAAGGACCATGATCTGGCCATCAACGCAGGCATCACATGCTCCCTCTACATATTCACAGCTGCGATTGTCAATGGTGGCAGAGGGATCATAGTTGCATGCACTCTCATCCATGCAGCCACATTCATCACATGTGTTCCAGGTTGCGAGGTATATTGAACCGGTGTTCCCATTTCCACTGGCATCAGACAAGAGGTTTCCTTCCCCCTCATTCATCTTCCAATAACCTGTAAGATCACCTGATGATACGTAGTTGGCACGATCCACCATCGCATCCATGTCACTGGTGTCCTCCGCCAATTCAGCGATCTCAAAGGTGCCTAGGGCCTTGGTCCAGATGGCAACCTCATCGATGGAACCATTCCAGCCGTATCCGCTTGCAAATCTTGAGATGTAGGTTGAGCTGCTCTCGCTTGGAGGTTCGATGCCCGTGGCCTGATCCACCTGAGCCCCATTGGTGTAGAGTGTCAATTTTCCTAGTGCACTATCAAAAGTGACCGCCACAAAGGTCCAGACATTCTCTTGCAGTGGGTCTGGGTCTTGTACGGAGCTGTAATTCCCATTATGTCCAGCAGATAATTGTGCACCCTGGTTTTCAGGTGCCCAAAAGGCATGGCCTGCATTGCCAGAGAGAATGTTATTTGAGCTGCCAGCGCCAATAGACCTTCTCACCCATGCGGCCTTTGTATAGGAGCCTTGAGACATGACATCACCGAGGTCGACAAATGCCTCTGGTCCATTGAAATAGAGAAAATAATCCCCATTGTCTAGGTGATCTTCGCAACTGCCATCGTCATGGGTCGCGTTGCTGTTGTAGTTGAATGCGGTACTGTCAGTGCAGCCGCAGATCGATGATCCATTCGTGATCCCAGCACAGTCCTCGGGGTCAGGGTCTGGGTCACTGCAACTGACGTAAAACATGATCGATAAAAGGGTAAAAAAACATATCCTGTTCATCATGGTCATTCTATGTGAACACCTCTGGCAATACTATGCTCCCAATCATCAAGACCTAGTTCTTCTGGGACATCATACTGACTCACGAGATAGTTTAACTCACCATTGAGCCAATAGCAGGCGGTCGTATGACTGTAATAATCAGGGTCTCTGGTCGCTAGACCAACAACAACAACATACCCATCTGCCACACGAATGTCCCGCGCCTCGCCTGTCCCGAAATCTGTGGGAGGTCCACCTGGTAAATATCTTTTGCTTCCATTTTCCCAATATTCAGGGTAGATACCGCCCGTGTTCAATGAGTCACCCATGTCTTCAATGTAGTCTGAGGAACCTGCGATATAAACATCGCTCCCATCGATCGTGATCCCCCACGCTTTTGTTCCATATAAACCAGTTGATGCCCAATTACCGCGTTGTGGAAGGTCTGTCCTCCTGGAGTTGCGCCAATAACAGGCCCTTGGAGGATAGCCAGTCATGTTATTGAGTACAGTTGTATAACCCGCAAAATATCTTACATTTCCTTCTAGGAATGTCAGGTCATTGACCTCTCCATCCTCAGCTGCACTCAGGTTTGTCTTCTGACCATTCTTCCAGTAGCAGGGGACGTAGACGTGGTGATTGTTCATGGCATATCCACCCACGAAAACATCACCATTATTTTTTACACCGATGGCAAAGGCCTGTGAATCCCTATTTGTGGTCAGATTGATCTTCTGGCCATTCTTCCAGTAACAGGAACCATCGTCAAACCAGCCTGCAACATAGACATCACCATCATGGACAGTGATCGCCTCGGCCTCTCCCCAATTTCCAGGAAGGTCGTAGCGTGTCTGGTCTATCCAGTAACACGCATCAGAAGATTCTCCTGTTCCACAGGCATATACAGTGCCATCTATCACAACGATGTCCGTTGCCCAGGCACCACCTGGGAGTTCTACTCTGGTGCCATCCACCCAGTAACAGGCGGTATAGTTCCCTTGGTCATCGTATGAATCTCCAACAATGTAAACGCTCTTACCTGGAATGAGGAAGGAGTTACACATGCCATCCCCATCATCATCGGGGCCATCATTATTAGGGTTGAATACACCATATGAACAGTCATCACACCCATCACCATCCGTGTCGGAACATACCGTATTATCGAATGGGTCCGAGTCCTCATCATCGGTGACATTATCATTGTCATCATCTTCGTCCATGTCATCACAGACACCATCCATGTCATGATCGTTGCCCCATACCTCACCATCAATACAGGAGGCACATGCATCCTCGACATACTCACAGGTACGATTCTCAATGGTGGCTGAGGGATCATGGTTACATGCGGTCTCGTCCATACAGCCACACTCATCACACGTATTCCAATGCGCAGAACTCATGGTACCAAGATTCCCATTACCACTGGCATCGGTTATGAGAGCACCCTCTCCCTCATTGAGTTTCCAGTAACCGGCCAGATCGTCTGATGATGCATAGTTTCCTCTATCCACATTTGCATTCATGTCTGTTTTCTCACCGGATAGTTCACTGATCTCAGCACTACTCAAGGCCTTGTCCCATATAGCGACCTCATCGATCGAACCGTACCATATATTTGCATTTGCAAACTTTCCGATATATGTTTTTCCATGATCCTCAGGGGGCTCGATTCCTGTGGCCTGATCCACCTGCACCCCACTAGTATAGAGTGTCATCGTCCCAGATGCGACGTCAGGGTCATAGGTGACGGCGACGAATGTCCAGACAGCCTCTGGAAGTGAGTCAGGGTCTTGAACAGCATGATAATTTCCATTATGTCCCGAGGACAGCCTAGCCCCCTGGCCAAAGGGTGCGTAGAGTGCGTGCCCCTTGTTTCCGCTGATGATATTGTTCTTGACCCCGTAGCCGTAGTTTCGCTTGACCCATGCTGCTTTGGTGTATGGGCCCTGATCGATCATGTCACCGAGATCCACAGTGGAGTTGGAGCCGTTGAAGGTCAGGTAATAATCACCATTATCTAAAAATGTCTGGCAACTGCCATCATCATGAGTGGCATCACTGTCATAATTGTATGCCGTGCTATCGGTGCAGCCACAAATTGCGTTGCCACCTGAATTTCCTGCACAATCCTCAGGTTCAGGAGAAGATGCTTCATCCTTTGTACAAGCAAAGAACATGAAAAGCATGATCAATAATAATTTATTTGTATTCATGGTTTAATTTATCAACCTCTATTGTTATTTAACTATCATCATTTTCTTCGTACCACTGAATAATTCCTTTTTATTCATTGGTTCATTCACGGTCAAGTGATAGAAATACACTCCCGAAGGAAGTTTCTGGCCCCTCTGATCATTGCCATGAAACTGAAATGAATGGTGACCTGGAGGTTTTATAGCCTCTCGAATGCTCAGAATATTACGACCCAATAGATCATAGAAATCAACCTTGACCAGAGACCATTGTTTTAGGTCATATGAAATAGTGGTAGATGGATTGAATGGATTGGGGAAATTCTCATATAATTTAAATTCATCAGGTAATATCATCTCATAACCAGATTCATTCATGGAAGTACTGAAGCGATTTGATACGATCGCTTGCATCTTACCATCTCCCAAGTCACCGGTCACGGTCCAAGTAAATAACCCTTGGGAGAGATTAACTCCCATGAGCATGTTCAAGAGATCATTCTTACTAACCTTGGCATGATTGTCTTGGGTATGTAAATCCATGTAAGATGTATCCATAACATTTGTTCCTGTTGAAAATGGAAGACCAATGACCAAATGATATTCTAGAATATCCACATCCACTCCATGGGAAAAGTTCCACTCAAATTGGATACTGTCATCTGAAGAGGCATTCATGGCGATCGTGGTGTCATTCACAGGCGTAGTCAATACGATATTAACCGATTCTATGCTTGGCGTAAATGAGAGACTCGGGTAATAAATGCCGTATGGTGTAAATTTTGAGAAATTGTCTGCCTCATTACTATAAAAACTCACATGGTCGCTACTATCGATCACACCTAGTGCAAAGGAATATTCTCCAGGACCAGTGATAACATCATCCATGTCGATCAATACGCTTGAACTGGGGTCCAAGGAGAAGATCGTATCCAATGCTGTACCTAGGCCGTGATCGATCACACCAATGTTCATGCCATTGTTGCTCTCACCCCAGCCCTCTTGATCATAATTGTAGATGACAATTCCACTCTCAAGGCTATGTACTTCAGCTACAAAGAGATTCAGGTCAATGTCCCACTCCCCCTGAACTGATGGTGGCACCTCGAACCTGATGAATGCAACATGGTTGCGTTTCACATCTAGGAACTTTTGCTTGGTAGGCAGGATCGTATCCTGCATCGTGGTATCCACGGATCGATCATTCAAGGGATAGATATCATTGTCGACCTGGAAGGTCCACAGCCCCCCACTCTTTCCATCAACCATAACCGACCAGGTGTAGTTTCCACTTGGTTGGAATGGCTGAAAACATACATTGTTTGGATAATCAAATAATTCGGTTCTATTGACACCAGGACCATTGATGGTAACGGTCGCTGTCGTCCCGATATAATCCTTCTTATATGGATAGTTCCATACGACACTATAATCTGGGATCACATCCACGGCATTATTTCGAGGGATCGGAAAACTAGGATGAGGGTAGCGATATCCAGGGATCCAATAGACAGAGTCGCCATACTCGTAGGCACCAATATCAGGGGCGTCACCAACAAATCTGCGATTTTGCCCAGGAAACGATGGAGGCCTATTGAACTGTAGATCTTGGCCATCATTGATCCCTGGTATCACCACACCAGCGTCTATTAAAGTGGATCCCTTTCTAGGCCTGAAATCATAGTCCTGCGATCGATCAGTAGGATGTTCACTACTTGATTCATATTCATAAAGCCAAAGGTACCATGGGTCTGCCAATTCTCGTAGGATCGAGGAATGGCCTAATGAACTACCAAACCAGATCCCTTGATCTAATAAAAGAGGAGCATCCATTGGCTGGTTTCCACCACTCACTGATTCAGGATAATCCCAACAGTCTGGTGAAGGACAGGTAAAGGATTGCTCTATGAGAGAATTACTGATCTCAGTGTTGATGTTTCCAGGTGTGTAGCCCAGATGAAAATCTTGATGGAACTCACCTGGCTCACCGTATTTGCCTACAAAAAGGTCAACGTCAAACATTCTATTATCATAGGCGGTCACATGGTGGACATCATGATAATCACCCTTAAGTCTCATGCCACGATTATTTCCAATGGTAACAATATGATGGATGTCACCCCTTCTATTTCCTGCACCAGTTGCTCCACCATCTATCCTCATACCATTGGCACCTGGACCATTGATGATCCAGTTATATCGGGACATGGATCTCGGAGCACCATGTGCTCCCCTGTTTATGCCGCTGCAGTCACAGGGATCTTTGAAGTCCTCGATCCTACAATATTCCATTAGAGGACTTCCTCCGAGGCCACCGATCTTGCTGTTCTCAAATGTGACATACCTGGCTATATTACCTAACTCAGCACCGCCTCCACCAGGATGTGCCCACCAATCCATGTTTGTAAAGAGACAATTCTCAACCCGGCTATGGTGTCCTCTAATTTTCACATTATAGACGTAGGGTATCTCACTGAACCGACAGTTGACAAACTCTGCATTCCAGGTATAGAGCCCAGTGCATCTTGAGCCATCAAGCATTAAGGCAGGGAGTGTGATATCATGAAGCTGCTTGAATTCACAATCCTCAAAAAGAATGTTGACACCTTCCACTTTAATAGACCCCCCGAAGAATTCAAGGTTTCTGAATTCTAGATTCACAGCCCTTCTGATGTGTATCATCCTGTGCAATACCCTTATCCTTACATTGGTGGAAGTGGGAATGAACCGAGGGTCAGCATATATATATAGCTCCTCACTTGCAGGGTCATAAGCCCATTCCTCCAAATTATCTAACCAATTAAGTCTCGCTAAACCTTCTTCACGATCAACATTCCAATCTTGGACTTCTGACTGTTCTACATCAGTCTCCCAGTATGTACCTGGTACCTGATCATTTGGACCTCCGTAGGATGGGTCGGTGGGGTTCTTTATGTTGGGTGTCACAGCGGGCACCTGATACCTTTCGTCGATCCAGACTCCATACACATCCCTGAAGGGTCTCTGGATCTGATCGGCAATGGCAGATGAGTCAAGTGTTGCTTTGTATACAGAATGTCCATTATGAGAATAGGGTTCCCAGTTCACATCTATTGATATCGTTCCATCAATAACAACCCTCTCATTGGGGTATGGTTCTATGGTAATGGTATTTGTGCGCGGACCACCAAAATCAGGGTCCAATTGTCCCCAAACAATTCCAGTCTCATCATTGAGTCCATCCCTCATGATAAACTCCGTATATCTACCCTGTCTCAAGATAATACGATCCCAGGGCTGAACATGCTCCAATGCAGTTTCAATCGTAGGGTATGGACAATTCATGCTACCATCAGGCTGGGGGCAATCACTGGAAAAATAACGTGACCTGACGATGGGACCGATCATTTCACCATGGTGATCATTCCCACTGTGATCGATCAAATACTGGTTGTGTATGTCCATGGGATAATAAGCGGCGAGACCTAATTCATTACCTGTTAATTTCTTATTCATCTTAGCCTGGATCTGTTCCTGAGTCCTTGGATAATTCCACATGCGCACCTCATCCATTCGAGCTGTAAGTTTTCCTGACCCTTCGCGGGTACCACCTATGTATTTTACTGGTGTGGGATACGGCGTCTTTCCAGCACATCCAAGATAATTATGAACCAACTCGCCATTTACATAGAGCTTGTAGTTTGTTCCATCAAATGTCGTGGCGATGTGGTACCACACACCTTTTTCACTTATTACGTCTTCTACTATCACAACGTTGTAACTATCACCGGATCCAAATCCATATTGTATGCTTGAACCACTACCATTAACATTTGCTTTATAAATATGTGGTGCAGCCTGTTCCGATACGTTACCCACGACCCTACCAGGGTTGTCAGGGTCTACTCCTCCTCCCTGATCTTCTTGAGGCTCATGTCCCATTAAAAACCCCCAGCCCCAGTCAACCCTTTTTTTCTCTCTATAGATCATCACTTCCTGGGTGAAAATGGGACCTAGTACGGGTCCCTCATCGCCTAAAACAACTGCATCCCAAGCTGGGTAATAACTAGGGTGAGGCGGATGGAGTGATTCCATTGTATCGTTGTAAGTATCAAACAGTAGATAGTCGTCTGTTTCATAATTCTTTAGTGCTGCCTTGGACACATAGATATCTCTGCCATTTACAATAGTGAACAATGCGATGATCATGATTTTTTTTATCATTATTTTATGAGTGTGACCTTTTTGGTCTCCATGAAATCTCGAGAAGACATCCTAATGAAATAAATTCCAGAGGAAAGATCCCCTGCATCCCAATGCACCTCTTGCTTCCCGCTGTCAAAGATGCCATGAACAAGTGATCGTATCCTTCTTCCATTCATGTCATAGATGTCGATGCTCAATATATCCTTCAATGGCAAGGAGAACCCTATGGTCGTCCTGGCGTTGAACGGATTGGGGTAGGGCTCACGGAGTTCATAGTCACTGGGGATTGGATCTGCATCAATATCAGTTTGCGTACAATTACTTGTGTCCTGAATACCAACATAGTCACTGACACAGTCAGGATATGGCGGGCATAGTTGATTGTTATAGACCGCAAAATTGTCACCAAAGAGGTCATTCTGCCAGTTAAATAAAATGTCCAATGCACAGATACTGTCTGGAATGTGTCCCGTTATCTGGTTATTGTCCAGTTTTAATATCTCCAGGTTTGATAGATTACCGATGGAAGGTGGGATCGGCCCGGTCAACTCATTAAAATGCAAAATAAGGTATTTAAGGTTTGATAGATCACCAATGGAAGGTGGGATCGGCCCGGTCAGCTGGTTATCTTCTAACCATAAGAACTCCAAACTTTCGAGATCACCTATCTCCTCAGGAATCGATCCTGAAATGCCAAGATCATCAAAACTACCCTCATTGACAAGATCATAGTTGCAGTTCAACTCAGTGAGCCTGCCATCCCACCAATGCTGCGTCCCTAACTCTATGGGGTCAATAAGACCATTTCCATTATCATCCATCGCCATGTTAATGGTCTCAGTACTGTTTTCGATAAAGACCTGCAATACATCCAGGTCTGCCTGCTCTGTGCAGGTTCCATCAAACAGATAATTGCTCTCGCATTCTTCAGAATACTGGTATCCTGTAAAGTAAGCTACACAATCAGGATAAGGAGGAATAAGCTGGTTGCCCGATATATCAAAAAGGTAGGGATTGTAAAAAGCAAGGCCGATATCACAGAATGATTCAGGAATAAGACCTGAGAATTGATTATTGTTCAAATGAAGTTTGACCATGTTGGATAGGTTGCCAATTTCTGAAGGGATCGGTCCCGTGAACTGATTTGCATATAGATAGAGGTGAGTGAGTCCTGTAAGGTCTCCCAACTGGGAGGATATGTCTCCAGTGAACTGATTCTTTTGTAGCCTCAACTGTCTAAGTTTAGTTAGACCCCAAAGTTCATCAGGTATCGATCCTGATAAATTATTGTAATACAATTCTAGAGTTTCCAAACTGTCAAGGTTACCAATTTCTGGTGGAATAGATCCTGATAGATCATTAAACCCTAATTTCAAATTTATGAGATTTTCAAAGAGACCTATCTCAGGTGGGATCGGACCCGTGAGACCACTATTCGCCAGACTTATGTTGGTGGCGGTTAGAGGATAACACTCTCCCCAAAGCTCCACCTCGCTGGTATCACAATCGGCAGTGGACGTGGAGTGGATGGCCAAAAATAGAAAGGTCGTGAAGAAAATTTTTCTCATAGAATATATTACCGTACTATGTTAAATCTTAGATGATGCTTCCATACGTGGAACCATCAATAATTTAATCTATTGAGCCGTAACAGTGTTTGAGAACGAAAAGCGGGTGATCGTTGGGAATCCACCATAGCCACCCTCAAGAAACGCACCACTGCCAGCGACCACTATGTCACCATTGCTCAACTCTATGACAGCCAGATTTGCGCCCACATGTTCTGTAAAGACAATCTGACCTTCTGCATCCAACTTCGTCAAATTACTTCTATCATCAATCGCATAGTATCCTCCATCGGCAGTGGCAGTGATGTCATAGAAACCACCGACGCTCTGCTCACCTATGATACAGTTGTTCCAATTTCCACCCCCCTGATTCGGATTTCTCTGAATGACAAAATTGCTCCGCCAACTGTTGCAGAATCCTGCACCAACATATCCTCCATTTTGTCCCTCACATAGGGCATATAGTATCGCATCACCCACAGACCTTTTCTTCTTCTTCCAGATCGGGTCTCCATCTGCATTGGTCTTGACCATGAAATGTTGATAAAAACCATGTTGAGTTCCAGCGTAGCCTGCAAAGACAATATCACCTTCATCGGTCTCAATAAGCTCATAGATCTCATTTGCAGTGGAACTACTATGATTTTTTGCCCATAGAAGTTCACCATTCGTATCATATTTTCTCAGACCAGCCTTTGAATTCCAGCCATCATCATTCCAGGTACCGCCAACAACAAAATTGCCATCTTGAGTTTGGATGGCATCTCTGGCCCAATCGTTATTATTGTCAGAGGAAGCGTCAACCCTAGACCACTCCTCATTACCATCTGCGTCTGTCTTCAATATGAACATGTCAGGATAGCAGTCCATCCTATCCAGACACTCATACCAACCTGCTGCAATGAAACCACCATCTGAGGTCTCTCTGGCAGCATAGATGGCAGATGAGGTCTCATATTCCTTTTGCCAAATGAGATCTCCGTTCGCATCCAATCTAACAAGTTGTCCATAGAATTCACATGGGTCATCGTAGGTACCGTCCACACAGTCACCGGCTCCACCACAAGCCATGATGAAACCACCATCCGATACAGGTCTGAGAGACCACATCTCTGCGGCTTCATCAATTTCCTTGGACCAAACGACGTTCAACTCACCTGTATAGTACTGACAGGTTCCATCATCAAATGTCGCCTGAGCATTATAGTTGATGGCAGTTTCATCCATGCATCCACAAATGTTATCACCATCGAGGACTCCCGCACAGTCCAGAGTCCCATCGTATTCGCAACTCTCATCATCGAAGGTGGCATCGCTATCGTAATTTGTCGCTTGACTATCTGTACAACCACATACTGCGTTACCGCCTAAGACACCCGCACAGTCCTCTACCTCTTGTTCCTCACAGGACAAGAAAAATAATAGCATGATAAATGAAATTAATTTGATTCTCATGAATGCTTCACCTTTTTCGTTAATGAAATTAAAGAAGTCAAATACAAATTCGTAAAAATATAATGGCCATGTTTGTTTTGGTTCATGAATTCCATGCTAGTCGAGCATGACCATTCCATTTTCGTCAGTCTTGAATATTTTCAGCCTTCCGGTCTCTTTTTTCCCAAAGAATATCATTCCACCATCATGGGCATTGGATATGCCAAGAGCAAATCCTCTACCCGGCTCATTATAACTAGCATTCCAGATCTCCTCACTTG
>Ga0208764_10002892_pt1 | contig 10642 bp, 8 predicted proteins | sample ETNtaG_18_FD_185762 | JGI IMG/M metagenome (GOLD analysis project Ga0208764, IMG submission 185762) | Marine microbial and viral communities from oxygen minimum zone, Eastern Pacific Ocean - ETNP201302SV91 (SPAdes) (version 2) | ecosystem: Environmental > Aquatic > Marine > Oceanic ...
GTAATGGTTCCTTATTTTGGAGGAAGATTAACATTCCAAGTAATAGGCGTTACACCAGCTGCTGATGCAGTTCTTGTTACACAAAAGACAGTATTTCATATTGCAGAAAAAGGTGAGACGTTACGAGGAGTTCCACAAGTAACCTATGAAGATATTGGTGGAATAAGAGATGAAATAAAGAAAGTTCGTGAAATGATTGAACTTCCGTTGAGACATCCAGAAATATTTGAAAAACTTGGTATTGAAGCACCAAAAGGTGTGATGTTGTATGGTCCACCTGGAACGGGAAAGACACTATTGGCTAAAGCAGTTGCAAACGAAAGCAATGCACACTTCATTAGTATTTCAGGTCCAGAAATTATGAGTAAATTCTACGGTGAAAGTGAAGCTAGACTTAGAGAGATCTTCAAGGAAGCTAGAGAAAAGGCTCCATCAATTATCTTTGTTGATGAGATTGATTCTATAGCACCAAAACGAGAGGAAGTAACTGGTGAGGTCGAAAGAAGAGTGGTTTCACAAATGTTATCATTAATGGATGGACTTGAGGCTAGAGGTAAAGTAATTGTAATCTCAGCAACAAACAGACCAAACGCAATTGATCCTGCATTAAGGAGACCTGGTAGATTTGATAGGGAGATTGAGATCAAAGTTCCTGATAAGAAGGGTAGGCAGGAGATTCTACAGATTCACACACGTAACATGCCTTTGATGAGTGAAGGTGATGGTACAGTAAACATTGAAAAGATTTCATCAGTAAGCCATGGATATGTTGGCGCTGATTTGGAGTATCTATGTAAAGAAGCAGCAATGAAATGTCTACGAAGATTATTACCAGAATTAAACTTGGAAGAGGAAAAAATTCCTCCAGAGACATTGGACAAACTAATTGTTATTTCTGAAGATTTTACAAAGGCACTGCGTGAAGTTACTCCATCTGGAATGCGTGAAGTCTTCATAGAAAACCCAGATGTAAAATGGGATGAGGTTGGAGGACTAGCAGAAGTTAAACGAGAATTAATGGAAGCTGTTGAATGGCCTATGAAATATCCAGAATTATATGAAAAATTAGGTCATAAGATGCCAAGAGGAATTCTATTACATGGACCCAGTGGAACTGGAAAAACGTTGATGGCAAAAGCAGTTGCGACACAAAGTGAGGCGAATTTTGTTTCAGTACGTGGTCCAGAATTACTATCAAAATGGGTAGGAGAATCAGAAAGAGGGATTAGAGAGATCTTCAAACGTGCACGACAATCAGCACCATGTGTAATTTTCTTTGATGAGATTGATTCTATTGCACCTATAAGAGGAGCTGGAGGAGAAACTGTTGTTACAGAAAGAGTTGTTAGTCAATTACTAACAGAGTTAGATGGTATGGAAAATATGCATGGAGTAGTTGTACTAGCTGCTACAAACAGAGCTGATATGATTGATCCCGCTTTACTTAGACCTGGTAGATTTGATAAAATCATCCAAATTCCATTGCCTGACAAAGAGAGTAGAAAGAGTATTTTGGAGATTAATTGTAAAGATATTCCAATTGCTGATCCAAAAGGTCCAGATAAGATAGATTATGAAAAATTAGCAGAAATGACTGATGGTTTGAGTGGTGCAGATGTTGCATCCATTGCAAATACTGCAGTATCATTAGTAGTTCATGAACATCTTGACAGTGCACCAGACGCCAAAGAGATTACAGAAAAGGCTAGTAATGCAAAAGTAACAATGAAGCATTTTGAAGAATCTGTGAAAAAAGTCAGAGAGCAAAAAGACCTAAAGATTGGAGAAAAGATGGTTGCCTCTTACTACAGGTAGTTTTAATAAAATAATCAGTTAATTCTCATTAAATGTCTGAACTCAAAGGATACAAAGGGAAGTCACTCGAATATCTACATCAAAAAGGTGTGAATGTTGGAGATTCAATAAAAGTAATTTCTGATTTAACGTATACTGGAATCCTTATGCCCAGATATGAGACAAGTGAAGACTCACATATTGTATTAAAACTAAAAAGCGGATATAATATTGGAATTGAGTTAGATGAGATCAAAGATATTGAAAAAATATCATCTCCTGAACAAGTGATAACAAAAGAAGATGTAAAGGAAAACGATTCATCACTACCAAAAATTCTCTTACTTTCTACTGGTGGAACTATTGCAAGCAAAGTTGATTACAGAACCGGTGCTGTTACCCCTGCATTAACTGCATCTGATCTTAATGATGCTGTTCCAGAAATCGCAAGAATCGCAAACATTGATGCAGAAGTACTATTCTCTGAATATTCTGAGAATTTACAACCTGAGCATTGGGTTGAAACTGCAAAAAAAATTCAGAGTGTTGTAGATCTGGACTACAAAGGGATAATCGTTGCGCATGGAACAGATACCATGCATTATAGTTCAGCATTTTTGTCATTTGCACTTTCAGGATTGAAAATTCCAGTAGTGTTTGTTGGTTCACAAAGATCATCAGATAGGCCATCATCAGATGCCGCACTAAACCTTATTGCTGCAACAAGACTTATTGTTGAAACAGATGCAAAAGGTGTTTACGTTGTAATGCATCATAATGAAAGTGATGATACTATCTCATGTCATCTTGGAACAAGAGTTCGTAAAAACCATACAAGCAAAAGAAGTGCATTTGAAACTGTTGGAAATGATCCGGCATTCTTGATTTTGAATGAAAAGATAATAAAAAATTCTACAGGTGAATTTTTCACTGATCAATCATTCAATCCCAGACTTGGAATAGATACTAAAGTTGCATTGGTAAAGTATCATCCTGGATATGAACCAAGACAAATAGATACCCTGATTGATTTGGGTCTTAAAGCAATTATCTTTGAAGGAACTGGACTTGGTCATGTTGGTAAGACAATGTATGATGCAATAAAAAAAGCAAATCAAAATGGTTTGTTTTTGGGAATGACATCACAGTGTATTGACGGTCGTGTTAGAATGACAGTTTATGAGAGTGGGAGAGATTTGTTAGAAATGGGAATAACTCCTTTGGAGAATATGATTCCAGAAGTGGCTCTTGTAAAAACAATGTGGGCATTAGGCAACTCTAAAGATAATAATGGTCTTAAGAAGTTACTTTTAGAAAATATTGCATCAGAATTTTCTGAGTGAGTTTGATAATGACGGAATTTAAAATAAATGAAATTGGTCTGAAGGTTGGTTTAGAGATTCATCAGCAATTAGATACGGGGAAAAAACTATTCTGTAATTGCACATCAGTAGAAGACGATGAATACACCAACAAATTTAGTCGAAATCTACGAGCAACAAAAAGTGAACTTGGAAAAATTGATCCTGCCGCACTTTTTGAAGATACAAAATCAAAAACAATCGTCTATTATGCCAATCAAAACAGTAGTTGTTTAGTAGAGAAAGATGAAGAACCGCCACATGATTTGAATAATGATGCCAAAAATACTGCCTTGTTAATTGGATCCGCTCTAAATTCAAAAATTTTTAGTGAGATACATGTAATGAGAAAAACTGTGGTTGATGGCTCAAATACATCTGGATTTCAAAGAACTATGCTGGTTGCCCAAGGTGGTCATATTGAAGTAGAAGGTAAGAAAGTTGGTGTTCAGTCCATTTGCTTGGAAGAAGACGCTGCAAAAATAATCAAAGATGAGGATGATAAGAGGTTCTTTAGTTTAGACCGATTGGGAATACCATTAGTTGAGATTGCATTAGAACCAGTAAGTGACAGTGCAGAAAGCATCAGAAAGATAGCATTAACTCTTGGTAGGCTACTTAGAGTAACAAAAAAGGTTGCTAGGGGAATTGGAACCATACGTCAAGATGTCAATGTATCTATTGCTGGAGGTGGTGTTATTGAAGTGAAAGGAGTACAACAGTTAGACCAACTTGAGAAGATCATAGAATTTGAAGCAAAACGGCAACATGGTTTGAAGATAATTTCTGAGAGGATTAAGGCTGTAAGCAGTATAGATGTAGATAAGAATGGTGATGTTTTTGTGATTACTGATTTACTAAAAGATTGTAATTCAAAAATAATAAAAAATTCGCTGCAAAATGAAAACGAAATCAAAGTTATCAGAATAACAAAACTGGCAGGATTGATTGGTTTTGAACCATATACTGGTATTAGATTGGGAAAAGAAATTGGGCAATTAGTTAGATTTTTTGGAATTGGTGGTGTCTTTCATTCAGATGAGCTTCCAAATTATGGAATTATTGATTCAGATATTCAAAAAATAAGAAATTATTTAAAGTTAAATCAGGATGATGCGTTTTTAATTATTGCTGGAAAAACTCCATCAGTTGATTTTGCAATTGAGTCAATTATTAATAGAATCAATGACGCGAAGAACGGACCACCGGCTGAGACAAGAGCCGCTACTCAAACTGGAGAAACTATTTTCCTAAGACCAAGACCTGGTGCATCAAGAATGTATCCAGAGACTGACATTCCCACGATAAAAATTACTAAGGAAGAACTAGATCTTGCTAAATCTAAAATTCCAAAACCATGGGATGAGTCACTTTTAGAGATTCAAAATAAATATAAAATTAATGCACAGTTATCAGAACAAATTTTTGATTCTGAATATTTTGATTTATTTGAAAAAATTTGTCATGGTGAAAAGAATTCTCCAAATTTTGTTGCATCAGTATTATGTTCCACTATAACGAATCTACAAAGGAGTGGACTTGATTCTAAACTTCTGACACATGACGAAATATCTACTACATTTGAATTATTACAAAGTAAAAAAATCACTAAAGAATCTATAGAAATAATTTTTCAGCAAATAATGTCTGGAAAAGCAACAACCGCTTTAGATGCAGTTGAAAAGGCTTCTATTACTCAATTGAGTCAAGATGATCTGGAGAAAATTCTAGATAAAATTATTGAACAAAACTATGATGAAATCAAAAAAGATGGTATGCATTCAATTAGTTCTATAATGGGTTTAGTGATGAAACAGGTGAGAGGAAGAACCTCTGGTAGTTTAGTAAATCAACTTGTAAAAACAAAGATTCAAGCTATAATAAAATAGGAAAAAAACTAGCGTTCTACTAGTTGTTTGGTAAGAATGGCTACTTTGTGCCTTTTCTTGTTCCAGTTCCTCTACCAGTTACTCGTGTTCGACCTTTAGCAGATGCTTTCTTAGGAGCTGCAGTTAGTTTTCTTCTTCCAGTTCCTCTACCAGTTACTCGTGTTCGACCTTTAGCAGATGCTTTCTTAGGAGCTGCAGTTAGTTTTCTTCTTCCAGTTCCTCTACCAGTAGATATTGTTCTTTTACCGGCCAATTTTTTTCTCTTTTCCTGATATTCTCTATAAGAATCTCCAGAAAAGCTTGATTTTTTGGTGGTATCTGTTTTTCTTTTGGATGTGCCTCTACCGCCGACTCTAGTTACTTTTGCCATGCAAATTATCAAAACTACAATGCTTTAAAGTTGTTCCTAACAAGATTCTAATATTTTACGTGCGGGAAGTGGGATTTGAACCCACGAACTCCTAGGAGATAAGGATCTGAACCTTACGCCGTTGACCAGGCTGGGCGACTCCCGCAAAACTATTTTGAATTTCTAGAATAAGTTCGTTATTAGGAAAAATAGAAATTGTGGATAAAAAGTCAACTAATAATGCCATTTTGGGAAGTTTACTCCGAAGACATGAAAAAAATTATGGGTAGGTATAATCAGGAGTATTTTTCAGAGACAAAAATAGGTGAGATTGTAAAAATTGTATATGCAACTTATGTTCGGGAAGGACACGATCTCATTATTCGAGATTCGGAAGAGAAAGACTAGTCTGATTCCTCAAACTCATGCAAGATGTTTTTTTGCTCTTTTGATATTTTTTTTGGTATTTCAACTACGACTCGAACATACTGATCACCACGTTGTCCTGAATTTTGTCTAGGTAGACCTTTACCTTTGAGTTTTAAAATAGAATTAGGCTGTGTTCCAGATTCAATCTTCATCTTTTCCATATTTTCAAGAGTAGGAACTTGAATTTCAGTTCCTAATGTTGCATCGATCATTGAAATGTTTGCATCACAATAAATATCAATTTCATCTCTCCTGAATTTGGAATGTGATTCTACTCTAACGCGAACTATAAGATCACCATTTTGACCGTTAGGAATAGATTCGCCTTCACCATGCATTACATAATCACCATTATCTATGCCCGGTGGAAGTTGAAATGAAAGATGTTTTGTTCCTTGAACTTTACCCATGTTACATTTTTTACATGCTTTCTCAATGATTTGTCCTTTACCACTACATCTGCCACATGGCTGAACAGTTACAAATGTAGAAAACCCCATCTTTCTACCAACTCTCTTTTGTCCTTGACCATTACAATCACTACATCTTAATTTTGAAGTACCAGGTTGACATCCAGTACCACTACAATCAGGACAATCTACATGTTTTTGCAAGTCAAGTTCAATTTGCTTTCCATGTAATACATCTTCAAGTGTGACAGATGTTTCATATAGCATGTCAGAACCAGCTTGCCTTCCAAAATTACCAAATCCACCACCACCAAATAAATTCTCAAAAATTGATTCAAAACCGCCAGAGCTTCTTCGACCCTGACCGCCAAACAAATCATTAAAAACATCATTAAAGTTTCCACCAGCACCTCTGAAAATATCTTCTGTTGAATATTGTCCATCAACACCAGCATGGCCATGTTGATCATAAAGCTGTCTTTTTCCTGTATCTGATAATACTGCATAGGCTTCTGATATTTCTTTGAAATGTTCTTGTGCATCTGCTGATTTGTTTCTGTCAGGATGAAACTTCAAGGCTAATTTTCTATATTGTGATTTGATCTCATCAGCTGATGCTGATTTTGAAACTCCTATAACTTCATAATAATCCCGTTTTGCACTCATGATATCTCTCTTATTTTAATTAGGTATCTAAATTAACTAATTTAGGAACTTTCAGGTTTTTTGTCAGAGGTTGATTCTGTTTTTTGTTCGTCATTATCTTCTGAATTTGATTTTTGCTCATCTGTAGTTTGATCGCTTGAATTATCATGTCCTTGGTTTGACTGTTGATCTGACCCTGGTGGTGGAGTTGTATTCTTGTAAAGTTCTGTTGTTATTTCGTTAACTATTGCTTTTAATGCCTCAAGTTTTGATTTGATCTGTTCAGATCCTTGTGTTAATGACTCTTTTAGATCTTTTACTGCATCTGTAATCTTAATTCCTTTTTCTTGTGGTATTTTGTCCTTAAGATCTTGGTTAACGAGTTTTTCAGTGGTATAGATGAAGCTTTCAGCTTCATTTTTGATATCTACTTGTTCCTTTTTCTTTTTGTCTTCTTCGGCAAATTCTTCTGCATCGGTTTTCATTTTTTCAACGTCAGCTTCTGACATTTTTGATGTAGATTCAATTGTGATCTTTGCATCTTTTCCTGTACCAAGATCTTTGGCAGTTACATTGATTATTCCATTTGCGTCAATATCGAATTTCACGTTAATTTGTGGAACTCCTCTAGGTGCAGGAGGAATTTCAGTAAGATTAAAACTTCCTAATGATACATTATCAGCTACCATTGGTCTTTCACCTTGAACTACATTGATTGTCACTGCTGTTTGACTATCAGCCGCAGTAGTGAACGTTTTATCTTTAGATGTAGGAATTGTTGTGTTTCTTTCTATAATTGGTTCTCTAACTCCTCCTAATGTTTCAATTCCTAGTGTTAATGGTGTTACATCAAGTAGTACAATGTCACTTGTAACATCCCCAGCAATAATACCAGCCTGAACTGCAGCGCCAAATGCCACAGCCTCCATAGGATCAACTCCTGATTCTGCGTCTTTTCCAACTGTATCACTAACAAACTTTCTTACAATTGGCATTCTTGTTGGACCTCCAACTAGAACAATTTTTGTAATATCCGATGACGGAATTTTTGCGTCTTCTACAGCTTTATCTATTGACGATTTACATCTTTGAACAATTGAATTCACTAGATCTTCTAATTTTGCTCTTGTTAGTTTAACTTCTAAATTTTTGGCGCCAGAAGAATCTTGTGCTATGAATGGTAAATTAATCTCAGTTTCCATCACTGTGGACAATTCAATTTTTGCTTTTTCACCTGCTTCCTTAATTCTGGTCATAGCAGTACTATCACTTGAGAGATCTACCCCCTCCTTTTTCCTGAATTCATCTACTACATAATCAATAATTGCTTGATCCATGTCAGAACCACCAAGTTGTGTATCACCAGAAGTACTCATAACTTCGAACACACCACCACCCATCTCCATGATTGTTACATCCAATGTTCCTCCTCCAAAATCAAACACGAGAATCTTCATATCTTCTTTATTTTTATCTAGACCAAATGCCAGCGATGCAGCAGTAGGTTCGTTAATTATTCGAACCACGTCTAACCCTGCAATTGTACCTGCGTCTTTAGTTGCCTGCCTTTGATTATCATTAAAATATGCTGGAACCGTAATTACCGCCTTTGTAATACTATCTCCAGTGAATGCTTCCGCATCACGTTTTATTTTTTGAAGAATAAAAGCAGAAATTTGCTGTGGTTTGTAATCTTTATCTTGAATTTTATATAAAAATTCGGTTCCCATTTTTCTTTTTGCCTCTCTAATTGTGTTGTCTGGATTAGTTACTGCTTGCCTTCTAGCAGGTTCTCCTACTAACAGATCTCCATCCTTTGAAAAAGCTACGATGGAGGGAAATGCCTTACCTGCTACAGTGGTTCCCTCAGCTGCTGGGATAAGAGTTGGTTTACCACCCTGAATTACTGCCGCAGCAGAATTACTTGTTCCCAGATCAATTCCTATAATTTTTTCAGTCATCTTTCATTATTCCTTTCGCTTTTTTTGATACAATCACTTTGGATGGTTTTATGACTTCTTGAAAGGAAATATATCCCTTTGCTACCTCTTGAGTTATTGTTCCCTCATCTAATGAATCATCTTCTACTATTGAAACTGCTTCATGAAATTTAGGATCAAAAATTTCGCCTATAGCCACAATTGGTTTTATATTATTTTCAGATAGAAAAATCTCCATATTTTTTATCACAACGTCTAAACCTTCTATACTGGTATTATCATTTACAAGAGACGTTTTTGCACGAATAAAATCTTCATAAAATCCAATAAAACTAAGCATTAATTGATTTGTTTTTTGTAAAATTTTCTGAGAAATCTCAATACTATTACGTCGTTCAAGGTTTTGATAGTCGGCTAATGCTCGTTGTAGTTTATCTTCACATATAGATAGTCTTTCTTGTAAAGTCTCAGATACTTCAGTTACTACATCGATTTCTGAAGCTGCTACACCAGTTTCGCTTTCATCCAATCCATCGGAAGATGAATTGTTAGTATCTGATTCTTTGCTGTTCTTCTCTTCTACCATTTACCTAATTCCTAAATTCTAGTAATATTATTTTTGTGGAAAAACCTCACACAGTGGATTTGCTTTAATTATGATATAGTCGTTATCTTTTTTATTTTTTGAAATATAATCAAAATCTGATTTTGAACAAGCGACGATGATAATTGTCTTATCGTTTGAAAAGATATCTAATGGGGATTGAATTGATTCTACATCTCCTATGTAATCTTTCAATTTTGTTTGAAGTTCACTAAGCTTCTCATGTTTTTCGCCTTTCATTTCATATGTATCAAGTGACCATAAAAGAAGAATCCTAGTTCTGCTAGCCTTTAGTTCATTTCTTTTAAGAACTAATCGTATTTCGTCAATTAATTTTTTGACATATCCATCTACGCCTTTTAGACTTCCATTAATCAAGTATGTCAATGAACTAGCACCACCATCAAATGAACTGCCTAATGATCGTAAATCAAATAAATTGTCAATCATGGTATCTAAATAAATTTCATTAACTTCATTTGAGTTTAGTTCATTTTTTATTTTTTCATCCTTTGTAAATTTACACACTTCAAGAATACTAGTAATATCTGAAAATCGCTTTAAAATATTGATTGCGTGTAAATGTTCTGCTGCTGTAATGGATACAAATTTAGTATTTTTTTCGAGTGATAATAAACTAATTAATCTATCATCTGGTTTTCCATCATAGGAGCCAATTATTGTTTTATTGTCTTCTGAAGTTACAGGATAGTAAAGGTAGGAAACGCTCTTCCCAATTTTGTATCCTGTAACATGTTCTAATAGTGAAATATTTTCAGCATTACCTCCAAAACCAGTTCCTAAACAATAAACTACAGTGCAGCCTTTTTTGATATTAGATACTGCATCCTTAAATTTAGAGTTGAGTTCTGTTTTGATTTCCTGACCTGCTTTTCTTAATCTGGGTGCAAAAATTAGAAATTGTGCTTTTGAGACTGCAGTGTCTATAGGGGTCATTGATAACAAAGGTTCATCGTCTTTTAATGCTTGTACGTTAGGATATGATTTTGCTATGTCGTTTTTTATTGTAATTGCAGATGGTGTTGATTCATCAATAATTTGTACATCACCACCATTTAATGCAATCTTACATGCTAGATTATATCCTTCAGTGCTAAGACCAAAAATTACAACTTTTGTATTCATTTGAACTACTTGTGCTAGTATCAAGACTAAGAAATACTTATTGCAGTTATCTATGAAGTGCTAATACTTGAAGAT
>Ga0208764_10002895_pt1 | contig 10638 bp, 6 predicted proteins | sample ETNtaG_18_FD_185762 | JGI IMG/M metagenome (GOLD analysis project Ga0208764, IMG submission 185762) | Marine microbial and viral communities from oxygen minimum zone, Eastern Pacific Ocean - ETNP201302SV91 (SPAdes) (version 2) | ecosystem: Environmental > Aquatic > Marine > Oceanic ...
AGGAAATGCCCTAGCCGCTGCGACTAATGGTGCTGGTGCAACTGGTGCTAGCGGACCAGGAGCAGCAGGTTTATTAGGTAATGGTGATGTAGGAAATAATGCTAAATACCAGCCTTGTGCGGGGGTTGGAAACCATACAGTTCCCCAAGCTTTTGTCAACGGAGGAGTTGGTGATGCACATGGAGGTGGATTTGGAGGAGGAGGAGGCGTAACAAATACCTGGGGCGGCGGCGGCGGCGGCTATAGTGGAGGAGGTGGTGCTAAATATGGAACCCCATATACTGGTGGAGGTGGAGCTTCTTACAATGGAGGAGCAAATCAGGTTAATGCATTAGATACGAATGATGATAATGTTGAAGCAGATGGCAAAGTAATAATTTCTTGGTAGTTATTTTATATAGATTTTTTAAGATTTTCTAATTTAACCAAGGCATCGTCTCTTTTCTTTTTTTCCATATCTACAACATTTTTTGGCGCATTATCTACAAAGCTCTTATTTGATAATTTTTTTTCAACTGACTTCAAGAAACCTTCTAGGTATTCGATTTGTTTTAGTGTATCTTCTTCAGAATCTGTGGATTTCTCTATAGCAAGGCATAAAGTATCTTTTCCTGAAATTAGAGTTGGAAATTTACTTGGCACATTTTTTATTTCCTCAAGTTCTTTTGTTTTAGAAAGTTTTTCAATTAACCCTTTATATAGATTAAAATCAAAATTCGATTTTTTATTAACTAATACTTTTACAATATCTATCTGCTTTACTTTATTATCTGATTTCAGCTTTCTAAGACCAGTAACTATTTCAAAAATTTTATTAAAATCCTCATTAAGTTTGACATCAAATTTATCTGGTGTAGGATAATCTGATATCATAATATAATCTCTTTTGTCATTTATTTGATTCCACAGCTCTTCAGTAATAAATGGCATGAAAGGGTGTAGTGTTTTTAAGATTTTTTCAAGTATGGCTATTGTCTCATCATATGTATCTTTTGAAATACTCTTTTCTTTAATTATTTCTAGATACCAGCTGCAAAAATCATCCCAGATAAATGTATATAAAGAAAGAATAGCATCTGATATTCTATATTTAGAAAAATGATCTTCAACTTGATCTAATACCTCATTAAACCTAGAATTTATCCAATTTATTGCTAGAGATTGATCATCTTTTTTACTTGAAATTTCAAAACTTTGAATAAGTCTAAAAGCATTCCATAATTTATTGGAAAAATTTCTTCCTTGCTCACAGAGCTTCTCATCGAAAAGTAAATCATTTCCAGCTGGGGCGCTGAATAGCATTCCTGCCCTCACGCCGTCAGCACCATATATTTTCATTAGTCCAATTGGATCAGGTGAATTGCCAAGAGATTTTGACATTTTTCTTCTTTTTTTATCTCTAACAATTCCGGTGAAGTAGACATTTTTAAAAGGCATTTCATTTCTATATTCATAACCTGATATTATCATTCTTGCTACCCAGAAAAAAATAATTTCAGGTGCAGTTACTAAATCAGTAGTAGGATAGTAATATTCAATTTCTTCATTTTTAGGTTTATTTATTCCGTCAAATACAGATATTGGCCACAGCCAACTAGAAAACCATGTATCTAGAACATCTTCATCTTGGATCAATTGATCCATTTTGATTTTTTCATTAATTTCTTTTGCTTTAATTAGTGCTTTTTCTTTTGTTTCTGCTACAACAAATTCACCAGATGGTAAATAATAAGCAGGTATTTGATGCCCCCACCACAATTGTCTTGAAATACACCAGTCATTAATATTTTCCATCCATGCTCTGTACATATTTTTTAATTTTTTGGGATGAAATTTTATTTTATCATTCATTACATTTTCTAGTGCTGGTGTTTTTATCTCTTTCATACTAACAAACCACTGTGTTGATATTTTTGTTTCAACAACAGCGTCTGTTCTCTCAGAATATCCAACTTTATTTTTATGATTTTCAATTTTTGAAAGTTGACCAATTTTTTTTAGATCTTTTATAATCTGTTTTCTTACAGTGAATCTATCTTTTCCTACATATAGTATTCCATTTTTATTTATTTTCCCTTCGTCATCAAATATATCAATGGATGATAAATTATGCTTTTCACCAAGTTTATAGTCATTCTCATCATGTGAGGGAGTTACTTTGAGACATCCAGTTCCAAATTCCATATCTACATACTCGTCGAATATAATTGGAACCTCTCTTTCAATTAGTGGTACTATGGCCGATTTATTTTTTAGATGTTTAAATCGTTTATCATTGGGGTTGACGCATACTGCAGTATCTCCTAAAAGGGTTTCGGGTCTTGTAGTAGCTATTGTTAAATGATCTTTTGAATCTTTTATTTTATAATTTATATGATAAAGATTAGAATCAACTTCTTTATATATTACTTCATCATCTGCTAAAGCTGTTTTTCCTTGGGGGTCCCAATTGACCATTCTTATGCCTCTATAAATATGACCTTTATTATATAGATCAACAAATACTTTTATAACAGATTTTGATAGGTCTGCATCCATAGTAAATTTAGTTCTTGACCAATCACAAGATGCTCCAAGTTTTTTTAGTTGTTCTAATATTATTCCTCCATATTTTTCTTTCCATTCCCATGCGTATTTGAGAAATTCTTCTCTACTAAGAGAACTTTTATCAATTCCTTGATCTTTTAGCATATCAACCACTTTCGCTTCGGTAGCTATTGAAGCGTGGTCAGTTCCAGGTATCCAACAAGCCTCTTTTCCCTTCATTCTTGCTCTTCTGGTTAGAATATCTTGTATGGAGTTATTTAGCATGTGACCCATATGCAATACACCCGTCACATTGGGAGGAGGAATAACAATAGTAAAAGGCTCCTTATCAGGGTTAGGTGTAGATTTAAAACACTCGTCATCAACCCATTTTTTATACCACTTATCTTCTATTTGATTAGGATTATATTTTGAATCCAAAGTCATAAATTAAAATTAACAAGTCTATGCTGCTATTTTAAGCATTGCATCAAGAAATTTATTAATATCTTCCATTGTTGAGTATAGGTTAGGAGAAACTCTCACACCACGGATACCTCTATCATCATCTATTGGAACAGTAAATATGTTAAAATCATCAAATAATTTATCTGCTAGATCTGATGGCGTAAGATTTTTAACTCCAACATTTGCTATGCCATAAGACTGTCCTTCATTAAGAGGTGTATTTAAAATTATATTTTTATGATCTTTAAGTTCATTAGCCCATTTCATTTGTAAAGATTTTAATCGTTTAGATTTTTCTTTCTTGCCAATTTTTAAATTAAAATCTATTGCTGGTATTATTCCGTTTTGATCAGAACAGGGTCTGGTGCCTAGATGTTCTAATTTCATAATATTATCTTCTTCATATTGTGTGTCCCCGTATAATGGCCAAAGCCTTTCAATTTTATCTTTTTTCACATACAAAAGACCATTTCCTAGAGGAGCACCTAACCATTTGTGAAGGCTGGATGCATAAAAATCACAACCTATATCAGAAATATCCATATCTACATGAGAAAATGAATGAGCACCATCAACAATAGTTTCAATACCTAAATCTTTAGCTTTTTGACATACTTCTTTTACTGGAAATACCTGACCATTTAAAAACACCATATGAGAAATTAAAACAACTTTTATTTTAGGGGTAATTGCATTTATGACTTTATTAACTATTTCATCTTGATTTTGTGGATGAATTGGTACATCAACAACATTTATTTTAGTTCCGTATCTTTTTTCTCTCATATCAAGAGCCTGAATAATATTTGGGTATTCTAAATTGGTTCTGAGTATTTCATCACTTTTTTCAAGTTTTATTCCTTGAATGATGATATTCATAGATTCAGTGGTGTTTCTAGTTAGACAAATCTCTTCTCTACTTACACCAGAATATTTTGCAAGCTTAGATCTCACCTTTTCTCTCATCTCTGTTTGTCTTGTTCTCATATAATAAGATGGAGATTCATTAATTTCATTAACAAAATTTATCCAATAGTTTTTAACTATTTCAGGAGAAGGACTAAAATAACCAGATTCAAGATTGATAAAATTTACATTTTGGCTATATAGTTTTGTAATAGAATTCCAGTATTCTTCATTTTTTAACGAGGACTTAAATTTAATCTTTGAAGCTTTTGAATAATTCATAGAAAAAAGAGGGAAAATAGTTCCTGCTATTAATGAATTATGTATAAATGATCTTCTTGATATAGACATAAACACAATTTAATAAAAAAGGCTAACAATATGTTAGCCTTTTTTATCTATAAAGAGTTAATAAATTTTAATTCACCGCTTCCGGAAGAGCAGGTCCAGGATACCATCCTACCTGTGCTTTAGGAATTGAAGAACCAAAATGAGCATTAATTGCTTCTATCCATTTGTTAGCCAATAATGCATAACCTCTGGCATTTGGATGAACAGCATCAAAAGACCACATTCCAGTTGGAGGAGCAAAATCATAAGTTACAACTACACCATTATCTGATAACGGAGAGTTTGTAGCCCATGCAGCATATGTTCCATCTAGGTCAACCATAGCTAGTCTATTTAGTCCAGCAGAGTTTATAACTACATTTTCATTTAACTCTTTTACCTTAGCTTTGATTCCAGCATTTAAAGTTGCTCTAGCAGTTTCAAATTCTACAAGCTCAGTTGCAGTTAAAACATGCTCATCACTTAAAGGCCAAGATACACCCCATGTTGGAGTTCCTGGTATTGCAGCGTTTGGTATTCCAAGTACAGCTTGAGCAGCTAAAACAGCTTTATCGTTATCTGTAGCTTGTCTAGCATATCTATAAGGCTCAAGACCAGCTCTTTGTGCTGCACTCATTTGTAATGCAGCGACAAGACCATCCCAAAGAGGCCCTAAGTCAGTTAAACTTTCATCATTAATCAAAATATAATTTTGACCAGCTGCCCATGTTAGTTGTCTTTGTGCAGCTTCTGCAGTTGTCAAAAATCCAGCACCAGCAAGTCCAGTTAATGACCCATTAAAGCCCGCTCCTAACTGAGCATTTAAAGCCGCAGCAGTAGCAGCATCTAAAGGTATAGCATTAGATACAATAAAGTTAAAGTAAGGAAGAGCTAAAATATCTGGTACAGTTCCTACTATACCTTTAGCTACCTGATTAGCACTAATCATCGATGTAAGTGCTAAACCCCAATATGTTGAAAGAGTAGCTCCATCAGGTTTTGGTGCTAGAGCAGCATCACCACCTTTAGCAGCATACCCTACAAAATCTGAGGCTCCTAACCACGCCATCCAAAATGATGGTGCAGTACCCAAAAATTGAGCTATAGGAGAAGCAGAGCCACCAGCTCCAAATCTTGCATAAAAGTTATTATATAACGGATGCAAATCGCTAGGTCCACCTGTTTCAGTACTTATATAATGTGCTAGAATAGAATTACCAAAAGCAAAATTGTTCAGTGCTATTTTATCTCCTGCATAAGGAGTACCCATAGCAATTGGATCACCAGGTTGTTTAAAATATAAACCAGTTTCTCCAGTTGAAGCACTTGTTCCTAAATACATTCTACCGTTATCATCAGCAGTTGTAGGAATTCCATCATCCCCAGCATTTATATAACCATTTTCAGAATTAATATCTGGTTGGTTAAATGTATAAGTAGCTTGAGCATCACCACTTCTAGTATAATTTATTTGGTTTGCAATAATTGCAGCCAAAGAATTTTTCTGTCCATTAGTATACAAAGTTCCATCTGTAAATCCTGCAACATAGCTACCTCCAATTGCTGAAAATTTAGTAAAATCAGCAGCTCCAGCTTTTCCACTTGGTGTAGAAGCAGATGCACCAGCAGGATCGATTTTCATTATTGATTCCTGTTCACATGACAATGCAATAAATGAAAATATCGCTATAAATGTTAGTTGTTTTATTGTTTTCATTTTCATTTTATTTATTAGTTTAAGAATTCATCAAATGTTAAAGTCATGTACCATAACTTTCCAACAAAAGGACCTCCCGGTCTAGTTCTATAATCACCACTTCCAATTCCAATATTGTTTCCGCCTATTTTAACAATCGTTTTAAGGCTTTCAATTTTGTAATTTACTTGTGCGTCAAGAACAGAATACTGAGGAACTTCCCATGCTTCAGCAAATGTGCTTTCATATACGAATGAATCTGAAGTTCTAAAACTTGCAGAGAAACCTAGGTTTTTAACCAGTTGTCTATTTGAAAATGTAAATCCATACATGTTCTTGGGTGTATTGAAATATGCTAGGAAATTACTTCCCTCTGTTGCATAATCAACTTTATAGTCTTGATAATTATAATTACCCTGTAACACAAAGTTTGAAGGTAAATTCCAAGTAAAGCCAGCACCTATTCCCCATGACTTAACTATATCTTTTGCATTACTGTGAATAGACCACCTAGTTCCCGGAGGAAGTGCAGCCCCTTTATGAGTTGTTGCATTTTTTGACACAACCCTTATACCAGATAAGAAGTCTCTATAATTTGTGCTGTAATAGTTTACATCGGCCATAAAGTTATCTGCAATTAGACCTTTATAACCAATTTCATAAGCACTTAGTCTTTCTGGTTTCACATAATCTACATTAGATGTTACTAAAACTCCTGGAGTTCCACCAATTGGATTTCCAGAAATTGAATCTAGAACACCTCCTGAAGCTATAAATGCATTGTAAGAGTCAACAGAATATGCTCCACCTTCCATCACCCCATATCTTTCTGCATTATCTCTAGCAGATCCAAGTATAGTTCCTGTACTAGAAGGGAAGTAGATATATTGCGCTTGAGTATCAGGATTTCTAAATCCAGTTTGATAAGACATTCTAAGATGACTGTTTTCAGCAAAAGAATAAACTATTGCAACTCTTGGGGTAACTCTACCTTTAAAGTTTTCATTTTTATCCCATCTTACTGATCCAGTAAACATTATATCTTCCATCAATTCTTTTCTTACTTGAGCAAATGCTCCGTATTCATTAATATTTATTCTACTATTTGTTCCCGTTCCAGCTGGATCTTCATTAAAAATTGTTCCTTCAGTAAAAATGGAATAATTTCTATAGTTGATACCAAGTAACAGCCAATCAGCAGCATCAAAGTTCATATCGAAGTGTGTTAATTTAGAATTATCAAAAAATCCAGCACCTCCAGTAGCACTTTGAAATCTATCTTTTATAACTTGATCTCTAACAGTATTGAATTCTGTAGAACCATTTGCAGGTATTCCAGAGTTTGCTTGTGCTCTTGAAGCTTGATGTGCAGCAGCAGCATTTCCAGCAGGAACTCCTGGGACGTATCCTTGCATAGCAGTTATATAAGTTTGTAAATATGATGGAACCCAACTTGCTAATGTAGGTTTAAATCTTTCATTCATAAAAATACCTAAAGCAGTAAGGTTATATGATTTACCAGCATCAGTAGTTGATTGGTATACATTCATATTTAATTTATCACCTTTGATGCCCAATTTCATGAATTGTTGACCAAAATCTCTAAGAGCATACTTTTCAGTACCTACATAAATTGAGTTTCCTCCACCTTTTCTATATAAGAAAGAAGCTTCGGTATTATCATTTATTCTATAGTGTATTGATGCATCGTATTTCATATTACTAGCATCATTGTCTAAAAGAAATTCTTCAGGGAAACCTGTTCTTCTAAGGTCTAATAATCCAAACGAAGCATATTGAGGACCACCTAATGAAGCAGGGAATGCTATTTGAACTTCATCACCATAAACATTTAAACCGTCAAAATTTGGCTGACCAGTTAAATTTATCGAAGAATCTGGATACAACTTATGTGTGTTATAGTCATTAGCAGTCCAGTCTTGAGCTTCATCATATGAAAAGTTTACTTTTATAGCAATCTTATCATTGAAAGCCTTAGCGTATCTAATATTGTATTTAGAATAATGATAATTATTATCACCTGTTGCCTGTGAGGAAGTTACTCCTTGTGTTACCTGAACAGATAATCCTTGATAATCAAATGGGCTTTTACTTGCCATTAACATTGTTCCATTATATGCATTTGGACCATATAGTGCGGATGAAGATCCGGGAATTAACTCAATACTTTCTAAGTCTAAAGGATTAATTCCAACAAGATTACCAGTAGGGAAATTTAATAGAGGCGCTGAGGTATCCATTCCATCAACAAGTTGAACAAACCTAGTATTGGCATCTGTTGCAAAACCTCTAGTGTTAATAGCAGGAAAATTCATACTTCCTCTACTAACCTTTACACCTTTTATATGTTCAAGTTGATCCATAAAATCAGCAGTTGATGCATTTTGGATCGCTAAAAGGTCCATTTTCTCGATTGTAACAGGTGCTTCAAGAATATTTTGAGCTACCCTAGATGCAGAAACAACTATTTCTTTTCCAAGCATAGCTGATTCAAGCATGGTTACAGAAACATCAGAATCGGAATCGTTAATCTCCAATTCTTGTGATTCATAACCTACAATTGAAAAAACCAATGTTAATGGCGGAGCCGAATTAACATTCAAATTAAAGTTACCATCCTTATCAGAGATGGTACCAATTACTTTTCCTTTCACAAGAATGTTAACCCCTATAAGGGCTTCGTTACCATCTGTTACATTCCCAGAAACATTTGTTTGTTGGGAGTATAGTTTAGTAGATAACGATATAAACAATACAAATGAAAGGCAGATTAATTTTGATACAAAATTATTCATACTCTTTATAGTTTAGTTTATTATAATAGTATACTTTATAAATATAATGTTATTTAATATGTAAAAATATTAAAAAAAATGAGTTTAATTATTATTGTTAAGTTTATTTTTTAGATGATCAATTAATTTATCACACAATTTATTTACCTCTTTAGACATATGTTCATCCCCTGTAGAATTTAATATACTCTGTCCAATTCCTCCTAAACAATCTATATAGAACCTTTTCATATTATTAATTTCCATATCTTTTGTCCATAAATCAATTTTTAATGTATTCATTTTTTCGTGGTCCCAAAGAGCTAAACTTATTGATTTTGTTTCAGAAAATTCATTTCCCATGCTATCTTCAGCATTCCAGGTAATTTTTTTTGGAATTTTATCTTTATCAAGAGTAACTAAAAATTTAATTTGTGATGTTTTCATAATTTACTATTTATATTAATTTAGCCTTTTTTTTATCTATTTTTAATTGTTTTTTTAATTCATTCAAATTTTCAAATTTTTTTTCATTTCTTAGTCGCTTAATAAAATTTATAGAAATTTTATTATTATAAATATCTTCTGAAAATTTGAAAATATTTACCTCTATAGTTTTTTTTTCATTTTTAATGGTTGGTTTATAACCAATATTTAACATTCCTAAATATGTTTTTTTATTCACATATACTTCTACAACATAAACACCATTTTTTGGCAAAATTTTTTTTGGTTCATTTATTTCAATATTAGCCGTTGGAAAATTAATTTTCCTTCCAATTCCATTACCTTTTACAACCTTACCACTAATTGAATATTTTCGTCCTAATAATTTATTTGCAGACTGTATTTTACCATTACTTAAGTATTCTCTAATTTTAGTAGAACTAATTGATAATTTGTCTATAGATTGTTTTGATATTGATATAATATCTATTCCAAATACATTTTTATTTTTTTCTAAATACTTGACGTTTCCTTCCTTATTTTTACCAAAATGATTATTATAACCAATAAGGACACAATTTGTTTTTAATTTTTCTAGAAGAATATTTTCTACAAATTTTTTTGCAGAGACTTTTGAAAAGCTTATTGAAAAATCAATTATATATAAATAGTCAATTTTATTTTCTTTAAAAATTTTAACTTTTTCTTTTAATGATGTTAAAAGTTTAAGATTATTATTTTTATTTAAAACATATCTCGGGTGGGGCCAGAAAGTAATTAATATACTTTTTCCATTATTTTTTTTTGCTGTTTTAGTTATTGTTTGAAGAATTTTTTTATGACCTAAATGTATTCCATCAAAAGAACCTATTGTAGCAACATTATAATTTGATTTCGGGATTTGTATAGTATTACTTTTAATTATCTTCATTTAAATCTTTTTTTATTTTTATTATTGTCTTTTCAATAGTCATTGAATCTTTTATACAAATTTTACCTATTTTCGTTCTTCTTAACTCTTTTAGATAAGCTCCTGTTTTCAGCTTATTGCCATAATCCCTTGCTATTGATCTTATATAAGTTCCTTTTGAACAATTTATAATAAAGTCTATTTTTGGTAAACTAATTGAGGTTATTTCAAATTTATTAATTCTTACTTCTCTAGGCTTTAAAATCACATTTTCTTTATTTCTTGCCTTTTTATAAGCCCTTTCTCCATTAATTTTTATTGCTGAATATTTTGGTGGTGTCTGGTATTGATTTCCATGAAAAGTTTTTGTTGTTTTTATTATTTTTTCTTCAGAAATATTTTTTATACTCTTGCTACTATTGAATTCTGTTTCCAAATCATGAGAAGGTGTAGTTTTTCCAATAACAAAAGATCCGATATATTCTTTATCAAAATCTTGATATTCATGAATTTTTTTTGTGTACTTACCAGTACAGATTATCAAAAGTCCAGAAGCAAGA
>Ga0208764_10002896_pt1 | contig 10638 bp, 1 predicted proteins | sample ETNtaG_18_FD_185762 | JGI IMG/M metagenome (GOLD analysis project Ga0208764, IMG submission 185762) | Marine microbial and viral communities from oxygen minimum zone, Eastern Pacific Ocean - ETNP201302SV91 (SPAdes) (version 2) | ecosystem: Environmental > Aquatic > Marine > Oceanic ...
ACTCTGACCCCAGTTTTGTTAATGTTACCATTAGCGGAAATGTATCTGACACAGCCGATGGTGGTGGCATGTTTATTAAGAGTAATTCCAGTGTGAATTTGCTGAATACAATTGTTGGTAGTAATGAACCAAACGAGATAGAGTTCTCAAGTGTTGATGATCCAAGTACAATTACACTATTGTATTCGAATATTGATGGTGGGTGGAATAGCATCATTACCAATGATAACGGGACCATTACCTGGGGATGGGCAGACGGCAATCTGGAAGGCGACCCTCGGTTTGTCAATCCTGATTCAGGTAACTACCATCTTCTAGCCAATTCACTATGCATCAATGCAGGTCACCCAGACTCGCTGGACAGTGATGGAAGTATAGCAGACATGGGTGTCTTCCCATATTTAAATAATTATACCGGGCCCAACTGGTTTGTAGAACCAACAGGCAATGATACAACTGCTACAGGCTCCATAGACAGTCCCTTTTCATCGATTCAGTCCGCCATAAACTTTGCCACCACAGATGGAGACAGTGTTGCTGTTGCTATCGGAACCTACGTGGAAAATATCAATTTCCGGGGCCGGAATATCAAAGTAGTGGGAGAGGACAGAGATGCGACAATCATTGATGGTGATAGCAGCGGGACTGTTGTGACTTTTATTAATGGTGAAGATTCAACAGCTTTGTTAAGTAGGTTTACAATCCAGAATGGTTACTCAGGAATAGCAGGTGGAGTTCGTATAAGTAACTCCCATCCAAGATTATATAATTTGACGATTTCAGGTAATGCATCTTGGGATCCTGGTGGAGGCCTATTCTGTGAAAGTTCAAACTCAGTAATTGAAAATGTTATTGTGTCAGAAAACTCCGCTTATACAAATGGTGGGGGATTTTATCTTGATTATTCTAATTTGATATTGAATAACGTTACCATAAGGGACAATAGCGCAGGTCAGTCTGGAGGAGGTATTTATTCTCAGTATTCCAATCCTACAATTACAGATATCATTATTGATAATAATATAGCATCTGGATTTGCAGGAGGAGGTATTTATTCAGATGGTGGTGACCCGTTGATTTCAGATTGTATTGTTAAGAATAATTCTGCATACATCCATGGCGGGGGAGTTTATATAGGGGCTTCCAATAACGCAACGCTACAAAATTCTGAAATATCAGGGAACTCAATAATTCATCCTAACACATCATTTGGTGGGGGTATCAAAATCAACTTTAGTACCATCACTCTAACAGGGTTAACGGTAAGTCAAAATTCAGCTTATGCAGGTGGGGGAATAAACTTATTTAGAAGTGACGTTAATTTAATTAATTCGAACTTTTGGAATAATTCACCTGAAGAAGTGAGTTTTTACGAAACAGACACCCCTAATTCAATCATTATAGATTATTCAAATATAGAAGGCGGTCAGGACGGCATTGTTACTAATGATAACGGCACAGTTACCTGGGGGTACGGCAACATAGATGTGGACCCCATGTTTGTTGATACTGCAAATGGGAACTATCAGCTTTTAGCCGATTCCCGATTAATTGATGCAGGCCACCCAGACTCTATCGATGCGGATGGTACCATTTCTGATATGGGTAATTATTATTATGACCAGGCCGGTCAACCGGTTCGGGTTCAAAAAATTATCACAACCCCTTCTGCAACCAATATCGCCCTGAAGTGGCCAGCCAATACAGAAAGCGACCTGGTTGGGTATAATGTTTACCGTTCTACCGATTCCAATGATGATTTCTATAATATGAGTCAGTATGACACTGCCACAGACAGTTTTTATGTGGATGAAGGCGCTGAAGAAAACACCACTTATCATTATCGCGTTTCTGCTGTAGATGGCGACGGGGATGAAGGCGTCCTCGCATTTGCTCGCCATGGTCGTACAGGCAATGACACCACAGCTCTGGTTCAGGGCGCTGACGACAGTTGGATCAGTGTATCTCAATTTCATGCTCCAATTATCAGTACCGATCAGGATTATACATTAGAATTTTATTTTCATCCCCTTGCCTATCAGAATGCAGTGGAAAAAATAATGCGTCTTTCTGGTTTATCTATTTATCTAGCTATTGCAATGGAAGATTCATTCCGAATTCGTCTTGTGGACGAAGACGGCAGTGTCTTTGATGGAGATTTGATTGTACGAGACAGCAACTGGCACCATCTGGCAGTGACATCGCCTGCAGGAGAAAATATAAAACTTTGGCTGGATGGTCATCTTAGCGGTGAAGCTGGCCCAAGCATTTCATTTACAGGCAGTAGCGGCGTTGATTTTAACAGCTCCGATCCTACGAACAGTTTTGATGGTATTCTGGATGAAGTCCGGTTCTCACTGACTATCCGTTATACTCTAGGGTTTATCCCGCCTGACGAATTCCAGTTGGATGAGAATACCCTGGCACTGTGGCGTTTTAATGAAGGTTCATTTGATGAAGATTTTCCAAGTGTGTATGACTGGAGCGGCAACGGCTATCACGGTATGGTAAACGGTTCTAATAATCCTGATTGGGTCTTAGGGTCTCCAACCCAGCCAGAAGGACAGCCAGCGTTTGTAATTAATGAGCTCATGCCCAACCCAAACGGTTCCGATGGTGGAAAGGAATGGATCGAACTATACAATAACTATTATACACCCCTAAACCTTCAGGATTGGATCCTTGAAGGAAGCGGCAATGGTGAAACAGTTAACCTTGTTTCCGGCAAGGACATTTCGCCTGGAGGCTATGTGCTCTTGGCACAGAATGGCGATAGTACAGTTAATGGCGGCCTTGTTCCTGATATTATATATGGGACCGGTGTCAGTTTTGGCAATAATGAAGAAACCGTATTTATCAAGGATGCTTCAGGTGGTGTGGTGGACAGTTTGGCCTATAGCACAGAGTTTCCATACTTTTCTGGTGCGTCCATGGAGCTGGTAGTGCCCCAGTGGGATAACAATAGTTCAGAGAGTTGGGTCGCGGCTGGGATAACCTATGGTGATGGCGATAATCTTGGCTCCCCTGGCAGAAAAAATGATTCTTACTCCGGTATTGTTCAAGCGTCTATCGTTGATCATGATTTTTCGTATATAACTCAGGGAGAGATCGACAGCATTTCTTTTTGGATTGGGAATGTTGGTGTTACTGAATTAAATGTGTCTCAGATCAGTACCCTGACCGAAGCTTTTACCGTTGACCCATCCCAGGCCACGATTTCAGTAGGTGATTCCGCTGAGATTGAGATCCAGTTTAGTCCAACAGATATAGCTGAATACATGGATACGATTTCTATTTTTTCTGATGATTCCTACAATCCGGTTGTAGCAGTAACTGTGAGCGGGACCGGTGTCAATGAGTATGCCGATATTGTGGTATCATACGGAGATGACGACAGCGTATCATTTTTCAATTTTCCTTTCACCCGTGTCAATGATACATGGTTGGATACACTATTTATAACCAATGTAGGTTCACCGGATCTAGAGATTGAAGAAATCTTTATCGATGGGGATGGTTTCTCTACACCTGTCGAATCAGGGGTTTTGACATTTATGGATACCTTATTGATCCCGATCACGTTTGCACCTGAAACTGAAGGCACCTACAGTGCCAGCCTGGTGATCAACTGTCCAAACGATCTAGACGAAGCGACATATACGATCCAGCTTTCTGGATTAGCATCGGATCACATTGTACTCTTAGTTCCAGAAGTATATGGGACGATACAGGGTGCCATTAATTCTGCCTATATGGAAGACACGGTTCAAGTAGCTCCTGGGACCTATGAAGAGATACTTCATTTTGGGGATAAGAACCTGGTTCTTCGATCAGAAATGGGGCCATTAGAAACATTTATAGAAGGTGATGGATCCGGTTCTGTGGTCACTATAGCAGGTGGCCAGACCGGTATAACAAACGTAACAGGATTTACGATCACAGGAGGTGAGGGTACAGATGGGGGAGGGCTGCGCATTGAGTCATTATCGAGTCCAGTGATAAACGATATGATTATTGTGGAAAATAGTGCCGATGAAGGTGCCGGGGTCCATATTAATAACAGCAGTCCTGTATTTAACCGTGTTACTATAAAAAATAATGAAACTGCAGGTGATGGTGGGGGTATCGCTGTAAGGGAAAATTCAAGTCCAGTATTCAATTATGTGTTGATCACGAATAATAATGGTGATAACGGAGCGGGTATTCTTATCAGGGATAACAGCAGTGCGGTATTTGACCATTTGACCCTGGCTGATAATGAATCTCAGTCCAATGGGGGTGCGATTTATATACGCAACGGGTCAAACATTCAGATCACCAACAGCATTGTGTGGAACAATGGAGCTGAGTCAATTTATTTTTCATCTACCGGTTCTGCCAGTGTAATGTCAATAGACTATTCAATTATTGATGGGGGGAACGAAGATATATCATTAAATGGAAGTACCATAAACTGGGGTACAGGGAACCAAGAGCAGGAGCCATTATTTATTGACCAGTATTCTTTACAGTGGCATTCACCTGCCATTGACGCGGGAGATCCCTCAGCCGATCCAGATTCGGATGGGACCGTTACGGACATGGGATCCCTATACTACGACCAGACCTATCAGCCACCCGATCCTCCGGTGGGTCTTTCATTTGTGCCTGGCTCCGGTGAAATCAATTTAAGCTGGACCGCCAATGAAGAAGCAGACCTAACCCATTACGTAGTATACAAGGGTCCAACGCCAGACGCCCTGGATTCTCTGGCAGTGGTGACTGCACCCGCAGCAGAGTATGTGGATACAGCCCTGGATCCCAGTGTGATCAACTATTATGCCCTGACCGCTGTGGATACAGCCAGTCTTGCCAGTGAGCCCAGTGCAGTTCTGATGGTGAGCTTTCCGACTCTATCTACATCGGATGATGCTCTTTCTTTTGGTGATGTACATGTAGGGGTGTTAGAGACCCTGCAATTGAGCCTGTCCAATACAGGGAGTGATACACTATTTGTAGATAGTATATATGTATCAGATAGTTTATCCGGTTTTAGCGTGGTCTTAGGCGAGATGAACACATCCCGCTCTCTTATAGATCGTATGGCGTTGTCCAAGTCTCCATTAGGAGTGACCCCGTCAGATATGAGCCACTCAAAAACCAGAAGCAGGTCCCGAACAACCACCAGCATTCGTTCAACCACAGGATCCCGTTCATCAACAAACAATAATACAGACCCTAACACAACTCGTGGCTCTTCCAGGTCTGGACCCACGACCCCAGGTAATACGGCTGTAGATGATAGTAAGGAGATCAGTCAGGCAACAACGAGAAATGTGCTCACTATTTCCACAGAGGTTATGCCTGGAGAGTCTATCGGGCTGGACCTGTCGTTTATGCGAGCAGATACCTTAACCGTAGAAGACGAGCTGCGTATTACCAGTGATGATCCATTGGGGAATGATATTGTGTCTGTTGGTCTTTCTGGCAGAAGCGTTGCCCCTGTCCTGGTACTGGCAGCGGATACACTTGATTTTGGTAATATATTATCTGAGAGCCAGCTTAGTGTTATGGTAAGCAACGACGGGACCGATACATTGAACGTATCTGCCATCGCGTTCCCATCCGGGTTTACAGGGTCCATGGCAGACTCGACACTGGCACCTGGTGAAGCTGCAGATCTCCTGGTGAGCCTTGCCCCTGAAGATAATGGCTATTGGAACGGTGATGTACTGGTCACCAGCGACAGTTACCAGCAGCCAGAGCATAGTGTGGTCTTAAGCGCACTTTCCATGAATACACTCTTGGTTCATGATTTTGGTGGAGTTCTTACGGGTCAGACATCTGATACCACGTTTACCCTTAATAATACTGGGAACGCGGATCTGGTACTTGACTCATTGGTCACGGGTCATTCATCCATAACAACGGACCTTATTGATGGTACGTCCATCTCTCCCGGCGGCAGCCAGTCTATCATGGTCACCTTTGCGCCTGCGACGGCTGATTCTGCTATAGGGGCTGTGGTTCTACATACACCGCTTGGGTCAATTGATTTTGGCAGTCTTACGGGTGATGGCTGGAACTGGCCTGATGCACAATTCGCTGCTAAGTCTCTTTCTGTGGTGACGGCACAAGGTGACAACGTATCTTTCAATATTAGTTTAACGAACAGCGGTGATTATACTCTGGACTATACCACCACAGTGGACGCAGAGTTTGCAGGTTTTGTCTGGCTCACAACAGTTGAAAGCGGCCAGGTCAATGCATCAAACAGTATTGATCTATTGGTTGATATTCAGCAGACAGAGAACCTGGATCCAGGGACCTACAACGGTGCCATCTATTTTAATACCAATACAGGTGGAGTGGATCCAGAACAGATCATAGCCAACACAGATACGGTGAATGTCTTTTTATCCCTTTTGGTTGATGATAGTCAACTATCGGATACCACAGTGATGGTGGAGTCGGGGAATACAGAGGCCATTGTATTTATAGATGAGAACGGTGACCCCATGGGTGTTGTAGTTGATTTTGCCAACTCCAATGGAGGAACATTGACGATCCAGAGAATCGCGGCCATGCCTCCCGTGGATGACTCTACACCTTGGGTTGATCCTGATGGTTTGATCACAGATCCTGCTTTTCCTGAGAAATATTTTGAGATTACCACGGATATAGAAGGTGATTATCTCACCGATATCGGTTTTGATTATACGGCTCTCCCAGGTATTGAGGATCCTCTGTCCCTACGTCTGGCAAAGAGGCCTGGAAACGCAGGACCGGCAGAGCCATGGTCCATTATTGATGTCAGTAGTACGGAGTACAATACAAACGATGGCCTGATAGTGGCCCAAGACCAGACATCCTTCAGTCAGTGGGCCATGCTCTCTAATGCATCTGATAATAGTTTTACCGATACACAGGGTCCTGTAATCACGAATGTTCTTCATGACCCGGCTACCCCAGGTGTCCTAGAAGATGTGATTATCACAGCGGAAATGTCAGATGGTACGGGTATTTCGGAAGCTACCCTGTATTATGCCCAGGGAGGCGGCAGCGGGTATACGTCTATCGCCATGTCCGGCAGCATCGGAAGTTACACAGGTACCATTCCTGGCAGCGCCGTGACCATGAACGGGTTTTTCTATTATGTGGGTGCCCAGGATCCCCTAGGATATAACTCCAGTAGTGATACCACAGGTGTCACGGTTAATTTTGCTGTTGGAAGCCTGACAACAAACTCTGCCACAGGCAGTGCCTACCCCAGCGGGCTTCCTGTAGACAAGTGGCGCATGATCTCAATACCTGCTGTTTTGGATGAGACAGGTGTTGGTCTGGTGATCGGCGATGAGTTAGGTACCCAGAATGATGAGCTATGGCGCCTGTTTGAGTATGACCAGATCAGCAGTTCTTACAGGGAAAATCCTATCGATTTTATAGTTGGCGAGTCCTACTGGATCTACCAGCGTGTGGAAAATGACCTGCTTCTGGGAACGCCCGCAGGCGAAACGGGCAATATGTCCGGGACCAGCCTGAGCCTTGTGCCGGGCTGGAGCTTCATTGGGTCACCCTATCCCTTTGAGATCAATATCAGTTTGGACCAAGTGCAATTTTATGGACCTATCACCTATGGACTGGCCGCAGAAGAGTGGAGCTCAGTAGTGACAGAACTGGATCCTTGGAACGGGTATGCAATCTATAATCGCACAGCCAGTGACCAGACCATTATCCTGGATCCCACCGTGTCCGGTGCAGGACTGGCTGCCAAGATGGTGGATCAGGAAGAAGGTTGGCTGATCTCTCTTGATGTAAGCGCTGATGGGCACAAAGATAGACTTAACACGTTTGGCTCCCTTGAAACAGCTGATAACGGCCTGGATTGGCACGATAATCCGGAGATCGCGGCCCCAGGGAAATCTATTTCATTATCTTTTGATCTACCTGATGGTGAGAGTGTCCGGGATGTTACATCTGATGTGCGATCCCTAGATGATCATCTCAAGATCTGGGATGCTCGGATCAGGACATCAGGCCTGACAGGTAATATGACACTTTCCTGGTCTGTTGAGCAGGAATTACCTGCTGATGAAGCGGTGCGTCTGGTGGATCTAAACACCCGCAATGTGGTAGATATGTTGCTCATGGAGCACTTAGAACTTGGTCTGGTAGATTCCCGTTATGATCGGCAGATAAAAATTATTTCAGGTGATCAGACTGAAGTATCTGGAAAAATATCTGAAATTTTAGCCATGATCCCCCAAGAGTTATCCCTAGATGGAAACTATCCCAATCCATTTAATCCGGTTACCACCATTCGTTTTGGACTTCCCCAGCCTCGGGATGTCCGGATCACGGTGGTCAATATTCTTGGGCAGGAAATCACCGAGCTAGTGAACGACTGGAAAGACATTGGTCACCACGAAGTGGTGTGGCATGGGAAGGATCAGAGTGGTAAGCCAGTGGCATCAGGCATGTATTTTACTATTCTAAGCGATGGGAATAATATTATTGTACAAAAGATGCTGTTATTAAAATAAGTGGTAAAAAGGGATGGACCAAGAAGATGATGCTAATGAAATAAGGAGCAGAAATATGCATAGAAATAACGTTTGGATCGATAATCGTTTTTCCCACATCTTTGGTCACAAATTTGTAAACTCAGATAAGTTAGTGCCTGCAGTACCACTGATTTATCGCGCCACACATTTCGCATCGATCTAGTTCGAATGTGAATACTAAAATAGTAAGAAAAATGAGATGGTTGTATGGATCATGAAATATTATTAGGACATAGAGACATTGACCAATAGTACATACAACAGGTTATCCATGTTCCAAAAAGAGACCAGTGCTTGTAAAAGGAATATGATAGCAATATCCACTCTTTTGTTCCTTTTATTCATCTCTGCATGTGCTGTAAAGCCTAACAGTGATATGGATTCACCAGAGTATCATACCAAGGCAGGCATGCGGCACATTGAATTAGGAGAATATCAATCGTCACTTACCTCCTTTGATCGGGCCATGGCCCTTGATAAGAAATTTGCACCTGCTCACGCGGGAATGGGGATCGCCTACGCCAATCTCAAGGATAAAAAGATGGCCAAGAGATCAGTTGACAAGGCAGTGGCTCTTGCGGGCAAGGACCCAGATGTGTTGGCCCTTTGTGGAAAGGTCTATATCGATCTCCGTGATCAGGAAAAGAAATGGTATAAGGATGCACAAAAGATCCTGAAAAAGGCCCTTAAAAGAGACAAGAAGCATGAGGCGGCTACGTACTATCTGGGTGAGGTCTATCTCTATCGCTACCAGTTCAGTGACGCCGAGGACCAGTTCAGAATGGTGGTCGACATGAAAGGTGATCACAGCGCTAAAGCGGATAAGATGTGGCAACTGAGCCAGAAGATCGTTCGGGCCGTGCCAGGCACTGATGTGGGCAAGAAAGTGGCCCTGTATGAGGAGATAACCCGTGCAGACCTTGCTGTCCTTTTAGCTGAAGAACTTAAGATCAGCAAACTTATGGAGCGTAAGACCACCCCATCGACTGGTTTTCAGACCCCTGGACAGATGAACTCATCGTCAACGGGACAGGGAATCCCATCTGACAGCAGAGGACACTGGGCCGAGGTCTGGATCAATGAGATGAGTCGCTACGGGATCCTTGAAGGCGCACCCGGGCAACCATTCTATCCGGATGAACCGGTCAATCGCGCTGAGTATGCCCTTGCGATCCAGCGCATTCTTTCTATCGTCACAGGTGACAGTGGGCTAGAAACGCGTTACTTTGGTGAGAACCCTTCACGGTTCCAGGATGTCCCCAGTAGTCATCCTGCTTATAATGCCATGGCCCTCTGTTCAGAGAGAGGGATCATGCAGGCCGACATGATCACAGGCAGATTCCAGCCAGGTCTACCGGTCGCTGGTGCGGATGCTTTGTTGAGTATCCGGTCGTTCCAGAATGCACTGAGGTTGTCCTTTTAGTGTGAGGATCCTGCTCACTCTTTCACTCTTTATCACATCTCTAGCAGCAGAGTCAGTGGAGGGCGTCGGCTATGGATTGACCAAGGACGCTGCGATCGAGCAGGCCAAGAGGGACGCGGTAGAGGTAGGACTGGGTGCCTATATCTCGTCTGAGACCGTGGTCACTGCCACCACCCTAACAGATAATATCTATTCCAAGGCACAAGGCTTTGTAAAAACTTTTAAAGTGGTCAATGAGACCAAGGGACCTGATGGGAACTGGGAAGTGACCATATCGGCCGAGGTCACGGCCATGCTGGATGAGGTCATGCAGGATGAGGCGGCACTACAGACCCTGCTTAATTCCATGAACCGTCCCCGTATCATCTTCCTGATCCGTGAAGAGAATCTGATCGATAATGTGTCAACGGATTTTGCTGAGACAAAGCTCTTGAGTGTGTTCTACGATAAAGGATTTGATGTGGTGGACAGGCAGCTGGTCCAGGCCCTGAAAGGAAAGCCGGACTATGAAGAAGCGCTCGGTGGAAATGTGGCAGCAGCGTCCAAGGTCGCAAGCCAGCTTGGTGCGGACATCATTGTGATCGGTACGGCCAAGGTCTCCTCCGGCGGAAAGGTCTATAACATGACCTCCGGCCAGGCAGATATCAATGGCAAGATCGTGAGAGGAGATAC
>Ga0208764_10002900_pt1 | contig 10622 bp, 6 predicted proteins | sample ETNtaG_18_FD_185762 | JGI IMG/M metagenome (GOLD analysis project Ga0208764, IMG submission 185762) | Marine microbial and viral communities from oxygen minimum zone, Eastern Pacific Ocean - ETNP201302SV91 (SPAdes) (version 2) | ecosystem: Environmental > Aquatic > Marine > Oceanic ...
GAAATTTGTAAATATAGGTCAAGAAAATCCTCTTAAAAGGGATACTGAAGATAGAAAAGAGGATTTTAAAGAAATTTATGATGAATTTATTAATGAAAAAGCCAAAGAACAATCTAGCAGATGTTCCCAATGCGGAGTCCCTTTTTGTCAAGTTCACTGTCCTTTAAGTAATAACATACCTGACTGGCTAAAGTTAACTGCTGAAGGACGTTTAGAAGAAGCATACCATTTAGCACAAAGCACAAATAACATGCCTGAAATTTGTGGAAGAATATGCCCACAAGACAGGCTTTGTGAGGGTAATTGTGTAATTGAGCAGTCAGGTCATGGAACAGTAACAATTGGTTCAGTTGAAAAATTCATCACAGAAAATGCCTGGGCAAACAATTGGGTAAAACCAATTAAAATAAAAAATGAAATTAAACAAAGTGTTGGAATAATTGGCGCTGGCCCTGCTGGCCTAGCATGTGCTGAAGAACTAAGAAAATCGGGTTATCAAATAACTATTTATGATCGTTATGATCGTGCAGGAGGTCTTTTAATTTATGGTATCCCAAATTTTAAGTTAGAAAAATATGTTGTTAATAGAAGAACAAAACTACTTAAAGAAAGTGGAATAAAATTTATTCAAAATTTTGAAGTAGGCAAAGATGCATCACTTGATAAACTAAGAAAAAAACATGATGCAATTTTAATTTCTACCGGAGTCTATAAAGCTAGAGAGATAAATTTAGAGGGAAATGATTTAAATAATATTTTTCCAGCCATGGATTTTTTAACTGCATCTAACAAAAAGGGCTTAGGAGATAAAGTTGATTTATTTGATAATGGAATATTAAATGCAGAAGGAAAAGATGTTGTCGTAATTGGTGGAGGAGATACTGCAATGGATTGTGTCAGAACAGCTATCAGACAAAATGCTAAATCAGTCAAGTGTCTCTATAGAAGAGATAAAAAAAATATGCCTGGATCAGCAAGAGAAGTTTCTAACGCAGAAGAAGAAGGTGTAGAATTTATTTGGTTATCAAGCCCAAAAGAATTTAATGGAAATGGCAAAATAGAAAATTTAATTGTAGATAGAATTAAATTAGGAAAGCCAGACGAAAGTGGAAGAAGCAAACCTGAAATTAAAGAAAATTCTCAATTTAATTTAAAGGCAGATATGGTGATAAAGGCGTTAGGGTTTGATCCTGAAAATTTGCCTAAATTATTTGAAAGTGAAAACTTACAAGTTTCAAGGTGGGGAACAATAAAAACTAATTTTGATACAATGGAAACAAATCTTACAGGGGTTTTTGCTGCGGGCGATATTATTAGAGGAGCGTCTTTGGTGGTATGGGCGATTAAGGATGGAAGAGATGCAGCGATAAATATTAAAAAATTTTTAGAAGCAAAAGTAATTAATAAAGAAAAAGTAGCATAATGAATCAATATTTAAAAAATTTGAAATTACTTGAGAAAAATCATGTTTATTCCAAGAAAATGGAACATGATGCTTGCGGCGTAGGTTTGGTTGCATCAATTGATGGAAAAAAATCTAGAAAAGTTATTGAATACGGAATAGAAGCCCTAAAAGCTGTTTGGCATAGAGGAGCAGTAGATGCTGATGGAAAAACAGGTGATGGTGCTGGAATCCACATCGAAATTTCCTCAGACTTTTTTATTGAAAAAATAGAAATGTCTGGACACAAATATGACAACTCGGAAATTTGTGTAGGAATGATTTTTCTACCAAGAAATAATTATTCAGCTCAAGAAAGTTGCAGAACTTTAGTTGAGAGTGAACTTACGAAAAATAATTTTAGCATTTATGGATGGAGACAAGTTCCTGTAAATACAGCTGTTTTAGGTGAAAAAGCCGAACAAACTAGACCCGAAATAACTCAAGTTCTATTTAAATATAACGACAAAAATGTAACTGGAAAAAAATTAGAAATAAAACTTTATGAGTCTAGGAGAAAAATTGAAAATAGGGCTATAGAAAATAATTTGAAGGATTTTTATATTTGTTCATTCAGTTCTAAATCAATTATTTACAAAGGGATGTTTCTTGCGGAAGCATTATCTGATTTTTATCCCGATCTTCAAGATCAAAGATTAATTTCTAGATATGCAATTTTTCACCAGAGATTTTCAACCAATACTGCTCCTAGTTGGGATTTAGCGCAACCCTTTAGAGCACTTGCACATAATGGGGAAATAAACACTTTAAAAGGAAATATTAATTGGATGAAAGTTCATGAAGAAGAAATGTCCAGCCCTTTATTTGAAAATATAGAAAATATAAAACCAGTTATTCCACCTGGAAATTCAGATTCGGCATCTTTGGATAATGTTTTTGAACTGTTAAATATTTCTGGTCAACCAGCACCTTTAGCTAAACTTATGTTAATTCCAGATGCATGGTCAAAAAAAAGTATGGTTTTACCAAAAGATCATCAGCGATTATTTAATTTTTTAAACAGTACAATGGAACCATGGGATGGACCGGCAGCTATAGCAGCTACAGATAACGAGTGGGTAATAGCAGCCACTGATAGAAACGGACTAAGACCAATGAGATTTACAATTACAAAGGACAAATTCTTGTTTGCAGGTTCAGAAACTGGAATGATCAATCTTGCAGAGGAAAATATCATTGCAAAGGGCAGATTAGGGCCAGGAGAAATTATTGGAGTTAGAATAGAAAAAGGAAAATTATTTAAGAATGAGAAAATAAAAAATTTTTTAGCCAAAGAGTATAAGCACTTTAACAATCAGATAATTAATCTAGATAAGAAAATAATAATTAAGGATGAAAAACCATTTTTTACAGGAAATGAATTAAAAAAAAGACAACATGCTTTTGGATATAGCTTGGAAGACTTAGAGTTAATTTTACATCCAATGGCAGAAGATGCAAAAGAAGCTACTGGTTCTATGGGAGATGATACACCTTTGGCAGTATTATCAGATAGGTATCGACCACTTTATCATTTTTTTAGACAAAATTTTAGCCAAGTTACCAATCCTCCAATTGATTCACTTAGAGAAAATAAAGTTATGAGTTTAAAAACAAGATTTGGAAATCTTGGAAATATTTTGGATTTTGATAATTTAACTGAAGAAAATATTTATGTTTTAAATACACCAATTTTATCAAATACACAGCTAGAAAAAATTACTAAATTTTTTGGAAAAAATTCTACTATAGTTGATTGTACTTTTGATAAAAATGAAAATCTTGAAAATGCGATTGAAAAAATTAAAAGAATTTCTGAAGTAGCTGTTAGAGAAGGTATTACTCAATTATTGCTTAGTGATAAAAATATCTCCGAAAAAAGGATTCCAATACCAATGCTTTTATGTGTAGGAGCCATAAATACTTATTTAATTAAAAATAAACTAAGAGGTTATGTTTCAATAAATGTTCAAACTGGCGAAGCAATGGATACACATTCTTTTGCAACGCTTATAGGTGTGGGTGCTACAACTATTAATCCTTATTTAGCATTAGATAGTTTGTATCAAAGATTTCAAAAAAAATTGTTTAGCAAATTTGATTACGTAGAATGTACAAAAAGGTACATAAAATCTGTAAATAATGGTCTTCTAAAAATAATGTCAAAGATGGGAATATCTGTTTTAAGTTCTTACAGAGGTGGGTGCAATTTTGAAACAGTTGGATTAAGCAGAACAATAGTATCAGACTATTTTCCTGGAATGGTATCTAAAATTTCAGGAATAGGGTTAACAGGTATAGAAAAAAAACTAAAAAATATACATAAAGAAGCTTTTGAAAATAAAGACAGTGTTTTACCTATTGGTGGAATTTATCGATACAGAAAAAATGGAGAGCTTCATCAATATCAAGGTAAACTAATTCATTTACTTCAAAGCGCAGTAACATCAAACTCTTATGACGCATATAAAAAATATGCAGAAGGAATTTATGATTTACCTCCAATTAATTTAAGAGATTTAATAGACTTTAGAAAAAGATATTTAAAGTCATCAATAGATATTTCAGAAGTAGAGCCAGTAGAAAAAATATTAAAAAGATTTGGTAGTGGAAGTATGTCACATGGAGCTTTATCAAAAGAAGCACATGAAACTTTAGCTATTGGAATGAATAGAATCAAAGGTGCTTCTTGTAGTGGTGAAGGAGGTGAAGATGAAAAAAGATTTAATACATTGAAAAATGGAGACAGTGCAAACTCTAGAGTAAAACAAATTGCATCTGCTAGATTTGGAGTAACTATTAATTATTTAAATAATTGTAATGAAATAGAAATTAAAATAGCGCAAGGAGCTAAACCAGGAGAAGGAGGACAACTTCCAGGGTTTAAAGTATCAGAAGAAATTGCCAAATTACGACATTCAACTCCTGGTGTGACTTTAATTTCTCCACCACCGCATCATGATATATATTCAATCGAAGATTTGGCGCAGCTAATTTATGATTTAAAACAAATTAATCCATGTGCAAGAATTGGAGTAAAACTGGTTGCATCTTCAGGAATAGGAACGATTGCTGCTGGTGTTGCAAAAGCAAAAGCTGATATTATTTTAATTTCTGGACATAATGGTGGAACAGGAGCAACTCCACAAACTAGTGTAAAATATGTAGGAATTCCATGGGAGATGGGATTAACAGAAACAAATCAAGTTTTAACTTTAAATAACCTAAGAGACAAAGTAACCCTGAGAACAGATGGAGGAATCAAAACAGGCCGTGATGTTGTAATTGCTGCAATGATGGGAGCTGAAGAATATGGAGTCGCAACCACAGCCTTAGTAGCTATGGGTTGCATAATGGTTAGACAATGTCATTCAAACACTTGCCCTGTTGGAGTATGTACACAGGATGTTAAGCTTAGAGAAAAATTTACAGGTACACCAGATAAAGTAGTAAACTTATTTACATTTATAGCAACAGAAGTAAGAGAAATACTTGCAGAATTAGGATTTAAATCACTTAATGAAATAATTGGCAGAACAGATTTGCTAAAACAAGTTAGCAAAGGTTCATCAAATTTAGACGATTTAGACCTTAACCCTCTTTTTGTCCAAGCAGATCCTGGAAATAATAAAAGATATTGTGAAAACCAAATAATAAACGAAGTTCCTGGCACATTAGATCAAAAAATATGGCCTGAAATTGAGAAAAAAATAGATAAACAAGAAAAAATAGAAAAGAAATTTATAATTCAAAATACAAATAGAGCAGTTGGAACAAGAATATCTCATTATTTGTATAAAAAATATGGAAATGAAAAATTAAATGATGGATTTTTAAGTTTAAATTTTAAAGGTTCTGCTGGTCAATCTTTTGGTGCATTTGGCATAAAAGGTCTAAGTTTAAATATTGAAGGAGATGCAAATGATTATGTTGGTAAAGGTCTATCAGGTGCTACCATATCTATAAAATTACCAGAAGAAAGTAATTTAGTTTCCCACCAAAACACAATAATTGGAAATACAGTGTTATATGGGGCAACATCAGGAAAACTCTTCGCTGCTGGAAAGGCTGGTGAAAGATTTGCTGTTAGAAACTCAGGAGCAATTTCAGTAGTCGAAGGATGTGATTCTAATGGATGTGAGTATATGACTGGAGGTACAGTAATTATACTTGGAGATGTTGGAGACAATTTTGCAGCAGGTATGACAGGAGGTATGGCCTTCATATATGATGTTAACAAACAATTTCATAAAAAAGTTAATCCAGAAACAGTGGTTTGGCAAACTCTAGAAACTGAATATTGGATTAATTATCTTAAAAATTTAGTTAAAGAACATTTTGAACAAACAAATTCAAAAATTTCAAAAAACATTATCGAAAATTTTAAACAAGAAGTTTTTAATTTTTTGCAAGTCTGTCCAAAAGAAATGTTAGATAAATTAGATAATCCAATAACACAGAAATCATCAGTAAAAGAAGTAAGTTAAATTTTAAATATTTAAAAACTAGATTGAATTAGATACAATTTTATTTAGCTCAAAAATTATTTTTTTTAAATTTCTTTTATTTGATAAGCTATGATCACCATTCTTTATAACTATTAGTTTTTTATTAGCATTTTTAAATAAATTTAACACTTTTTTGGAGTAGTTTACTGGAACAACCTCATCTTTACTTCCGTGTATCATTGTTACAAAAATTTTTGATTTTAACTTATTATTCAAGACCTTATTTTTTCTTCCATCTTTTATTAGTTGATAAGTAATGGGATATTCATAGTTGCCATGTTTTAAATTGTAAATTCCTTTACTTACAATTTCCTTCTTTATTTTTTTTGAAAATTTATTCCACATGAGCCTTTCTAGGAATTCTGGTGCAGATCCAATTCCTAAAAAACCTTTAATTTGTTTACGAAAATATTTAAATTGTTTTAAACCAATCCAAGCACCCATGCTAGAGCCAACTAAAATAAAATTATTTTTTTTTAAAATTTTCTTAATTACTATTTTAGTTTCATTTGACCATTTAGTAATGTTTCCTGATGTAAACTTGCCGGATGATTTTCCATGACCAGAATATTCTAGACCAAGAAAACCTAGATTTTTATTCTTACAATATTTAAGAAAATTTTTGGGTTTTTCACCTTCCAGATCAGACATAAAACCATGAAGAAAAACTATATAAATTTTACTTTTCGGAATAACCGATAAATACCTTATCTTTTTATATTTATTTAATTTTAAATATTTAAATTTATTCATATAAAGTTTATTTAGATCGTTTGTTAATGTATATTTTACTTGAATGGCATCAAAATTTAAAGTTTTACAGGTAATTCCCAAATTAGGTTATGGAGGCGCTGAAACAGGTTGTTACGATTTAGCCCACTATCTCAATGAAGTTGGTTGTAAATCTTATATAATTACAAGTGGTGGTGAATTAATTAAATATATTGATAAAAAAAAAGTTACATTAATAAAATTACCAGTTCATAGTAAAAATCCATTATTAATATTAGTTAATAGTATAATAATATCATTTATCATCTTATTTTTAAATATTTCGATTGTTCATGCAAGAAGTAGAGCTCCAGCATGGTCTTGTTATTTCGCAACTATAATAACTAGAAGAAAATTTGTAACAACCTTTCATGGTACTTATAATTTTAAAAATAAAATAAAAAAGTTTTACAATTCAATTATGGTAAAATCGGATCTATTAATTGCAGGGTCAAATTTTATTTTTTCTCATATTCATGAAAATTACTCTAAATATTTAAATTCCAAAAAAAAATTTTTGGTAATATTTAGAGGGATTAATACCGAATACTTTGACCCAAATAATATTAAGCAAGATGATATAATTAAACTAAAGAACCTTTGGAAATTAGATAAAAATAAAAAGATTATTCTGTTGCCTGGTAGATTAACTTCCTGGAAAGGACAAGAAATGTTTATTGAGTCATTAAATATATTTCGATCTACTAATCCTGAAATTGACTTTACAGCAATAATTCTTGGAACAGATCAAGGTAGAACGGTTTTTAGAAAAAAAATTGAGAGTTTGGTGCAACAACATGACTTAACAAAAAATATCAAATTTGTTGACCATTGTAAGAAAATGCCACTTGCTTACTACTTGTCAGATGTTGTTGTTTCTTCATCAATTGAACCCGAGGCATTTGGTAGAGTGTCTATTGAAGCTCAATCTATGAAAAAACCAATTATTGCTAGTAATATTGGTGGATCAAATGAAACAATAATAGATAATAAAACTGGCTTGTTATTTGAGAGTGGGAATCCACAGGCATTAAGTAATAAATTAAAGGAAATAATCAAACTTGATACTTTGACATTGGATTTAATGGGTAATGAAGGTAGAAAAAATGTGTTAAATAGATTTAATATTGAAAAAATGTGTTTTAATACTTATTCAGAATACAAAAAATTAATTAATTAATGCCAAATATTAAATTACCAGATGGGAATTCATTAAACTTTGATAAAAAAGTTACTGGATTTCAAATAGCTGAAAAAATCAGCAAATCTCTTTCAAAACAGGCTTTGATAATTAGCATTGATGGAAATTTAAAAGATTTGAATCATGAAATAGATCACGATTGTTCAGTCAAAATATATACCGCTAAAGATAAGGAAGGATTAGAAACAATTAGACACGACACAGCTCATGTTTTAGCTATGGCCGTACAAGAAATATTTCCTAAGACTCAAGTAACTATTGGACCAGTGATTGATAATGGATTTTACTATGATTTTGCAAGAAAAGATCCATTTACTGAAGAAGATTTACGTAAAATAGAAAAAAAGATGATGGAAATTGTTGAGAGAGACGAGCCTACTCGTAGAGAAGTTTGGAAACGTGATAAAGCAATTGAACATTTCAAAAAAGCTGGTGAAATTTATAAAGCGGAAATAATTAAGGATATTCCAAAGGCAGAAGAGGTTTCGGTTTATTTTCATGGAAAGTGGCACGATTTATGCAGAGGGCCACATCTAAGTTCTACTGGAAAAATTGGAAAGTATTTTAAACTTACAAAGGTTTCAGGTGCATATTGGAGAGGTGACTCAAAAAATGAAATGTTGCAAAGAATTTATGGAACATCTTGGTCATCTCAAAAAGAACTTGATAACTATTTAAAAATGATTGAAGAGGCTGAAAAAAGAGATCATAGAAAACTAGGTAAAGAAATGGATTTGTTTCATTTTAGAGAAGAAAGCCCAGGTTCAGTTTTTTGGCATGAGCGAGGATGGAATCTTTTTCAAAAACTAATTGACTATATGAGGTTAAGACAAAAAAAAGCAGGGTATAAAGAAATTAATACACCTGAGATTTTAGATAGAGGTTTATGGGAAAAATCAGGCCATTGGGAAAAATTTGGCGAACATATGTATACTTCAACGACACCTGATGAAAAAATTTTTGCAATTAAACCAATGAATTGTCCAGGTTGCGTACAAGTTTTTAATCAAGGGTTAAAAAGTTATAGAGATTTACCTCTTAAAATGTCAGAATTTGGAAAGGTACATAGATATGAGCCTTCAGGTGCTTTACATGGATTAATGAGAGTAAGAGCTTTTACTCAAGATGATGCACATATTTTTTGTACAGAAGATCAAATTACACAGGAGTCTTTATCAGTAACAAATTTAATTTTAGATATTTATAAAGATTTAGGTTTTAAAAATGTGATTTTGAAATATTCAGATAGACCAGAAGTAAGAGTTGGTGATGATAAAGTTTGGGACAAATCAGAAGCAGCTTTGCTAGAAGCAGTCAAAGAATCAAAATTAGAATACAGTATTAATAAAGGCGAAGGTGCTTTTTATGGTCCTAAAATTGAATTTGTTTTAAGAGACGCAATAGGAAGAGATTGGCAATGTGGAACTCTACAGGTGGATTTAAATTTACCAGAAAGACTTGGTGCATCATATGTTGATAAGGATGGATCAAAAAAAATTCCAGTAATGCTACATAGAGCATTATTTGGATCACTTGAAAGATTTATAGGAATTCTCATAGAAAACTATGCTGGAAAATTTCCTTTTTGGATAAGTCCTCTACAAGTAGTTGTCATACCTGTATCAGATGATTTCGATAAATACTCTAATGAAGTAGCAAATAAGGTTAATAATAGTGGGATAAATTGCCAAGTTGATTTAAAAAATCACAATTTAAATTATAAAATAAGAGAACATTCGTTAGCAAAGGTGCCTATTTTGTTAATTTGCGGAAAAAAAGAAGTTGACACTAACAGTGTAACCATTAGAAAGTTGGATTCTAGTGATCAAGAAAATATGAAGTTAGATAAATTTTTAGAAAAATACACCGCTTTAAATAAAGCAGTATCAAATTAAGTGGTAGATCAAAAAAAAAATTATTTTCAGAGAAGAAATAGAGACAGAGGGCCTAAGACAAATAACAGAATAAATTCTCCTGAGGTTCAAGTCATATCAAGCAATGGAGAAAATTTAGGAATTTTAAATACCAATGAAGCCATATCTATTGCGAAAGAAAAAGGTCTAGATTTGATAGAAATTTCTCCGAATGCAAAGCCACCAGTTTGTAAAATAATGGATATGGGTAAATTTAAATATGATGCTCAAAAAAAAGCTAATAAGGCAAAAAAAAAACAAAAAAAAATCGATCTGAAGGAAATAAAATTAAGACCTGTTACTGAAGTGCATGATTATTCATTTAAAATAAAAAATGCGCAAAAGTTTTTGTCTAAAGGCGACAAAGTTAAATTTACTATAAGATTTAAGGGTAGAGAATTACAACACAAACATTTGGGAAATGAGTTGATGGAAAAGATAAAAGCTGACATATTATCATTAGGTAAAATAGAATTACATCCAAAATTTGAAGGAAAACAAATGATCATGGTGATTCAGCCTTTGTGATTAATATTTAAGGTTGTAAAATAATTACAATATTTGTATAAGTTGCGCGAAATATGCCAAAATTAAAAACAAAAAGTTCAGCAAAGAAAAGATTTAAAATTACCGCTAGAGGAAAAGTCATAATGGCTCAAGCGGGTAAGAGGCATGGCATGATAAAAAGAACTAATTCACAGATTAGAAAACAAAGAGGAACGACAACAATGGCAAAACAAGATAGCAAGATTGTAAAATCTTATATGCCATATAGTTTGAGAGGATAA
>Ga0208764_10002903_pt1 | contig 10613 bp, 13 predicted proteins | sample ETNtaG_18_FD_185762 | JGI IMG/M metagenome (GOLD analysis project Ga0208764, IMG submission 185762) | Marine microbial and viral communities from oxygen minimum zone, Eastern Pacific Ocean - ETNP201302SV91 (SPAdes) (version 2) | ecosystem: Environmental > Aquatic > Marine > Oceanic ...
TGGAATTTCAAATATAGAGCGGCAATCAGTAGACCACAAGAGTGGTTTAATCGTGCATGGACTGGTCAAACAGGACGAGTTGAACAGTTCTTAAGATCAAAGGCTGGAGAAAAATCGCCATTAGAAGAATTAGTTGGAGATACAATTACAAAAGAGAATACAATGTTTTACATTTGTGGATGGCAAGGAACTATTGATGGAACAATGGATTATCTCGAAAATAAAGAATTTGTGACAGAGAGAAATAAACGTGAAGATGGCAGTTATGAAGTCAAATTCGAATCATATGGATAGAAAAATTTCCAACAAAAGTTTTCAGTTGTTAAAATACAAGATAAACAACATAGTAGTATGACAATTGCAATTTACTTGGCACATTTGAATCCAGTTACAAATGCACATGCAGAAATTATCAGAGATTTGATAAAAAATGATAACGTAGTAGTTATGCCAGTTAGATTTCTCATAGGCAGTAATGAAATTAACAGTAAAAGCTTTCCATTTACATTTGATATGAGGAAAAAAATGCTAGAGTCAGTGTTTGGTGATTCAATAACTGTTTCATCAAATTATACTTTTCATGCACCTTTCAAAAAATATTTTCCACCACTTGTTTCAAAAGGTTCATGGGGATTAAGAAAAGAGATTCTTAGTGAAATTGAAGGAGATTACTATACTTACACAGGAGACAAAGCAGAAGGATTAATGTTGAAATTATATAGATTAAAACCAAAAGTTGGTCAGAGAAAAGAACTTTCTGCTACATCAGTAAAAAATGATATGTACAAATCAGTATTAGAGAAGAATAACGATTGGGAGAAACAAGTCCCAGCAACAGTAGCCGAAATAATTAGAGAAAATTGGAATGTTGTTGAAAAATTTGCTTCTTCAGAAGACAATACAATGAGAATACTGGGTATGAAGTTCCCTAGAGAAGGTTATACCTAGTTATAAAATAAATAGACACAATTCCAGATTTTTTTGTGAGTTCTATCTCTAAGTTAATTTGGTTTGATGGAAAATTTGTTAGACATAGTAGTGCAAAAATTCCAGTAACAACTCATGCAATTCATTATGGTACATCAATTTTTGAAGGTATTAGATCTTATTGGAATGGAGAAACACTAAACATATTCAGACTAGATGAACATATAACTAGATTTAGAAATTCAGGAAAATATTATGACATTACATTAAGATTTTCAAATAAAGAAATTAAAAATGCCATAATCAATTTATGCAAAAAAAATAAAATTAAAACTTCATGCTATATCAGACCATTTTATTTTGTGGGACAATATGGTATTAATTTACATGTAACAAAAAAAGCACCAACACATTCAGTTATCTTTTGTTTTCCATTTGGCGATTTATTTAATAAAAATGGGATTACCGCATGCATTTCAAAATGGAAAAAATTCAATGATAGTACAACACCAACACAAGCAAAAATGGGAGGAAACTATTTGAATTCTATTTTAGCCACACAAGATGCAAAAAGAAGAAAATTTGATGAAGCAATTCTGTTAGATAAAGATAACAAAGTAAGCGAGGCTCCAGGAGAAAATATCTTTATTGTAAAAAATAATGTGCTGATTACACCACCACTTTCATCATCAGCATTAGATGGGATAACAAGGAGATCAATACTTGAGTTTTCAAAAAATATAAAAATAAAATCAAAAATTAGAAAAATTTCAAAAGATGAATTAAAAAAAGCAGATGAAGTTTTCTTAACAGGAACTGCAGCAGAAATTACACCGGTAATCAAAATTGAATCTAAAAAAATTAGTAATGGAAAAGTTGGAGAGATAACAAAACAAATTATGAATACATATAGTGAGATAGTAATGAATAATAACAAAAAATTTTCTAAATGGTTAACAAGCGTGTATTAAAAATGAAAGTAATTCAAATTGGAACTGGCGGTTGGGGTAAGAATCATTCTAGAGTATTATCTGAATTTGGAGTGCTATCAGCTATTTGCGACATGAATTTTGAAAGAGCAAAAGAATTTGGAGAAAAGTATAATGTAAATTATTATAAAACAATAGAAGAGTTATTTGAAAAAGAAGATTTTGATGCAGCTTTTATTTGCACACCAACCTCAACACATTCAGAAATAGCCCTAAAATTAATCCAAAAAAAGAAACATGTTTTTGTAGAAAAACCAATGACGTATCTTTCCGAGGATGGAGAAAAATTAGTCGAAGAGGCTAAGAAAAATAAAGTCATCTTAACATGCGGATATATTGAAAGATTTAATCCTGCAGTAGCTAATGTAAAAAATTATCTCAAATCTAAAAAGTTTGGAGATCTAATTAGATTAGAATTTTACCGAGAACATAGAATGCCGTTACATATCAAAGATGTTGGAATTATTTACGATACATCTGTTCATGACATAGATACTGCAATGTGGCTTTTTGATGAAACACCACAAGTTGTATTTGCAAAATCAGGTCAAATAAACCATGAACACGAAGATTTCGCTACAATAATGCTAGGTTTCAAAGACAATAGAATAGCAACAATTTCTTCAAATTGGATTACACCAACTAGAGTAAGAAATTTTAATGCCGTTTGTACTGATGGAAGAATTTTTTCAGATTTCATAACTCAAGAAATACGTATCGAAACAGACAAAGGAACAGATAAACCAAATACCCAAAAAGAAGAGCCATTATCATTAGAAATTAGAAATTTTCTAGATGCAATTGAAAGTAAAAATGAGTTACGAGTAAAACCAGAGCATGCAGTAAATGTTACAAGAATTGCTGAAGCAGCTCTTTTATCTAGTCAAAAAGGAATTCCAATTTATCTGGATATAAAATGAAAAAAAACTTACTAGACATTTTGGCATGTCCAATGTGTAAAAATCATCCTTTGGAATTAATAGAGATTATATCAAAAAATGACGAGATAAAAGAAGGAGCAATTTATTGTACTTCATGTGAAAGACATTTTCTAATAATTGAAGAAATTCCTGTTATGCTTCCAGACGAATTAAGAGACAAGAAACAAGAAAATGAATTTCTTCAAAAAAATAAAGATTTACTTCCTGAAAAAATTATCAAACAAGGAAAACCCTGGCATTTGTGATACGATTGGTTAAAAATTTCATTTCTGAAAAATCAAAAATTGGAAATAATGTGAAGATATGGCATTTTGCGTATGTTGGTGACCATACAGAAATTGGGAACAATGTAAAGATTGGTTCACTTGCTCATGTCGATTACGATGTAAAGATTGGAAATAATACAATGATTGAAGGCTTAGTTTACATTCCACCACTCTCAAGAATTGGAAACAATGTTTTTGTTGGTCCATCTGTTTCCTTAACAAACGATCCATACCCACCAAGCGAAAAATTGATTGGTATCACAATTAAAGATAATGCAATAATTGGAAGTCGAGCTGTAATCAAAGCTGGAGTAACTATTGGAGAAAATAGTGTGGTTGCTATGGGAGCAGTAGTTACTAAAGACGTACCAGCAAATACAGTTGTAGGTGGAATTCCTGCTAAAGAGATGTATTCAAGAGAAGAATATAATAAAAAACAACTAGATTGGAAAAATTTAAACTAATTTTGAGATTCAGTTGTAGAAGCAGTTGCCATTACACCAAGTAGTTTGTCAATTTCATAAATTGCAAGCTTATCTCTTCCTAAAAGATTGAATTTCTGCAGTATGGTTTCAAATTGTTGCTCTTCCTCAATTTGCTCATTCACAAAGTATTGTAAAAATGTAAATGTATTATGATCTTTATCTTTTTGAGCAATATCTACCATTTTGTTTATTGATTTTGTAACAACCTGTTCGTTTGTTAATGCAGTTTTACAAATTGATTCTATAGATTTGAAGGTCTTTGGAGGTTGTTTGGTTCCAGGAATTATTGCACCAATTCCTTGACCATTAAGAAAATTTACAAATTTTAACATATGTAGATGTTCTTCTTCTGCCTGTGCATAAAAAAATGCAGCAGAACCATCATATCCAGTAATTTCACACCAGGATGCAGCTGCAAGATATGCATTTGTTGCATTTGCTTCCATAGAAATTTGATTGTTTAGTGCTTTTACCAGTGAAGCAGATATTTTCATAGTATAATTTATTCTCCATAGTTAAAATACTTCGCGAAAATTACTCTCACCTAATTATTCTCAGCTAATTGCAAAAGTTCTAAATTGAACCTAGATTATGCAAACATATGTCGGATGATGCATTAATGGAAAAGTTTGAACAAGAGATTTGGTCTAAAGTTCCCCATAGAGAAGAAAGAAATGGAAAAGTGGAAATTGTTAACACCACACCATTAACTGATCTGACAGAGGATTTGAAAGAATGTGCAAAGACAGTCTATGATGTAGATATTAATGGAAAAGATTTCAAGATTTATGGTAAATTTGATGGGACATTACTAACAGGTTCAATCAAAGTAAGACCAGCTGTAAACATAATTCATGATGCAATTACTTCGGGCAAGATTACTTCAGGAACAACTGTGATTGAAGCAACTTCAGGAAACTTTGGAATTGCTCTGGGATTGTTATCAAAAATTGGGATTACTGCAATTGCACTTGTTTCAAGAAAACTTCAGGAGGGGGTTTTCAAAGAATTAAGAAATGGAAATATTCGAATTATGGATTTAGATATGGATATTTGTCCGGCACCAGGAATGGAGAGCAAACAAGATGAATTGGTTGCAAAAGCTACTGCTGCAAATGTTCGTTCACAGATGATTGATCTTGGGTTTGAACCTGAAATTTTTGATAATAACATTGCAGACATTGAAACACATTTAGCTAAAAAAGATATAATCAATCTAGCAAAATTCCTTGCAAAAATTTACAATTTATTCTGCCCAGAACAATACGATAATGATTTGAATGTTGATGCACACAGAACTGTAACAGGTGTTGAAATTGATCAGCAGTTACATGAAAATGGAGAATCATTGGAAAATTTCAATATTGTTTGTACTTTTGGAACTGGGGGAACATCCGGAGGATTGAGTAGATATTTTGATGAACAATACAGTAAGAAAGGTGTTCATGTAATATTTCCACCTGATCAACAAGATGTTGCAGGAATAAGAACCGTAGGAAATGCAGACGGTCTCAAATATTATGATCCAGAAAAATATGCAGGTAAACATCAAGTTGATTTTGAACAAGCAAAACCACTACTGAAATTCTTTGTTGACAAAGGACATGATATGGGAGAGAGTAGCGCACTTGAACTCTATGCAGCTTTACAGATGATATACAAGAATGGAGGAAACTATGTTGTTATGATTTGTGATGGAATTGGAAAATATAAAAAGAATTTTGAAAAGATTGGAAATAGTATTACCCCTAACCAGGTGTCACAACAAGATGTTGCAGCAAATGCAAACGACTATGATAAAGTGATATGGATTCATACTCAATATACTCCAAAAGATGAAGGAATCGAATTATTAGCTAAATCTCTTGGAATTGATAAGAGTAAGATTATAGTTCCAAATGCTAGAACAGCACAACAATTATTGTCAGGTCAGCAAATTCCAGAGGAGATTGACGAGACATTACAAGAATCTAAAGGAAAATCATTAATGGTATGTATGGCAGGAAGAACGTCATTGATGGCTGCAAATGTTCTAGCCGATAAAGGTATTCAGACTGATAGTCTAACTGGAGGAATTACAGGCCTTCCCGAAAGTCAGACTAAAGATATGTCAGAGATAATTAAACAAGCTTCACAATTTTGATATTTATTACAGTCGTTAAATAATAGAAATTTATGAAATGTCTCTCAGTTTGTCAACCATTTGCTGAACTAATTGTTCAAGGTAAAAAAACAGTTGAGTTAAGAAAATGGAATACCAAATTTCGAGGTGAATTTTTAGTTCATGCTGCAAAAAATATTCTTGTAGAAGATTGTAAACGAATGAAAATGCGGCCATCTACAATTGCAACCGGTGTAATAATAGGAAAAGTCGATTTGGTCGATGTAAAAAAATATGATTCAAATGAAGAACTCAAAAATGATAAGAAGAAACATCATTCAATAGAAGACAATACAAAAAATAAATATGGATTTATTTTAGAAAACCCAAAAAAATTACGAGTACCAATTCCATATTTAGGAAAACTAAATTTCTTCGAATTTCAACCAGATAAAATAAAAAATAATGATATTACGATGGATCTTTTTGAAGAAGAACATCAGTACATGTGGATAAATCATCATTAATTGTTGTGTGAGACTAAAATCAAAACCATGTATATATAAAGGGAGTATTTAAAAGAGAAAAAATGCCACAAACAAAACCAATAGTAAGTGTAGAAAATGTGGTTGCTTCTGCATCAGTTGATCAAAAAGTAGATCTTAATGATATTACCAAAAAATTTCCTGAAACAGAATACCATCCAGACCAATTTCCAGGTTTAGTATTTCGATTGGCAAGTCCAAGAACTGCTACACTAATCTTCAGAACTGGTAAAATGGTGTGTACCGGTGCAAAATCTGAAGAAATGGCAGTAAAAGCTGTTCAAACAGTTGTAAAACAATTACGTAAAGGAGGCATTAAGATTAAGAAAGATGCAGTCATTACAGTTCAAAATATTGTTGCAGCAATCAATCTAGGAGGTAAAATCCATTTAGAACAGGCAGCAAGAAAATTGCCACGAAGTATGTATGAACCTGAACAGTTTCCAGGTTTGATTCACAGAATGCTTGACCCAAAGACAGTAATTCTTCTATTTGCATCAGGCAAGCTTGTGTGCACAGGCGCCAAAAAAGAGGCAGATGTGTACAGATCTGTACATAACCTACATTCTACATTAGAAGAAAAGGAATTAATGATCTACGACGCGTAGATTTTCCAATTATATTTATTATTTTTAAATTTTCTTTAATTCTTCCTCAATTTCAATTAGAGATTTATTTTTTGGATCTAATTCTTTGATTTTGTTGCAACATTCAATCACTTTTTCTTTATTTTTCAGATTAAGATATACACTTGCTTTGATTGCCAAAGCATCAAGATCAAACATGCCAATTTCTAGAACACTATTCATGTATTCTAATGTCTTTTCAGAATCACCTTTTATGTAATAAATTGTTCCAATAATAAATGCAATATCAGGATCGTGTTCAAGTTTTTTTTCAATTCCATGACCATATTCTAGTGCTTCATCATATTTTTTTTGTTTAACAAGCGTTCTAAGACGGCGCCGAGGATTGTTAAAAAAACCAGTCAAGTGTTACTCAAAATATTATGCTTTGTTTGATAGCTCAGATTGTAATTTTTCCCAGTCAGATAGGAATGCTTTAAGACCTTTATCAGTTAAAGAATGGCCGAGCATTTTAGCTAATACTCCAGCAGGTAAAGTAACAACATCAGCACCAATTTTTGCTGCATCTACAACATGTTGTGGATGTCTTACACTAGCAACAAGAATTTCTGTTTTAAAATCATAATTTGAAAAAACTTGTTTGATTTCTCTAATCAAATCCATACCAGTGTGTCCAATATCATCCAATCTTCCAATGAAAGGACTAACGTACTTTGCACCTGCTTTAGCTGCAAGAAGTGCTTGATTGGCTGAAAACACAAGTGTAACATTCACAGGAATTCCTTGCTCTGAAAAACTCTTACATGCTTTTAGGCCATCTCCAGTCATTGGGCATTTAACAACAACATGATCACCATACTCACGAAGTTTTTTCCCTTCTTCCATCATTCCATCATAATCAGTGCTTACAACTTCTAAACTTACATCACCTTTGATAATTCTGGTAATTTCTTCCATTGCCATATGTGGATCACCTCCTTCTTTTGCAAGTAATGAAGGGTTTGTTGTGATTCCATCTAACAAACCCATGTCATTATATTTTCGAATATCTTCAATATTTGCAGTGTCAAGAAATATTTTCATTGTTTACTCCGAATATCCTTGACAGTTTTTTCTATATTAATTGATGTGATGCCATGTTTTTCTAATAATTGTGGGATTTCATCATCACGAGCAGATTCACCGAATTTATCTTGTGCACCAATTCTACGTATAGGAACAGGATATAATTCAGACACTACTTCAGATACTGCAGAACCAAAACCACCCATAACATTATGTTCTTCACAAGTAACAATTCCACCAGTCTCTCGTGCAGCTTTTTCTAAGATCTCTTTGTCAATTGGTTTTATTGTAAAACAATCAATAACTCTACATGAAATACCATCTTGCTGAAGTTTTTCTGCAGCATCAAGAGCCATTTTTACTGTTATTCCAATGGCAGCTATGGTACAGTCATTTCCATCTCTTAATGTAATACCTTTTCCAATTTCAAATTCTTGAGAATCAGTATGAACCGTAGGCACCTTAGATCTTGCCATTCTCATGTAAAAAGGACCATAAATTTGTGCAATATTTTTTGTTAATTTTGATACAGCGATAGCATCTGCAGGAATTAGAACTTTCATGTTTGGTATGACACGCATTATTGCAATGTCTTCAATGGTTTGATGAGATCCACCATCAGGACCAACAGATAATCCACCGTGTGAGGTTACTAATTTAACATTGAGACCTTTTTTTTCTTCTCTTGACGGATAAGCAATTGAGTTTCTTATTTGATCAACACATCTTCCTGGCAAGAATATTGCATATGTGCTCGCAAAAGATGTTTTGCCAGAGTAAGCTAATCCTGCAGCAATAGATACTAAATTTGCTTCAGCTATACCTACATTAAAGAATCTATCAGGAAAATTTTTTCCAAAACCAGATGTTTTAAGTGAATCAGTTGTATCAGCACCTAAGACAACAATGTTTTTGTCTTGTTCACCCAATTCAATGAGAGTTTTTCCATATGCAGTGCGCATATCACCAAATTCAGTGCTCATTGATATCCAAGCTCCATTGCTATTTGTTTTAATTCATCTTTTTTCTTGCCTATAATATGCAAATCAATCCATTTATTCACTAATTCAGTTCCACCTAGTTCATTTGCTTTTTGAATCAATAATTTACGTCTAATTCTTAATACTCGATTTCGGAATTCGCGTATTACTAATCTAACATCAGTTTGACCAATAATTGCACTACCGCCGACAAATGCACGTGCTCCATCTGCAAAACATTCACCAACATTATCTAGAGTTACTCCACCATCAGCCTCAATGTAACCAGTGAACCCATTTTCTTTCAGGTTTATCAAAAGGTTTTTTGTTTTTTCATGTGTATTTTCAATGTATTTTTGACCTGATTTTCCAGGAACAACAGACATGATTATAATCTGATCAAGTGTAGGAATGAATTTTTTACTCCAGTCAGGAATAGTTGTATCAGGATTTATTGCTAATCCAACACTAACTTTGTTTGATTTCAATAAATCATGAATTTCACCAAAACTTGATTCATCACATACCTCTGCATGAACAGTTACAATATCACTTCCAACATCAATATAATTTTGAATTTGTCTTACAGGTTCATTAATCATCAAATGAGTATCAAATGGGATAACTGTAAGAGGTCGTAATTCCTTAATTTTTGTATAATCAAAAGTAGTATTTGGTACAAATTGACCATCCATTACATCAAGATGAATGTAATCAGCACGCCCATCATCACAACGTTTTATTTCATTTTCTAGATGTGTCATATCACCTGCTATTATAGAAGGTGCAATCATAAATTGTGAATCTAATTCCTGATTGATTACAGGAACAAGTGTAGGATTAGGTGCTTTACCATGCCATTGAGGATTATCTTCCATATGTTCAATTGCTTTTCCTTTAATTGTTCGAGCTATGATAATTGATGGCATTCCTTTTACAGATTTTGCTCTGCTAATTGCATTAGAAACTTGCTCAATTCTATGTCCATCAACTTCAATTACATTCCAACCAAAGGAACGCCATTTATCACCAGTTTTCCATCTACTTGCATCTCTCCACATTTCAGATAGTTCATCACCTTCAAGAGTTTCATCGAGTGGCATAATTTTTTCAGTGTAAGAATCCTGTTGTATAAAATTTCTATCAAGAATTAATGTCAAATTATCAATATTATATTTTGCAGCAGTCATTGCAGCTTCCCATACTTGGCCCTCATCGCTTTCACCATCACCCATTACTGTAAAGATATGAGTATCTTTTTCATCAAGTTTTGCAGCCAATGCATTTCCGATAGAGTAAGATAATCCAATGCCCAAAGATCCACCACAAAATTCAACTCCAGGACATTTAAGATCAGGATGACCTTGTAATTTACTTCCAAATTGTCGTAAAGTATCTAATTGTGATTCTTCAAAATATCCAGCTACTGCCATGTTTGAAAATAAACCAGGAGATGCATGACCTTTTGATAGAATTATTTTGTCACGATCTTCCCATTCAGGGTTTTTTGGATCATATTTCAAATGATTATAAAAAATACAACCCATAATCTCTGCCATGGAAAATGAACCGCCAGGGTGACCAGAACCTGCAATTGAAGTTCCACGAATAACTAATTTTCTAGCCTGTAGAACATTTTTTTTGATTTGATAGTAATTCAGGCCCATTGTAGTTTATTGACCAATTTGATACTTTTAATTTTACACATGATCGTCCTCATCAAAAAA
>Ga0208764_10002904_pt1 | contig 10608 bp, 8 predicted proteins | sample ETNtaG_18_FD_185762 | JGI IMG/M metagenome (GOLD analysis project Ga0208764, IMG submission 185762) | Marine microbial and viral communities from oxygen minimum zone, Eastern Pacific Ocean - ETNP201302SV91 (SPAdes) (version 2) | ecosystem: Environmental > Aquatic > Marine > Oceanic ...
CAACAACAATTCTTCTTCGCAGGATCATAACTATTAAAACTCATGGCAAATCAAGGAATACTTGCACAGAATAAACAGGGGAACAGCAACGCTGTGCTGTATGAATGTGATGTTTCAACTTCTGCTTCTGCTGCATTAACAATCGCCAACGATGGCACAGGGGCAGCATATAATGTTGCCATAAAAAATTACGACCAAAAACTCGTCTTGGGAGCAGCAACTTATTTGCTTCATAAAGGCGATATCATCACAGGATATAGGTTTACAGTTGGAACAGCAATCACAACTTCTGCTGGTTTAACGGGAGGTACAACCCTTACCTCGGCAACGAATGAAAAGACTGCTAAGTTTGAGTCTTTTTACACTCCAGCATATACGGAGATATTCGTTAAAGCATTATTGCTTAGGGCAATTACATTAGAATCAACATCTGGCACATTCGCAGTTGGAGAAACATTTGTAGAAGGATCTGGTGGTAACACTGCTACTGCAACCATTTATTCAGTAGCATCTGGATCTGGTAGCACAATTGTTACCGTAGGTCCTACAACACTTGCTGGATCTGGTAACGAATTTGTCGCTGGTGACAGTATTACATGTAGTGGTGGTGCAACAGGTACCATTTCTTCAGGTGGTATTGCTACTGGAGTAAACAGTTTTGTATTCTCCACCACAACTTCTGGTGGTACTTACAACATGTATAACGGTGTTGCCTTCACACAGTTTGGAGACAGAGCATATCGCTTTAATGTCGCTGACTCAACGATGGCAAGTAAAGAATTTGTGGTGTCATCAACAGTTAATGGTGAGTGGGGACCTGATGGTACATTCGGCAACTCTGATGACGGTGCAGAATATACTACTGGTAAGACAACAAACGGTACTGCAGGAAGTAGTGGAGCATATGTCCAGTATGACTGGTCTGCTAATGCAAGTCCTCCTACTAGCATGTATTTCTATGAAGGTACTACTGGTACTGCTGCCAACTCAAGTTATGGTGGTAGTAACCGTGTTATCACTATTTCAGCAACATACGAATATACTTCTTTCTGGGTATATGACATTGTTGGATCTTGGACAAACAGCACTGACACATTCACATTTAACGGTGTAACTTACACTGTTACTGCTCAGACTGCTGGACCTTATGGTTATGTTAGAGATTATACTAGCACAGCGTTGGAAGTTATTAAGGGTGTAAACTCTACTGACTTCACTACGAGTCATACATTCTTAGACAATCCTAAACTTGGTGCTGGCACTCGCACAGAGTGTACAATATCCAGTATTACTACAGCAACAACTGCTGTAGAAGATAAGCATTGGATTGCTGTTGGTGTAGCACTTGGCAACAATGCTATTGGCAAGATTAATCAACTGGTTATTGGTCCAGGCGAGAGACTTGTCGTTAAGAATGCAACTGCTAATAACGTTGCAACCCTTGTTGGATTTGAGGATGCTTCAACTGCATTCACAGCAAGAAACTTCGATCCAAATGCAACCGTCGTTGGTGGCAGTGGTTGATGACCCAAATAAATAACTAGAAAGTAAATAGGAAATGTCCCTAACTAGACTTAAGAATATTATTACGTCCCGCACGGGACGTATTATATACGTCAACCCCGATGATTTCGATGCCTCTGATGCTATTGACAACAGGGGTAACTCGGCGTTGCGACCTTTTAAAACGCTGCAAAGGGCATTCCTTGAAGTAGCAAGATTTTCATATCGAGTAGGTTTGAGTAATGACGAGTTTGATGCGTTTAGTATCATGCTTTATCCTGCTGAGTATCAGATTGATAACAGACCAGGTGACGTGTTATATACTAACGTTGCTCCTCTTGATGCTAACTCTAACCTTGATCTTACCTCACCTAACAACGTATTATACAAGTATAACTCAATAGAAGGTGGAGTTATAGTTCCTAGAGGTTGTTCAGTTATTGGTACTGACTTGAGACGTACAAAGATTCAACCAATGTACGTGCCTTATCCTACTACTTTACCTGCTCAAGGTATTAACACAGAAGCACAGATCCCACCTCGGACATCAATCTTTAAGGTAACTGGTGGTACTTATTTCTGGCAATTCTCATTCTTCGATGGTATTGAGGAAGGAGTATACTTTAAACCTGATTCAGTAACAACATTAGCACCTAAGTATTCACACCATAGATTAACCTGCTTTGAATTTGCAGATGGTTTGAATTCATTATCAACACTTATTTCACAAGGCACAGTACCAAACGCAGATTATAGTGCTGTATCAAACATTTTAGAAAGATCTGACTTAGAAATATACTACCAGAAGATATCGAAGGCATTTGCAACTATACCTGATACCTCTGGTGATCCAACAACCGACCAAATACAGGCAAGGGTTGAGGAAAACAGAATTGTTGGTCCAATTAGTGATGAGTACCGAATATTACAGGTCACAAGGAATGGACAAACAGCAACCGCAGTCACCGTTGACGAATTTGACAATCCAAGAGACCACGGATTCTCTGTTGGTGTTAACATTAACATCTCTGGTGTTACTGGATCAACTGGTCCACAATCGGAAGTCGATGCTTCGTTGTATAATGGCAGTTTCACCGTTACGTCAGCATCAGGTAATGTATTTACTTATCAGATGCAAGGAGAACCTACGGGCAATGCGGTAGGTACAAACATTACAGTTAAGACCGAGATTGACACTGTTGACTCAGCGTCTCCTTATGCTTTCAACCTATCACTGAGAAGTGTGTGGGGTATGAATGGTATGAAGGCAGACGGTGCTAAAGCAACTGGTTTCAAATCAATGGTTGTTGCTCAGTTTACTGGACTGTCACTACAGAAGGATGATAGAGCATTCGTTAGATATAACGCATCAACAGGTAACTACGATGTAGCAACTGCTGGAGATGGTGCTCACCTAGACGGTTTTGCTGAGTATAGAAAAGATTGGGGACATAGACACATTCAAGCATTGAATGACGCATTCATTCAGGCAGTTTCGGTCTTCGCTGTTGGATTCCAAGGTCACTTCACTGCTGAAAGTGGTGGTGACATGTCGATTACTAACTCTAACAGTAACTTTGGTAGCATTGCTCTTAGATCTGCTGGATTTAAAGCAAAAGCATTCTCCAAAGATAAGGCAGGATCAATCTCTCACGTTATTCCACCTAAAGCACTTGATGTTATTTCAACAACTGCTACTGGTGCAAGTGGAGCAAACACAATCACACTCGCAAACGATGGATCCATCGAGGGTGTGCTTCAAGGTATGAATGTTACTGGGGATAATCTCGGTACAAGTAATACAGTTGGTAGTGTCAATACAAGTACAAGGGTTGTAACTCTTACAGTTAATAATACTGGTACAGTTAATGGTAACGTCATCTTTGGTGATGAAGTTTCTGTCAACTGGGTTAACATTGACATTCATAGAACTAAAACAATTAACGCTGCATTAGCAGGTCAGGGTGGTACTCCTGGAACAAGATTGTACCTATACGGTTATGTCGTAGAAGCATCACCACCTACTAATAGAGTGCAGGGTTATACAGTTGGTGCTAGACAAGATGGTACTGGAGGCAGTGCAATAGCAGATAAACTTAACTGCTTATTGGTTGCTCAAGGTGCATCCGTTGCAACAACGCACTCGGCAAGTATTGCCCCTTATGGTCCTAGCGTATCTGGTATTGCTGCTGGTGCTGCTGGATCTCCTTTACAATATGATAGTGCAACTTATACAATTAATGGCGTTGCCAATAGCGTTGGTGGATGGTATTTGTCGGTATCTGCAACAAACAACGGTATCTACTCAACGCTTTCTACTAATACTACTTACAACACTGTTAACTTCACTCCTACTACATTCCTTAAGCGTATTCCTGATAGTAGGGACTTGGCAGACAGGACATATCGTGTTCGCTACGTTATAGACAAGGATAAGACTAATCCATTACCAAGAGATCCTATCTCTGGTTATGTTTTACAACCACTTAATAGTGATACTACGTCCTATAAGTTAAACAGATCCTTCTATGTCTATGATATAGAAACACTTCAACCATTTGAGAGAGGAGTTAAGGATGGTATTTACTATTTGACACTATTATGTGCATCAATTACTCCTTCAACCTCTAACTTCAATGACAGGAAGTTCTCACAGAACGTCAATGAAGTCTATCCAACATTCGACAGAGATAACCCACTTGCTGACCCAGGTGCCTCTGTATCTGTTGCTGACAACCAAACTATTGGTCTAGTCAATGCAACTGATGGTGCTTCACCAACACCAAATAAAGATCCTAAGTTATCAATTACTAAGGAAGCAACGCAATTCTTACTATCAGACACAGGTTGGACACAACCAGGTACTACACCTAACTACGATTCAGTTAACGGTAGACTGTCAAGTATTTCTCTAACAGCACGTGCTGGTGATGAGGAAGCAAGAAAGATTAACATAAGAGAGAACAATGATGGTACAGTTGCTGTCATACCAACTGAGTTGCGAAGGCACTCAATTCTAAGATCAGGTAACCATACGTTTGAATACCTTGGTTTTGGTCCAGGTAACTACTCAACTGCATTCCCTCAAGCACAAGTTGAGACACTTGATTCTAATCAGGTGAAATTCTCACAAAGTATTAAAGAAGAAGCAGGTGTTGCTTTCTACTCTGGTCTTAACTCTAATGGTGACCTATTCATTGGTAACCAGGTTATTAACCCAGTTACAGGTCAGATCACCAATGAAGACATTGCACAGTTAAATGTTATTGGTGAAGAAAACACAACCATTGAAACATTCTCTGAATTGGTTTTAACTGATAAACTCACTGTAATTGGTGGTGCATCTAACCAATTAGAATCAATCTTTGCTGGTCCTGTTACATTCCAAGGTCTAACAACCTTTACGAATAACATCCAAGCGAAGAAAATTTCTTACTATAACCAAGATGGAACAGTTATCAAGCAAACATTACTTGCACCAGAAGATGCAAATGGACTACCTGACTTCTCTAACATCACTGGTTATACTACTCCTGCTGATGGAGACTTAGTTTATAACATTAACTGGACTCCAGGTAAATCCCTTGGTTGGATCTACTATAACCAAGTATGGAAGGAGTTTGGTCTAACAGATACAGGTGTCATTAATATTGACACATTTGCATCTACACAGCATATCGGTCTTGGCACTGCTGCTGTTAGTGGATACAGAATGAGTATATTGGGTAATGTTAAAATTGACGGTGACTTAGTTGTTACTGGTCGAGGTGGAGTTTCTGCTGATAAGTACATCACAAGAACATATACTGGAGACGGTAGCACATTAACATTCGCTATAACTACATATACTGGAGGTATCGCTCATATTGATGATTCTGTTTTAGTTTCACTAAATGGTGTCGTCCAAATCGCTGGTACCAATTATACCGTAGACGCAGGAGGAGCAAACGTAGTCTTTACGGATGCACCACTCGCATCTGATGTTGTCCACATCAAAGAGTTCCCAATCTAATTAAAGTAAAATGGCAATTACCCAGATTAGTGGAAATCAGATATCCACTAGCACCCAAGCAATTATTACAACGTTAAGTTTCCTCAATGCCAATAGTGTATTAAGGATGCCCGCTGGTACAACAGCGAACCGACCTACTGGTGTATCTGTTGGTACTTTGCGATTTAACACAGACAATGACGCTGCTGAAGTCTATAAGGCAGATGATGGCACAGGAAGTGCTGGATGGTCACCTATCTCTGGTGGTGGACCTGCTGTAGGGACAGATAGTATTATCAGGACAAATGCAGCAACAATAGACGAAAATATAACAATAGGACCATCAGCAAACGGAGATGCCAAATTTACTAACGGGATGACTGCTGGACCTATAGCAATATCAAACAACTACACTGTAACGATAGAAAACAATGCAGCGTGGAGTATTAGATAATGGCAAATAGTAAACTGAATGTTGGTAATATAGAAGGATTGTCACCTAACTTTACGGTGAAGTTGAAAGCGGAAGCAGATATGATCTTCCAAGGTGATAGTCAGTTACTAATGAATCAATCATCACACTTAGCATTACCTGCTGGTACTGATACAAACTTTGAAGACGCACAGCGTACTAATGCCCCAAGAAGAGGATTTAGGACAGGGCAGTTGCGTTTTAACACAACTGCTGGTAAACTACAACTGTATTATGATGGTCGTTGGACCAGCGGATAAACTATGGGATTTACAAAGGATGGAGGTGATCCTAGGATCATCAGTGCGACTCACCATGACAACTTTATATCAGAATTTCAAACCAATCTGAAAGGTGAGGAGTTAATAAATTATTATGAATATATAACAGATAAGACACCAACGAAAAAACGTGTCTCTAACAACGGACAGGGAGTCTCAGACGAATCTGTCTTTTTGCATGAACTGCCACCTGAATTTTGGCATGACACTCTGTCAAAGGCAGTATATAGAGCATGGTGTTTCTTAGTCGATGAAGCACTAAATGATTATGGTAAAAAGTATGATGTATTGGTTGGAAGACCTATGCAGCATCAGATGTGCAAACTACAGAAAACATTACCGGGACAGGGTTTTCATAATTGGCATTATGAAGCAACTCCTAATACTCCATACAGAGTATTAACTACTCAATTATACATCAATGATGATTTTGAGGGTGGGGAAACAGAATTTTTGTATCAGCATTGTAGAGTGAAACCTGAAGAGGGTAAATTCACGATCTCACCAACAGCATGGACTCATACACATAGAGGTAATCCACCTTTAAATGGGACTAAATATATTGCTACTGCTTGGGTTGAAGAGTTTCCATCTCAGCAACATAAATAGAAGAAAATAGTAATGCAATGAGTACACTTAGCGTTGCACATTTAGCAGGAACCGCTGCAACAATCAGTCAAACAAATATACCAGCAGGTCAGACATTGACCATTGATGGCAATGTTTATCATGACGGGACTGGAGCACTTCGCTTGCCTACAGGTACAACTGCCCAAAGACCAGGCAGTCCCCAGGCAGGTTACATTCGTTGGAATACAGATACTTTAAGTGTAGAAGTATATACAGGTAGTACTTGGAAAGTTTATTCTGCTCAAAATGGTAGTTCATCTGCACCATTCACTTCAATCTCTAATCTTACCGTAGCAAATCCAGGCAATGGTTTCTATTATTGCAACATGGATGGTCAGGGTAATGAAGAGATGTATTGTTATAAGGATCCAACTGGTAAATGGTGGGTTGGTGTAGCATCTATTACTGATACTACTAACCACGGTCAATATACTGGTGGTAGTGATAGTTGGTATGGTAACTGGGCAAACACAACAACATTTGGATCAGGCACAGGATTTATGGGTGCTGACTTTAAGTCAAGACACTGCCATAACTGGAGTGTTAATGATGTATTGATAATGCAAGGTTGGTCTAACTCTGGTGATCCTTATGCTAACTCTACTGAAGTAGCAAAGATCACAGGTGTTTTCACTAATAGAGGTGGAAACATGAAAGAAATGTTTGAGGATCATATTGGACTGGGTAACCACGGTAATGTTGGTGGTACTCAACTGAGTGGTATGACTTTCATTAAAGGAAGTGCAACTGCTTCAGACAATAGATATAGAGGTAATAGTGCTGGTGAATTAAATCCCAACAACACTTGGCACGTATCTCCTGCAAACTGCGAAAACTATACGTTTAGTATGATAAATGGTCTTGGATGTTCATCCAATGGATGTAACGTTGAGCACCATGCGTGGGTTGGTAACACTGGTAATAACTATTCAAACCAAAACTACCCAGAACCTAACTGGTCTGGCGGTTGGGGTATTAATAACCCTGGCAGTCAAAACTGGATGTATTGGTTATTCTTCTACGGCACGACCTAATGAGTACTATTAAATGTAACAATATTACTGCACCTGCCGACAATGACTTTGCCATTGTGATGAAGAGTGGTGAGAATATGCGAGTAGCAGGTAATATGACCATTAGTAATGGGTCTGCATTCACTATTCCATCTGGGTCAACTGGTCAAAGACCTAGTTCTCCAGTCGCAGGTATGCTAAGGTTTAATACAGACACTTTATATCTGGAAGTTTATACTGGATCGGGATGGTCTGGACTATTCATGGCACAATCTGGTGGTATGGATGGTGGATCAGAAGCAAATGCACCTTCTTCAGTGCAGGGATTATATGATGCTGGTGTATCAGTAGATGGAAATTATTATTTGAATTTCGATGGTACACCAAGAAGATACTTTGTACCATTAAACACTAAACCATACTATATTGTTATGGGTAACTGGGGTGGAGGAGCAAACGCATGGTTCCAAAATGCTTCAGCATTAAGTGGTAATCAGTTAAATGATATGGGAGATTCAACTTCTACTGGTGGTTGGACAAATAATGGCACGTATGGATACTATAGAAATACTGGTGGATCTGATTATAAGTATGCTACTATTAGCAGACGAGGAATATCATATCGTTATGTGCAGATGAGGTTCAATCTATATAATTATTACTCCAATGATGGTCAGAATGGAAGAAACTTCCTAGGTATATCATCAGGTGTTGGTGATGGACTTACTGTCATGCGTAATAATGCTAATGAAGGTGATGCACAACATGTATTTACCTATTTTACTGCTATAAGTAATAGTGATAGTAATAGTTGTCCATCCAATACAGGGACGGCACCAACATTTACTTCTTCCGGGAATAACCCTGGTGGATTTATGAGTAATCGTTATACATGCTGGTCACGATCTGGCAGCGGTTATACTAGCGAATACGTTAGAAACTTCACTACTATCGCAGGAGACAATAGTGGAGGCACTGGTCCAAACGTACTAAATGGCGACTCTTGGTACACTGTAGACCTAGGTGCAGATAAACCGCACGACATCCATGTGGTCATTCATTCAGACCAGGACTCTGGAAATGAAGACACATATCTCAAGCGTGGTGTAGTGCTTGTCCGTCCTGCATAAATAATACGAAGGATAAAAGTTAAACATGTCACAGTTAAATGTTGATAAGATTGTATCCCTAGCAGGAGGTGGAGGTACCGCTCAGTTCCAGTTGGAATCGTCTGGCAACTTTAACTTCGATGCTGGTACATTTTACGTTGATGCTACTAATAACCGAGTAGGAATTAATGACGCTTCACCAGAATATTCTCTGGATATTGAAGCAACTGACGCAGTTAAGATGCCAGTCGGCACAACTGGTCAAAGACCTGGTACAGCAGTAGAGGGTTTATTCAGGTATAATAGCACTGATAGAACCTTTGAAGGTTATTCATATAACCAAGACACAGGTGCAACAGAATGGGGACCAATTGCTGGAGCAGCAGGTGGTGCATCATTACCTGATCAGTCAAATGATAGGTACAGTGAGAATTATTCCGTAAAGGCGACACTAACGTCTGACGGCACAGATGCTTATTGGTCACATGAGAACGGTGCAAGTTCATGGTCAATGGCACGTATATTCACACATGGATATGTCGGTGGTGGATATAGAGGAGGTAGTCCTTGGAAGAATATTAATAGGACACAACACTCCAACGATACGACAACAAATTTAGGTGACAAACTCGATAGATCTGGTGGATACATGTCTGGGTCGTGGAGTGATATGAAACATTGGTTCCATTCAATGGAAAACACCTACAGAGGATCATCTAACTATACCTCTGGTTTCAATATGGCAACAGAGAATGGAATATCACACCTTAGTCAGTGGGATATGACAGTGAATAGAGGATCAATGGGATCTTGCCAAGACCATGAATTTGGAGGAGGTCAATCCTTCTTGCAAGGTGGCGGTAACTCAAGGACTGACGTTTTCAACTTGAAGACTGAAACTATGAGGACATCTGGTTTCCCTAATGATTACCCTGATGGTGGGGATGACCCTACATGGGGTGGACATGGAAGAACTAAAGGATGGATTAAAAGGTCTGGTACCCGAAGGGGACTTGATTGGAAGACTGAATCTTATACCATGTGGAATCATGGACCTGGTGGTGATGGATGGAAGAAGATTCTGCCATCTATGCTAGGACACATGTATGTTGGTACTGGAAACAACAACCAAAATGGTAATCAAAAGTGTAATGACCTTACTGGTACTCAGGTACACGGTCTTAACTTTGGTAACATGGGTGAGGAAAACTTCCAAATGGGTATGAGAAAAGGTTATTGTTTAGGTAACTACAATGGTAACCAGAATAACCAGACATTCAAAGTTAACTACATGAATGATGGGCATAACTATATGGGTAATACCACTGAACCTAAAGGACATTCTGGTATGTCTTCGGCACACTGTGCCTCTGCATCTTCAATGACTTCAGGTGCAGCATCTTATGACTACGGCACAAACATTCCTAATTACTAATGGCAGACACTAGAGACGTTATCGTATTTGATCTTGAAAGGTATCCTATACTGAATACCTGGGGGACTCGTTTGGATTCTATTATGGGTCTGTATTGGGGTCACATAGATACTGATAGGTGGGATAATTTACCACAAGGAGTTGGTTATGTAAGACTAACTGCTGCTGATGCTA
>Ga0208764_10002907_pt1 | contig 10603 bp, 11 predicted proteins | sample ETNtaG_18_FD_185762 | JGI IMG/M metagenome (GOLD analysis project Ga0208764, IMG submission 185762) | Marine microbial and viral communities from oxygen minimum zone, Eastern Pacific Ocean - ETNP201302SV91 (SPAdes) (version 2) | ecosystem: Environmental > Aquatic > Marine > Oceanic ...
TTTAGATACACCATCAACAAATGTTTTGCCTAACATATGATCGTATTCGTGTTGAAAGACTCTACTAATCATACCATCTAAACTACCTTCTTTTAAATCGCCATTTTCATCTTCGTATTTTACAACTACTTTACGAGGTCTTGTTATACTTAAAAATACAAATGGAAAAGTTAAACAACCTTCTTTCATTGTTTCTTCCTCTACACTACTTGATATAATTATAGGATTAAAACAAGTCATCTTTAACCCTTTTTCTACATCAGGATGGTCGCCTAATACAAACATATTGAAAGGTAAACCTACTTGATTAGCAGATAGACCTATACCACCATATTTTTTCATTGTATCAAACATTTTTTCTGACAATTCTTTTCTATCTTTAAATCCTTCGTCTTTTAACATATCATTATTAAAAGGTGCTATGGCACATTGTACTCTAGGATCAGTTGGTGGTATTAATTTTAGTTCTTTCATATTAGCCTCACATAGTTATTGTTATCTGGATCATCCAAAAAAAGTTTTGGATCTTTTATTCTTAAATCAAATGCAATTGTTATTCTTTCTTTATCTCCTTTTTGCATATCGGTATAGTGTGGTATATTATTTGGAAATAGAGTTACCTTACCTACTTCATTCTTACTAGCAAATGCCATAGGGTCATTAATTTGATTTATTGGATTGATATAATGAGTAGATGTATCATCACATTGTACACAAATATGACCTGCTAAATAGCAGTTTGGTCCTATGTCGTGTATATGAGCTTTAAATTGGTCACCTTTTCTCATTATATTAGCCCAACATTGTACATATAATTCTTTAGGAAGTTCTTGTTTATAATATTTTCCAACAACCTGGTCGTGGAAGTTACAGACAAAATGTTTTAACTTTTCTACAATAGGACTTTCCCATTTAAAAACATTGTAATTACCAAATCTAACGGATGTGCTGTCATCTCTCATTCCTGTGTATGCGTTCCTTGTTATAGGTAAATTTACTATTTCTTTTTCTTTACTTTTTATAAACTTTGCTAATTCTTCATAGTTAACATCTTTATAAACCGTTTCAAATATAGTGTAATCATATTCAGGTGCAAGAAAAGTTTGTTTAGGGTCACTTTTCATCTTTGTTATTTTAACTTCCATTATGTATTTTCCAATCTAGTAAAGTTTTGATACTTCTCAAATTTTAATATGTTAGTAAACTTATCAAATAGTATATCGCCTTTGTGTGATATGATAAAGATGTTTTCGTTCTTTAGTTTGTTTACTATCTTAAAGAAGTCATCTGTACCTTGTTGATCTAAACTAGAATCAAATATTTCATCTAGTATTAATAGGTTTGTGTTAACACTATTTTTCATCTTGGCAATAGTTCTCCAAGTAAATAGTATTGCAAGGTCTATTCTTAACTTCTCTCCTTCACTAAAACTATTATAATTAAATGTATCTCTATGACGACTCTTTACGGTCTCATTAAATTCTTCATCTAAATGAAATGATACAAAGAAGTCCATCGCTTGTAAGTGTTCATTAATTAAGTTGTTTATAATAGGTATATACTTTTTAATTATATGTCCTCTAGCACCTTTATCACTTAATACTTCTCTTAATATATCTACATATTTCTTTTGTGTCATTATTGAATCTGTTGACATTTTACAAGTTTCTAGTTCTTCTTTTAATTGTTGTAAGTCTGTAGCAATCTGTTTACTATCTGTCTGTTTGTTTTCTAATTGCAATATCTCTTGGTGTATTCTCTCACTATAACTATTTAATTCTTCTAAAGAGGTATTTACTTTTGCAACATCAACATATAAGTCTGATAATTTTTTAGTTATATTACCAAAATGACTAACTCTTTCCTCTACTTTATCAATCTCAATAGATAGTTTTTGCATACCTTCATTTAAACCAGCAACCTTTTCTTTTAGTTCGCCTTGTTTTTTATATCTAAAGTCTTCATCAATCTCCTGTGTACAAGTAGGACAATTGGTATTCTCACTAAAGAAAGTTAAGTTGTTATTACTATTGTCTATATTATGTTCTATCTTTGTTTCTAGTTTTAATAGTTGTTTTAGTTTGTCATCTGTTTGGTCTTTATCTTTTAATTCATTATTACATTCATCTATGTTCTTGTTTATTTCATCTATCTTTGTTGTATAATCTACTTTTGCTTTTTCGTGTTTTTCTAATTGTAGTTTCTTATCATCAATATCATTTGTGTTTAAATCTGATAATGACTTAAAGTGTTTCATTTCTGTTTCATATTTTGTTTCTAGCAAATCACATTTATGTTTTATATCTAAAACTTCTTTTGATAACTGACCTTGTTGATCTCTTAATATAAGGTCCATTTGTGTAAATACTTTAACATCTAAAATTTCTTCAACTACATCCCTTCTATATCTTGCCTTCATTTTCATAAATGGTTCATATGAAGAAGACCCTAATATAACAACTTGAATAAATGATCTATAATTTAACTTCATAATATTATGTTCTAAATATTTTTGATAGTCAATACTAGAAGCGTTTTGATTTAATAAAACACCGTTCTCATATATTTCAAATAGATTAGGTTTAACACTTCGTTTAACTCTATATTGTTTTGTACCTACATCAAACTCTATCTCTACTTCACAATCACTATTGTTGATAGTGTTTATCATTTGTTCTTTTTTAATTATTCTAAAAGGTTTATTAAACAATGCCCAACATAAAGCGTCAAGTAAAGTAGATTTACCTGATCCGTTTTTACCTATAACTAAAGTTGTAGGAGATTTAGCTAACTCTATTTCTATTGGTGTATTACCTGTTGATAGAAAGTTTTTATATCTTATCTTCTTAAATATTATCACTCATTTGCCTCCACATATAATTCTTTTGTAAAGTCTTTAAGTTTTTTTCTATCTAAATCTGTGTCAATCTGGTCAATATAATTGTTTAGGAAAGTCATAGTATCCTCTCCTTGGTCTAATATGTTTGCTTTTACGGTTTGTTTTATATCTACTGGATCCTCTATTATTTGTAGTTCGTGTACATTACTATTGGTGTAAAACTTTTCTACAAGTCTATTATACATTTCTTCATTTGTTTTGTGTGATACAAATAATTTAACAAAACAATTCTCGTAAGGTGATAGGTCAAAATTAGTGTAGTCCATTGTTCTATCGTCATATACTATCTTTTTAAATATAGCAAGGTCATTAGGTATTCTTTCTAACTCTCTTGTTTCTGTATCAAAGATATGAAATCCTTTAGGACAATTGTAATCTGACCACATAATTTGATATTGTGTACCAAGATAGTAAATAAGTCCATCATCTGATTTTTTATGAAAGTGTCCAGACATAACTTTTTCAAATCGTTTAAATTGTTCTCTATCTAAACCGTGTTCATTCATATGTCCTTTGTGCATTTCAAAACCTTTTATTTCTAAATGACCAAAACATATATCAGCACTAGCGTGATCTATTGCGTGTATTGAATCTTCATAATTGTCATCACAAATCCAAGGTAAGAATAACATACGACAACCACCTATTTCTACTTCTTTAGGACCTGTGTATATCCAAGGTTCATTTACTCCATCAAAGGAAGTACATAGTTGTTCAATTGAATTAACTTTGTTTGTGTTTCTATAATAAGTATCGTGGTTACCTAATATAATATGTGTGTCTATCTTTAAATCCCATAGTCTTTTCCAAAACTTCTTTTGAAAATTATGAGCAGTATTAAAGTTAATAAATTTTCGTCTGTCAACGACATCACCTAAATGTATTAATGTATCTATCTTATTTTCTATAATGTATGGAAAAAACAATTCATCATAAAAACGATTTTGATAGTTTATAAAAGCAGGTGAGTCATTACGACAACCGAAATGTGTATCATTCAGTAGTGCTATTTTCATAACTCATAAAGTAGTCTAAACTACTTTTTGTTTTCTTCTTCCTCTTTTTCTTTTTCTTTGCTAAATCATCAGCAATTTTTTGTTGTTCTTCAACTGGCATATTCTTTTTAAGAAATTCTGTAAACTGGTTCTTAAACTCTTTATCTTCACCTGGTTGCAAAGTCATATCATCATAATTAGATTCTGTTATAAGTCTATTTTTAATAGTTACTTGTTTCTTCTCTTTCTGTATTCTTCTTATGAAGGCGTAATATATAATTTGCGTGAAATATGCAAAGGGATTCTTTGATTTTCTAGGATTAAAATTGTCTAGGTATTGTAAGCAGTTTTCTATACCATCACTAATCATATCATCTCTAAAAGTATAATTAATAAAATTCGGTCTATAAGATAAGTGATTCGCTATCTTTAAAAAACAACTACCAATGTAATCTGTAACAGGCGGTTTCGGTTCCTTGTTTCTTTTTGCCTTGTTAACATTCTTTGTATATTCAGTCATTGCAGCTAAAAATTCTTTATTGTTTACATAATGTTCTTTTTTTGTAGTTTTTCTCATAAGTATAATATAACACCTTTCTATTAAAATGTCAATGTTTTAAGCAAATTTCGGTTACAATTTTTGCTATGAATCAGCATTGACTTTTTATCTTTTTTGTGTATAATGGAGCGTGTAGCGGGTTGCCGAGAAGAATAGCTAGAGTATTTAATATATTATATAAACTAGTGTATAGTCTTTGGCTCGTCTTCATCATCAATTTCATCAAATATTTCTCTTATCTTTTCATTCTCAGCGTCTGTAAACTTTTGTTGTTTATAATTTTGTTGTCTGACTGGAATCGGTTTTTGATCGTAGTTCACAGCAATATTTTCATAACTAGCCACCATCTCTGGAGAGGCATTAGTTATTGTCATTATTTTATTTTTAGGAATAGTAATCACTTTATCTGAAGTATAAGAACACCATTTAATTAAAGCAATATAATCTTTAAATCCAGTCATTGTCATTTGAGGAACATACTTAATTAGTAAAGGTTTTTGGATTCTTACTAATTGAGAGTTCTCTGGTAACTGATCTTTACCTGATGGTATAACGGTTACAACATCCTCGCCATTGACTAACTTGATTATTTTAACGCCTATAAGTGGTTGATTTTGGTGCATTTTATTTTAACTCCACATTATGGATTTCGTATTCAAAATCCTCTTCGTTGTATATATTTATTCTTTCTCTAAAGTGAGAAAGGGTATAATTTTCTTTTTCATTATGAGTTAAATCATCTGCTATATCATACAAAGTAGCATCCGAATCGTTATCTTTTAGTCTTAAACCACGACCAATAGATTGTAAATTTCTTATTCTACTCTTACTAGGACTCGCAAAAACAATGTTATGTAAGTTTCTAATATTAATACCTGTTGAGAAAGTACCATAACTAGCAACTATAATTGCACCTTCAGATTTTTCAGTTATAAATCTAATCTTTTCTCTTTCTTCAGCTGCCACACCACCATAAACAAAGAATACTTGTTTGTCTGATTTTTCTTCTATTAGTTTCTTTAACTCCATACCGTGTTTCTCTACATACTGAAACAACACCAAAGTATTACCTTGTAGTCCTGCAACTAAATTACGAATATATTTGTTTCTCTTTTCATTCTTAACCAAGTAATCCATTTCTTCTTGGTATGTTTTACCAAACATATCTTCTCTTACCTTCTTATCGTGTTGCAAAATTAAACAGAAAATTTTTAAATTAGCAAGTTGTTTCTTTTCTTGTAGTTCACTTGTAGATACTACTTTGTTTACCGTACCAAACAATCCTTCTAATACTAGTTTGTGTGTTTTAGTGCCATCTAAAGTACCAGTAAGTCCTACTCTATACTTACAATCTTCTAACTTTGTCATTATCTTTGTTAATGAAACTGCTTTGAATAAGTGTGCTTCGTCACCTATGACCATACCAAATTGTTTAAACCATTTCTTTGGTTGATTATATACTGACTGCCAAGTAGATATGACTACTCTTTTATTAGTATCTTTATCGTGTCCTTGATATATTCTATGTACATTGCGATCACTATTATAACCATAATCTTTAAAGTCTTTATATAATTGTTCTACTAAAGATGTTGTAGGTACTATAATTAATATTTTATCTTGTTTCTTTTCCTTTAATCTTAACAGATTGTATATTAATATAAGATAAACTATTAATGATTTACCAGAGGCAGTTGGCGATAGCAATAAACATCTACTCTTTGCTATAGCGTGTACAAATGCTTCTCTTTGATAATCTCTTATTTCTAATGGTATCTTTAATGCTTTAAGAAATCTCGTTACATCTTCATCTTTGAGCGTAACATCTTGTATCTTTGTTCCGTCAACTATCTGTATATCATTTTTATTACACCAGTCAACAATATAAGGATATAGTCCTGCGTATATTTGACCAGTTGCATAACTGAATAATCTAATTTTACCATCCCAAACTCTATTTCTATATTGGGGCATAAACTTAAATCCAGGTACTTCAAAGGTAAAGTATTCGCCTAACTCTCTACGAATATCAGCGTCTGCTTCTATCTTTAAATATACTTCGTTCTTTTTATCTATGATGAGGTATCTTGTAGTTGTCATTAAACAGCGCCACTAGTAAACTTTCTCCAGTCAATAGCGTTTTTAATAGTAAATGTTCTATTAGATATTTGTCTGATTGTTCTATCTAAAAAATCTACCGTAACTTCCAAGTATTTAACTTTTTGATATGCTTTTGTATATTCTTCGTCTGACTCAATATATTTGTCAACATCTGACCTCATAATTTTTAAGTTAAAAGGTTTCAATTTATAAACAGCAGGATCAGCTTTTCCTGTATAATATTCCCACTTATCTCTTTTGATTAATTTAAACTCATCTTCGGCACGAGTCAATAACAACTTAAACTTTGTTAAGTGTTTCATAAATTCGTTATGTAGTTGAGGTGTTTTTAATGATTCTAAATCTAATTCAGTATCATTGATTTTTAGCTTAGTTTCAGCTAGTTCTTGTAGTTTTTCTAAATCCATAATAACTCCATTATATCACAAAACTCTTAAAAAATCAAGTTTAAGAGGTCGTAATTGTTGTTCTACTCGCCTGACTATTAGCGAAATCGTATAGTTTATATTCAAAGGTTACCGTTGCTGTTAGGTAATCTGTATCTGTTGCTTGTTGATTGTATTGTAAAGCAGATAGAGAGATAGGAAAGCAATCTCTAAATCTAACTTCGGTAACAGGATTGTTTTTACTTGTTAATATGTTAAGTGTTGCGTCTGAAAATGTACCACCTGTATCAGGAGCACCAAACTTTGTTCTTCCAGCGTCTGGTAAAACACTACCTTTTGAAGTAGGGAATCTATCTGCCCCACCATCTAATAATTTTTTAAATTCTCCGTGACCACCAGGGAAACCTAGACCTCTTAACCAACCGTGTATCTCTTGGTAGTTTTCTAAATTCTCATCTACAAGAAATGTAACTGATAAAGGTTCGTATCTTAACTTCTCACCAGGTAAAGGTATATCTCTAAATGGTGTTGGTTGAGTATAGTTATCTGATATACTTACACCAGGCAAGTTTACCTGTGTACAAAAGTATTCTACTTTAGGAAGTTTAATAATACTAAATTTAAACTTTGTAGGATCAGCATAATCTTGTTTAGTAGGCTGTCTGCTATATGCGTTAGTAGTAGTCATAATACTATTTATCTGTTGAGTTATCTACTTCTTCCCATTCTTTTGTTTCAGATTCTTGTTTTAATTTCTTCTCGTTTTCTGTGAGTTTAGTATCTAATTCAGCAGCTTCGTCCATTCTTTTCTCTATATTTTCTAAAGGACCTGGTTTTTGTAAGTAATTAAGACTTAATGCTAAGATTGTAATAAAGGCACCAACGAGTAATATGCCTAGTAATTCTTTAAATGGGGTTTTCATACTTTTATTTATAAGGCCAAAAAAAAAGGGCGCCGAAGCGCCCCTTTTCGTATTTCATTAATCGTTAAACAACGATCAACCAATATTACATTATGTTTGCAACTTGTACTCTTTGGTAGTATCTGTTACTATTTGCAGAACCTGAATGGTTCACAGCAGTAGCAGCACCCGATTGAGCACCTGTTTCAGCAAATGGGTTTGCAACTAGACCGTATCTAGTTTTGAAACCGATTTTTGGTTGGAAAGTATCTTGTCCAACTGCTCTAACCATTTGTAATGGCACATAAGGGCAGTAGAAAATACCAGCGTCATAAGGTGAAGTACCTTTGTAACCGACAACATAGTATTGTTTCGCAGCTGAGTTAGCTGAGTATGGATCAATATATACTTTGTATCTTCCGTTTAGAGTACCAGCAAAAGTATTACCAGTATCGTCAACAGATAGGTTGTTGTTTAAAGCAGGAGTGTAATCTAAAACACCAGCCATTTGAAGAGCACTAGCAACATCAGCAGAACAGATAATCATATTACCTTTTCCTCTTCTTGTTCTTTGTGCAATTCTATTAGCATCTCTCTCTAGTTGGAACATAAGTCCTTTGAATCTCTCAACTGACCATCTTCCGTTTGAGTCTGTGTCTAAATCAAAGATACCAGCTGTAGTTGTGTTAACAGCAGCACCTTTTTCTGCATTGATATAGATTGTTCTAACAACTTCTCTATTGATTTCCGCAAGGATCTCAGCAGATAGGATGTTTGCCAATTCTGTTTCAGCGTCTAAACCGTGGATTGCTTTTAAGTCTTGAGCAAGTTCCATAGTGTATTCAGCCTTTAGAGCTCTGCTTCTAGCAGTAACCGTAGATTTCTCAATTGAGAAAGCCATCTCAGCAAACTGATTACCTGTAGCGTCACCTAATGCTTCAGCAGCACCAGTTGTCATACCTTGACCTCTGCTATAATCTGTTGATCCAGCAGCAGCGTCATTAAGTACACCTGGATTAGTTCCAGAGTGATCTGTCGGTTCACTACCTGCACCAGCAGCAGAATCACCAGCAGCGTTTCTGCTAGAGAAGTCTGTATCTGCTTCGTCAAATAATGCTTCGTTTCCAGTTTGTGAAGTGTATCTACTTCTCATTGCAAAGATAAGACCAGTTGGTCCAGTCATTGGCTGAACACCAGCAATATCGTAAGCGATAAGATTTGGCATAGCTCTTCTAACTAGTGAAATTAGGATTGGATCCCAATTTGCAACTGAAGAACCAGTAGCATTTGTAGGCGCTGCTTCGTTTAAGAAACCAGCGTCTTCTTTCATAGCTCTTTCTTGGTTTTCCAAGATAGTAGCTGTAACGGCTCGTCTGTAAGAATCCGTAACTTTTGGTAAGTCAGGGTGTTCTAGGACAGGCTGCCATTTTTTTTCGTATTGTTCTGATAAATACATTTGTTTTTATCTCCCTATTAGTTAGACAATTTAATGTCTTTTGTTTTACTTATAGCGGCACTATAAGCAGCCATTGCATTAGTTAAATCCTGAGGTTGCTCAGCATTTGACTCTGCCGCCACATCATCTATCTCACTAGTTGATTCTTTTTTACCAAAATAACTTTCTTTAATAGTAGCTACTTTAGTTTTAAAATCTTCTTCGTTTGAATATTCAACTTCTTCGGCTAGTTTATTGAATTTTTCTTTTTGAGTTTCAGCTAAATCTTTAGACGCCTCATCTATGATGTCTTGTCTTTTGAAATTGCCGTTCTCTTTAGATAATTCAACATTCTTTTCTATTGATTCGTTAAGTTTTTTGTTTAACTCCTCAATTTTAGAAGATTGATCTTCTAATACATTATATTTTTCGTCTGGAACATCAATATAATGGTCTTCAAATAATTTTTTTAGACCACTAATAAAGTCCTCAGCGATTTCACCTTTGATTCCTCTTTCTAAAGCAAGTTCGTTTTCTTTCATCCACTCTTCCACTACATAAGCAAGGTAAGAGTCAACTTTTTCAACTAACTCATCTTTAGATTTAGAAGTTTCTTCGGTTAATTTCTTGTCGTAATCTGCCTGCATTGATTCTGCCATTTCTTTTACTTTAGATTTGATAGCAGCTTCAAATACGGTTGCAGCTCTTTGTTTAAATTCTTCAGATAAAGAATCATCTCCAGCGACAAGAGCGTCAACGTGTTCTTTAACATCTATCTCTTTTTTCTTTTCATCTTCAGATTCAGACACATTAGCAGTTTTTTGATCTACTTCTTTTTTTGCGTCTTTCTCTTTAGAAACTTCACCAGCATCCATAGTTTCTTTGACATCTTTTTTGTCATCAGATTTGTCTGCTGATTCTTCTTTTTTCTTATCAATTGCTTTTTGTAAAGCAGGTGGTAAGTCGCCTTCTTTGATTTCTTTATCTTCCGAACCTTTTTCAGTTTCTTTGCCTTCCATTGCTTTAGTTGGATGTTTGTCATCTAACTTCGGCATTGCGTCAGGAGCACCTTCAGATTTTTGTGGTGCTTGTCCAGAAACCTCTTTAACTTTTTTAGTTGCGTCAGGATTGCTGTCTGTTGGTTTTACAACAGCAGGACCTAAATCTTCAGCATCATTTTTCAGATGTGTAGGTTCAGCCGCTACAGCGTTCTTTTTAGGAGCGTCTGGAGCTGTTGCTTCCATTACTGCTTTTCCTGCTTCAACAAGTGTTTTTTCTGTTTCGGCCATTGAAATCTCCTCTTTAA
>Ga0208764_10002910_pt1 | contig 10600 bp, 7 predicted proteins | sample ETNtaG_18_FD_185762 | JGI IMG/M metagenome (GOLD analysis project Ga0208764, IMG submission 185762) | Marine microbial and viral communities from oxygen minimum zone, Eastern Pacific Ocean - ETNP201302SV91 (SPAdes) (version 2) | ecosystem: Environmental > Aquatic > Marine > Oceanic ...
AAATTTTGCAAGATGTGGCTTAAAGGCGGTAATTAATGCAACTATAAAACCACCGATCATACCCATAATCATTAATCCACTTGATCTTGGATCTCCGGTTGGAAGATTCCATGTAAATAATGCAGTGCACATTAATAATAATAGTGCAAAACTTGTTTTTTGCACTGTCCCCATTATAGTCATTGTTGTACCAGTGGTTAAGTCAAAACCGCTAAACGTTTTGGCATTTAATGTCGGATTACCAGAACGAAGTGTCAAATGATTATTCATTAAAATTCTCCATATTATCATTAATTGTTTTAATTAATTGTTCTATCGGTATTCTATCCTGTTTCTGTGTATCTCGATGTCGAAGAGTTACTGAATTATCATCAGATGTTTGATGATCTATAGTAATACAAAACGGTGTACCAGCTTCATCTTGGCGATAATAGCGTTTACCAATTGAACCTTGTTGATCATACATAGTATTAAAATGAGGTTTTAAAATCTCAACAACTTTATGTCCAATTTCTGGTAAGCCATCTTTTTTTAACAAAGGACAAACTACTGTAGTTATTGGAGCTATTTTAGGATGTAATTTCATTACAATACGATTATTTTCTTCATCCTCCCAATAGCTATGACTAAGCACTGCTAATAAAATTCGATTTAAACCTGCAGAAGTTTCTATTATATAAGGAAGAAATCTTTCATTTTTTTCTTGATCGAATATTTCCATTTTTTTCCCTGAAAATTCTTCATGTTTTGCTAAATCATAATCAGTGCGATTATGAATACCTTCGATTTCAGACCAGCCAAATGGAAATTCAAATTCAATATCCCAAGCTTCTTTTGCGTAATGAGCAAGTTCACTATCGCCATGTTGATGAAAACGTAATTTAGAAGAATTAATTCCAAGTTCTTTATAAAATATCATTCGTTTTTTTTTCCAAGCATTTAATGCATCATCATCATTACCTGGCTTAACAAAATATTGCATTTCCATTTGTTCAAACTCACGAGTGCGAAAAATAAAATTTCTAGCAACAATTTCATTTCGAAATGCTTTTCCTATTTGTGCAATTCCAAAGGGAATCTTTAATCGCATTGCATTTTGAACTAGTAGGTAATTAACATAAATACCTTGTGCTGTCTCTGGTCTTAAAAAAGCAATATTTGATTCATCTTCAACAGCGCCAATATTTGTTTTGAACATTAAATTAAATTGCCGAGGTTCTGTCAGTTTCCCAGTGTTACCACATTTTGGACATTGAACCTCTAGCCAATTTATTTTATCTGTATCATTATCTATTAATTCATCAGAACGGTAGCGAGATTTACATTCTTTACAATCAACCAAAGGATCATTAAAAGCTCCTACATGGCCCGAAGCTTCCCAAATTTTTGGATGCATTAAAATTCCACTATCTATCCCAACAATATTTTCATGTAATTGAGTCATATTGCGCCACCATAATTGTGAAATATTATTTTTTAAAGTGATTCCTAATGGACCATAATCATAAATAGCTCGAAATCCCCCATAAATTTCAGAACTCTGAAAAATAAATCCTCGCCGTTTACATAATGAAACAATTTTATCAATACTCATAATTAATTTACTAATCTCTGTAGATTTATTGATTAATAGTAGTTAAGAAGTTAGGAAAAATATAATCTATTTATAAATAAAGGTGGAATAATGAATTATTACTAAGTTATTACGAATTTAATCAAGATCCTTAAGCTCGCGTTCAATATCATCATTATATTTAATTTTTTTGTTTGAACTATTTTTTATAGCTGATATTTCTGTTTTGCCAATTTTCATATACGTAATGATGATTCCAAGTCCAATTAGAGAAATAAAAACGGGAGCAAGCCAAGCAAAAATATTAAACCCTTCTACAACAGGTGTTGATAACACACGCTCTCCATACTTTTCTGTAAAATAGTTCAAGACTTCAGGCTTGCTTTTTCCTCTGCTGACCATACTTGCAATTTGCACTTCCATTTCTTTGTTACCATGATCATAAACTGTACCACTCCAACAGCAAGTCGCCATTAAACTTTTTTCAATATCAATAATCAGTTCATTTTTTTCATCTGCACTTAGAACAACGAAAAATATACTTATTAAAATTTTTTTTATCATTTCTTTTTAGCTTTTCTTCTTTTTTTCCTTGGTGGAGCAGCCCTTTTTTTGTTGATTATTTCAACAGCCTCTTCTAGTGTAATTTTTTCTGGATCAGCATCTCTAGGAAGGGATGCATTTACTTTTCCATCCGTCATATAAGGTCCATAACGTCCATCTTTTAGAATTAATGATTCACCTGTTTCAGGATGGTCTCCTAAAGTACGCAATTCCTGAGGGCCGCTAGAACGTTTTTTAATTAGTTCTAAAGCATCACTTAGTTCTATGGTAAGAGGTGACATATTTGGTGGGATACGACCATTTTTGCCTTTACCTGCTGTGACATATGGTCCAAAACGCCCATAATCAGCTTTCACATCTTCATTAGTATCAGGATGTAAGCCCAATATCCTAGGAAGAGCAATAAGTTTTTGTCCAAGCGCTAGATCGACGTCAGATAAATCTGTACCTTTGGGTATTGCCTTTCTTTTATTAGTTTCTCCTAATTGTACGTAAGGTCCATATGGGCCACTTTTTAAGAATATTGTTTCTCCGGACTCTGTATCAATTCCAAGTTCTTTATCTTCATTTATTTCTTCATTTAATATTTCTAAAGCTTTGTCTAAGTTAATATCTCCGAGAAAAATATTTTGTGGAATAGATTTTCTAATTTCACCTTGTTGAATAAATGGTCCATATTGACCAACTCGAATTTCAATTGGTTCACCATCATTCTCAAATTGTACTGAGCATGCTTTTCCTATATCAACTTTATCATCAAGCATTGTTTCAAGGCCTGTCTGTCCTTCGGTCCCAAAATAAAAATCTTTCATAAAAGGTGTTGCTTCTTTTTCTCCACGTGAAATCGCATCTAATCCATCTTCCATATTTGCAGTAAACTTGGTATCTACTAGTTCAGTGAAGTGGTTTTCTAATAGTTGCGTTACTGCCACACCAAGGAAAGTTGGGGTAAGTTTTCCACGATCTCTATATACATATGTCCGGTAAACGATTGTATCAATTATATTTGCAAAAGTTGAGGGTCGACCTATTCCTTGGGCTTCTAATTCTTTTACCAAAGAAGCTTCTGTAAATCTTGCAGGTGGTTTTGTAGAATGTTCATCTGAAACAAGTTCACTACATTCTAGATTTTGACCATTTATCATTTCAGGAAGAATAGTTTCTTGATCTTCAGTAACTCCATTTCTTTTATCCGTACTTTCAACATAAGCTGCCATATACCCTGGGAATATAATTTTTTTGCCATTAGCTCTAAATGATGATTGTTGATTTTCTATTGTAATAGAAATTTGTTTTATTTTAGCTGACTTCATTTGAGATGCTAAAGTTCTTTTGCGAATTAGATCATAAAGCTTAGATGCATCTTCATCTATTTTATTTTTTACTTGATCAACTGTAGCAAAATTAATTCCCGCTGGACGAATTGCTTCATGGGCTTCTTGCGCATTTTTCACTTTTGTTTTGTAGACTTTAGGCTGCTCAGGTAAATATTCTTTCCCAAACCTAGATATAATTTCATTTTGAGAGCCTTTAATTCCTTCATCGGAAAGTAATGTAGAATCAGTTCTCATATATGTAATAAAACCATTCTCATAAAGTCTTTGCGCAGTTCGCATCGTTTTTCTAGCAGAAGAACGTAGTTTTCGAGCTGCTTCTTGCTGGAGTGTTGATGTTGTAAAAGGTGGTTTAGGGTTAGAATTTTTTATTTTTTCTTCAATATCAGAAACTAAAAAAGTCCCTTGTTTTAATTCTTTAACTAATTCATCTGCTTGCGATTTAGATAATAAAAGGACATTAGAATTTTTTAATTTTCCTGAATCTGGATCAAAATCTTTTCCAGTGGCGATTTTTTTGCCATCTAATCGAATTAACGTAGCTGAAAAAGAATTATCATCAATACTAAATGTTGCTTTTAGATCGTAATAATTAGCACCATGAAAAGACTGTCTTAGTCTTTCTCTTTGGACAATTATTCTTAGTGCAGCAGACTGAACTCTTCCAGCTGAAAGTGAGACTTGAACAAATTTCATATTCTTTTTTAAACAGCTCCAAAGAACACGGGAAACTTTATATCCTACCAGGCGATCAATTATACGACGTGCAGTTCGTGCATTTACCATATCTTTGTCAATTGGTCTAGGAGAGCTCATTCCTTCCGCAACACCTTCTTTAGTAATTTCAGTAAATTGAACACGAGAAACTTTACTATTATCAACCTCACTAGCGATATGCGCAGCGATTGCTTCTCCTTCGCGATCCGGGTCAGTAGCAATTACCACCTGATTAGTTTTATTAGCCAGATCAATTAGTTCTTTAAAAAATAATTTTTTATCTGGCAGGATATCTTCAACAATTGCAAAATTATCATCTATATCAACGCCTAGATCTTTTTTTGGAAGATCTTTTATATGACCAACGGAAGCTAAAACTTCATATTTATCATCTAAATATTTTGATATAGTTTTTGCTTTTGAAGGCGATTCAACAATTATAATAGGTTTATTATTCATTTGTTTCTAACTAACTAAATACAATTAATTCATTCATTTTCGCGCGCGTATATTAATGTAATTGAAATTATTTTAAAGGTAAAGATTTTATATGACTTAAAATTGAATCTAGCGGAATTTGTTCTTGATTGCTGTTTGATAGATTTTTTATTGTAGCAATATTTTTTGCTAGTTCTTCTTCACCAATAATAATCACATATTTAGCCCCAAGCTTATTTGCATCTCTCATTTGTGATTTTATCGATCTTCTTAATACATCAAAACTAGTACGAATATTATTTTGTCTTAATTCTAAGGCTATGTTTATAATTAGTGATCGAGCTGAATCACCAAGCCCAATAACATAAATTTGAGATTTTATTGTTTCATCACTTTTTTGATTTACTAATAATAATCGTTCCATACCAGCGGCAAATCCAATACCAGGAGTAGGTTTGCCACCCAACTGTTCAACTAACCCATCGTAACGGCCGCCTCCACAAATTGCATTCTGAGCACCTAGTAGATTAGAAGTGACCTCGAACGTTGTTCGTGTATAATAATCTAAACCTCTCACTAAATTTGGTGATAATTCAAATTTTATATTTATTTTATCTAAAAGCTCGCAAACTTCATTAAAGTGATTTTTATCATCAGAAGTCCAGTAGTCTGAAATTTGGGGACCATCTTTTAGTAGGGTTTTTTCCTCTAGAAATTTTGTATCTAGTATTCGTAGAGGATTCCTTTTAAATCGCTTTTGACTTGTTTCACTTAATTTGTCAAAATTTGGTTTTAAATATTCTTTAATTGCTGTTCGGAAATTATTTCGACAGTCTTCAGAACCTATCGAATTTAATTCTAAAGTAAGTCCTTCTAATTCTAGAGTATTAAAAATAGACATTGCTAAAGAAATAACTTCAACATCAATCTCAGGAAATTCTGAGCCAAAAACCTCAACTCCAAATTGATGAAATTGCCTATATCGCCCTTTTTGAGGTCTTTCTCTTCTAAAAAGAGAGTCTATATAGTAAAGCTTATTAATTGGATTTAGGCCACCAAGATTATTTTGAATAAAAGCTCTTGTAACTGGTGCCGTTAACTCTGGCTTAAGAGTAAGGTTTTCACCGCCTTGATCTATCCAAGTATACATTTCCTTAGAAACAATATCGCTTTCTTCACCTACACTATGCAGAAATAATGATGTGTTTTCAAAAGCAGGTGTACGTATTTCAAAGTAATCATAAGTATGCATGGTATTACGAATAGTCGATTCTAGAGTTTGCCACCTAGAAGACTGGTCAGGAAGAATATCCTGCGTTCCTTTAATTGAGCGAATAGGTTCTTTACTCATTTGATGGGATAATATCCTTTATTAACTCTTCTGCTTTTGCTTTAAATGCTTTAGGAATATACAATTTCACAGAGCCACCTGGCATACTCAAAGCATTAATATTGTACGCTGTACTAAAAAAATCTCCTTTTGTATAACAAGGGATCTCATTGTCAATTAAAATATCTTTCGCCATTTCAGCAAATACTGACCCATCATACTTTCCAATTATGATCCAATCTTCTAATGATTCCAATTTATTATCCTGGTTTTAATTTAACGATCAAATAAAGATGGACGACTAAATGTACCACCTCTTTGCTCAAATCTTAAATCTCGAAGGTTAGGGGATTTAACATTCAATTTTAAATATAATCCTGAAGCATACCCACTTGGAGTCCAATTAAGACTTAATTCCCAGCAATGAAGATCACGGTATATTGAAAATGTCTGACTAACTAGATTTTGATTAATTAGATCAAATCGCGCATTATATTGAATTTTCCAAGCTTCAGTAAACTGGATAGTTGAATTTGATGACATCCAGAATGTTTTTTGTGGATTATTTGGATTTGCATTATTGTATGCAAAGCTAAAACTAGCTGATGTTGACCACAGATCTCCTCTAGGGGGTTTATTACTTCCTATGTTTTGAGTACCGCTAAACATATTTGCTAAATTAGCTCCATCTACTCGTTGTTCTACATTTGTTGTATCATCCATCAAATCTTCTTCCTCAGGCTCGTATGATAATCGTTTTCCAGAGAATCTAAAACCTGTAGAAAAACGTGCATTAATAAGTCTAGGCGATGGTAATCCATTATTTGTCTTAAATGTGTCTATTCTCATATTTTTATCTTTATCATAATCATACCAATCATGTGTCATAGAAAAATCTAAGTTTAATTTTCGGCTTATGTTAGCTCGAATAGACGAGTTAAGATTATTCCATTGAAAATTATCAGCAACAAAATTTCTTCCTGTACTCATTCGCCATGAAAAAAGATCTTGTTTTTTTTCACTATCACCATCTACAATTTTTGCTTGGAAAATATTGTTAAGCGATATGTTCATTGATTGATTTTCACCTCGAGGCGTTCCTCCAGCTAAAGTCCCTGAGTAACGATCAAAATAAGCTATTTCTCCATTATCTTGTTTAATGGTTTGATAATAACCAGGATTTTTTCCAAATACTTCTTTGGAAAAATCTGGGCGATATGAATATCCAATAGAGGGAGATAAAACATGTCGAATTGCTTCTGTTTTTCCAAGCTTAACGGGGAATAAACCATAAATTTGTGTATTCATATTAATATTGAAAGAACCTGTCGTACGGGCAGAAAAACCTTTGACTTCATTTTTATTTATTTGTCCTGTTGTTGAGTCAATAAACCCGCTATAGCTTCTATTAACCCAATCTGATTTTAAGGAAATGCTTGGAGATACATTAAAATACTTAAAAATTTTGGATGACATATTTATTCCGGATGAATGTGAAAATATATAATCAGAAAAAGTTTGTTCTAAGGGATCGTTATTTTCATTTTTTACCCACTGGTAACCTGTTGTGGAATCATCAATTGCATATGCCTCTGATTCAAAATAGTTTTTCAAGTTATTTGTAAATCTAGAGGAATAGTTATAATTAATATTATTATACCATTTTTTCTTTGTTAATTTAGTTGGTAAAAGCGCACGTTGACTGTGTGAGAATGCAAGTTGAGGTAAGGTATTATTTGTAATATTTATTTGTTGTCCTACGCGTGTAGGATTTGAGAAAAAAATAGAATTTTGATCAATTTTCTTTTCAGCCATAAGATCACGTCTGGATGAGAGGTTTATACTTAGACTATTCCGTGATTTTGGCCATCTCTTGGAATAAGTTGCATTGGAAACCGCTTGTTGATTCAGCCTTTTTTGTTGTTCAATTCCTGTTCTTCGATTATAATCGCCACTAGAATAATAGCTAGCATTTACTGCGGCAGACTGATTATTTCTTAATTGTTGGCGATGATTCCATCTTACTACATAGTCAGTTTGGCGATTTGAACCTAAATTATAAATATCACGGTCTTCTTCAGGAACCGAGCCAGAAAATCTCTGTTTAGTCTCTAGATCGAAGCTGCCGGAATAAGCATATCGCTTCGTATAGTTATTTTGAGAACGTAACGTAACTCCATCTCTATCATACAAACTCATTGTAAATTTAGAATCAAAAAAGTCACTTGCTGCCCAATAATATCCTAGACCATTTATATATCCACCCCAACGCGCATCAGTTCCATAAGATGGCATTATCCATCCTGAATGACGATTACCTTTTTGATGAGGAAATAAACCAAAGGGAACACCAAAAATAGGAATATTGGCAATATAAAGAATTATAGGGCGAGCTAGAACCTTATCTTCATTAATCATTTTCATTCTATTCATTTCAAAATGAAAATGCGGATGATCTAAGTCACATGTTGTATAGGCTGCATCATCAATGTAAAAAACACTCATATCTTGGTTTCTTATTTCTTGACCATGGTAATATCCGTCTTCAGCTTGTGTCTTACCTCGAATTACTTTTCCATTCTTTGTTTCTAAATTATATATCATTGTATCTCCAACCATAGGGTCGTCACCTTTTTCAACCATTGTTGGACGAATATTTCCATAAAGTGAATCTCTTTCAGATTGAGGAAGAGCTTTTAATAAATTATTTTTCCAAGCAACATTTATGAAACCAGCTGTAAGGTTAATATTTGTATAATCAATACTTGCATCACCATGAAGATCTGTTGATTCATCAGACATATTGTATTCAATATCTTCAGATTTATATTTGATGGGTCCTTCCATCTGAGTATCAGATGAATCTGGAGTATAAGTTCCTTCAGATCCTCCAGAAATAAATATTGTTTCTAAATCATTATCTTTGAATTTCATTTGAATTGTATCCCCAGATGCCTTGTTATTGCCTTGATAAATTGAATCCTCAAAAATATGATAAAGAGTAGTGGCCATACCCTCAAGTCTCATCGAATCTAATTTGCCATCAACAAAAAACCCATGTAGAGCCGACCCAGTCATATCATCTGAAAAATTAACAGGGTCACTATAGTTTGTACTATCATCATCAATAATCTCGATCCATTCTCTAAATCCATTAATTGGATGAGTAACATGTGCATCACTAGGAATGAATACTTTATCTAATATATCATCATTGTAGGATAAATAAATTTCATTTCCAGCAATAGTTTGTTGATTGTCAATAATTTTAGGATTGATTTTCATAACAGTTTTACCATTTTCTCTATCATAAATAGCTTCACCACATGTAGCTATACGTTCTTCCTCTGTTATTATCACATCACCCCTGGCTGAATATGAAACACCATCTACTTCAGGTAATTCAACATATTCAATTGTATTACTTTTAATGGTCTGTTTATCCTGGACAAGTATCGCATTTCCATTTGCGGATCCACTATCTAATTCAGAAAAATAATGTAGTGTATCAGCTACTAAACTATAGGTTGTATCCCACACATGAGTATTACTATAGGCGATCATAATATTATTTGGAGAATCAACAAATAGAGAATCACAAGTCAAATTCTGTTCATTTTTAACCATCGACACATTTTCAAAAAGGAACCCTTTTTCAGTTTTCTTATTAAATCGCGCCCAATTACAATTCATTATCATTTCACCCTTTTTAAATTGGACATTGCCTTTAAGGTATTGCATAGATTCACCGTTTATGGTGATATTTTCAAGAACATCAGCTCTTACAAGACGCAATCGATTATCTTGTGCATAGGTGGATACAAATAATAGGATTAAACATAAAATCCTTTTTTGAATCCCATAATGATTTTTATTTAATTGCCGCATTTAATTATATAAAGTCAAAATCTATTTAAAGTGTCCTCGGTGTACTTCCTATATCCTAACGCTTTGGATAAGAAAAAGGTTTCATTATTTCCTTTAGGAAAATAATTCTTAATTACTGGGAGGGGTAAATGTTGGCTAATAACCAATGATGATTGTGACATGATTAAATCTTATGCCATTCATAATGCGAAATTTACGCTAATTCTATTCAGTCAATTAACGTAAACTTATATACTGATTTTGGAGATTAATTATGAAAATTAAATGGCAAATTCCTGCAATTACACTTTTATTATTAGTTGCTGGTTGTAGTAGTAAGGATAAAGAAACAATGGATGGTGAATTAATTATTGAAGATTTGAAGGTGGGGGAGGGGAACCCTGTTGAAAAATATAATATTGTTACGGTCAATTATACTGGATGGTTAACTGATGATACGAAATTTGATTCATCCCTTAATCCTGGTCGTTCACCATTTCGATTTACAGTTGGTGGAGGTCAAGTAATAAAAGGTTGGGACGAAGGACTAATTGGGATGAAAACTGGAGGAAAGCGAAAGCTTACAATTCCTCCAAGTATGGGTTATGGAAATCGTGACATGGGAGTTATCCCTTCAAATTCAACATTGATCTTTGAGATTGATTTACTAATTATAGAATAATCATTTTTAAAATTTAGTATAAAATCTATCTTGAGCCACTGAGCGGAGTTGAACCGCTGACCTACGCATTACGAAAACATTGTTTTATATACAAT
>Ga0208764_10002912_pt1 | contig 10599 bp, 10 predicted proteins | sample ETNtaG_18_FD_185762 | JGI IMG/M metagenome (GOLD analysis project Ga0208764, IMG submission 185762) | Marine microbial and viral communities from oxygen minimum zone, Eastern Pacific Ocean - ETNP201302SV91 (SPAdes) (version 2) | ecosystem: Environmental > Aquatic > Marine > Oceanic ...
AGCTGGTGCACATGCAGTAAAACTTGAAGGAGGAAAAGAGATTGCTGAAATTATCAAAGCCGTAGTTGATTCAGGAATTCCGGTTATGGGACATTTAGGATTACTACCACAGACTGCTGAAAAATATTCTGTTCAGGCAAAGAAAAGTGAAGATGCGGTAAAATTGATAGAAGATGCTAGAATTTTAGAAAAAGCAGGAGTATTCAGTATTGTTTTTGAAATGGTTACCAGTGATGTTGCAAAAATTATTACAGAAAATGTCAAAGTTCCAACAATAGGCATAGGTTCAGGCATAAATTGTGATGGTCAAGTATTGGTTGTTCATGATATGTTAGGAATGTTTGAGAAAATAAAGCCAAAATTTGCAAAAAGATATCTAAATTTATCAGAGGATATTAGGAATGCAATAAATTCCTACGTAAAAGATGTAAAAGAAGAGAAATTTCCTGAACAAGAACACACGTTTTCAATGGAAAAAAATGAACTAGAGAAATTGGAGAATGAAATTGGTTAACAAAAAGTTAGCACATCCATCATTAGATATTGTTGATAGTCATGGAACTGAACTTGCTGGAAAAAATATAGTTCTATGTGTTGCAGGTTCAGTTGCAGTATACAAGTCAATTGAGCTTGCAAGATTATTGATGAGACATGGGGCAAACGTCAAATGTGTAATGTCAAATGCAAGTACAAAATTAATCAAACCTGATTATATGAAATGGGCTACAGGAAATAATGTAATTACAAAATTAACTGGAGATATGGAACATATTGAATTAGCAGATTACAAGAGATCTGATTTACTAATTGTGTATCCATCAACTGCAAACACCTTAGGAAAATTAGCAACTGGAATTGATGATACGCCAATTTCTACAGTTCTTACTGTTGCGTTTGGTTCAAAAATTCCAATTATCATGGGTTTAGCAATGCATCGCTCAATGTATGAAAATGCAGCAGTCAAGAAAAACATGGATTTCCTAAGAAAAAAGATAGATTTCGTTTCACCACAAATGATTGAAGGAAAGGCAAAAGCACCAGAGCCTGAAGATGTTCTATCTTTTGTACTAAAGAAATTTGGTGGATCAGAAAAATTACGTGGAAAGAAGATTTTGATGACTGCAGGTCCAACAATAGAAAAAATAGATTCTGTTCGTGTAATAACAAATCAAAGTTCGGGAAAGACAGGAACCTTGTTGGCTTCAGAATTTATTTCGGCAGGAGCAAAAGTCACTTTGATTTATGGTCCAGGAAAAAGCGATCCACCAAAAGGTGCTAAAGTAATTCGAGTCAATTCTGTGGATGAGATGAATAAGACCGTCAAAGAATGTTTGAAGAAGAAATTTGATATTGCAATTATGACTGCAGCTGCATCAGATTATGTCGTTAAAAATGGGATATCAGGTAAGATAAAAAGCGACAAAAAGGAGATTAATGTAAAACTTGTAAAAGCACCAAAAATTATTGATACCATAAAAAACAAACAAAAAGATATTTTTCTTATAGGTTTCAAAGCAGAAACTGACATTTCCAAAAAAGAACTTGTTAATCGTGCAAAAAAGAAATTAGAAGAATCTAATGCAGATATGATAATTGCTAATGATATTGGTCGTAATTATAACAAAGATCCAAGCTATAATGAAATAATTATTGTTGATTCTAAAGGAACAACTAGTGTTCCAAGAACTAAAAAAGAGAGACTTTCTAAAATAATTTGTAAAAATATTGAAAAAAGATTCTAAAGGAACAAAATACAAACAACGTACTATTTCAGTTTGGAATGAGGTAGCACCATTTTATCATAAAAGATGGGCAAAAAATGAGATTGGTCCATTTTCCGTTACAAAGAAACTTTTGGAATCATCTAAAATAAAGAATGGAGATAGTGTTTTGGATCTTGCGTGTGGAACCGGCCTTGTTACAAAAAAACTAATTAGAAAAGTGGGTCGGAATGGACAAGTATATGCAATTGATTCATCAGAATCTGCAATAAAAATAGCAAAAAAATGGACTGGTACAGCTAAGAATCTACATTATGTAAGAGCAGATGCAGAAAAAGTCCAATTTAAGACAAAATTTGATGCAATTACATGCCAGTATGCATTATTCTTTTTTCCAAATGAACAAAGAGTTTTGAAAAATATGAAAAAAGTGTTGAAAAAAAATGGAAAAATTACACTTGCAGTTCATGGAAGATATAATGTTCCATATTTTGATTGTATTTTAGAACCAATAAAGAAAATGATTCCTGATTATTTGCCAAGATATCCAGAGATGGATAGATTTGGTACAAAAAAGACCTTCTCTGCTGCAATCAAAAAAGCTGGATTTGAGAAAATTGTTGTAAGGAAATTTGTTTTTGAATACAGTCCAGGTAGATTTTCAGATTACTGGAATAATTACAAAAAATATCTATCAAAGCCATTAAAAGAAAAATTTGATTCTTTGACCAAGTTTCAGAAATCAAATCTCAAAGAAATGATCATGGATAATACATTACAATATACAAAAAAGAATGGAAAAATTGTATTTCCATGGGAAGTTCTAGTTTTAACTGCCAAAAATCAATAGACACCAAACATAAATTCAGATTAACAGGCATAGAAATTGTTGAAGATTAGAAGAAATCGACTTTTGAAAAACTGTAAAGAAATTACAGGTTGTGATATGATAGTTGTATTAGAGCCTGAAAATCTGTTTTACGTGACTGGATTTTGGGGAGAGGCAATTGGGATTTTAGAAAAGAATGGAAAAACCACGATAATTGCTCCAGAGCTAGAGATTGGACGAGCAAAAGATGAAGGAATTGATTGTGAAGTAATTCAATCTGATCGTGGCATGAGTTCTTTACTAACGTTAAAGAAATTTCTAAAAGGTAAAGTTTGCACAGATTGTCAGAATTATTCTGTTATGCAATCACTAAAAAAATCATTTCCAAAAATAAAAAACTCAATTGAACCATTCAATAAATCAAGAGAGATTAAAGATGATAATGAAATTAAAGTTCTAAAAAAAGCATCCAAAATAATTGATGAAATGTTTGGAATTTGCCAGAAGAAGATTAAATCAGGACTAAAAGAATCAGAACTTCAAGCAATTCTAATGTCATATGCAGTTGAAAATGAAATGTTTGATACAGGTTATCGCTCTACATTAAATCCATTAATTATTGCAGGTGGACCAAATGGAGCATTACCACATGCACAAGTAACTAATAGAAAATTTAAAAAAAATGAATTAGTTGTTGTTGATTTAACATTACGTTACAAAGGATATGTTTCAGATGCAACAAGAACATTTGCAATAGGAAAAATTTCTAATGAAGAAAAAAATGTTTATGAAATTGTAAAAGAGTCACAAAAAGTTGGACTAAAAGCTGTCAAGCCAAAAATAGATTGTAAGAAAATTGACGATGCATGCAGGAAAATTATTGATGAATCAGGTTATGGAAAGTATTTCATTCATTCAACAGGACATGGAATAGGATTAGATGTGCATGAATTACCAACGATTGGACCACGAAGTTCTACAAAATTAGAAAAAAACATGGCAATAACTGTTGAACCTGGTATTTACATTCCAAAAAAATTTGGTGTACGAATCGAAGATTCAGTAGTTGTAACACAAAAAAATCCAATTTTACTACATAAATTTACAAAAGAATTGTGTACAGTGTGATTTTTTGAGGCTAAATAGATCAAAAGAGTTTATGAAGGTGTAGATCGCCAGTAAGCTCATGCAGAAAGAAGTGAATACAACATACTTGAAAGCAATCACTATTCGTGATCCAAGTGATTTACACTCGATAAAAGAAGACATCAAAAAAGGAATGGTTCTCATTTTACGTGTTACACCACTAGCACAATCAGATGTTGAAAAATTACGCAAAGTTGTAGAAGAGCTTTATGTCATTGCACGAAATGCAGAAGCAGACATTGCACGATTAGGAGAAGAAAGAATTATTGTAACTCCGCCAAATGTAAAAATTTGGAAACCAGATTATGATTTAAAATAATTTTATAGCTTCTTGAACTTGTGGATAATGAGTTGTAACTCTATACATTCTATTAATTGCTGATGACAGGTTTTGTGATTTTCTTCTTTCTCCGTGGTTGACTAAAACTCTACGAAGTTTTGGTCGTAATCTTTGAACATATGACATTAATTGATTATAATCACTATGACCACTAAATCCTTCAAGTTTTTCAGTACCAGCGTTAATTGTGACAACTTCTACCTTACCATCTCTTCCCATAATTGTCACTTGCCTTGCACCATCCATGACTCTTCTTCCTAGGGTTCCATTTACCTGATAAGAAACAAAGAGGATCTTATTTTTTGGATTTGGTGCAAAGTTTCTGAAATATTCTAAAACTGGACCACCTTCAAGCATTCCAGATGTAGCAATTACAATACATGGTGAATCTTCTCTTAATGGTTCATCTCTTCCATCTGCATGTTCAATATTTGTAAAGTATTCTGAATCAAATGGGTTATCATCTGTTTCTAAAATTTTTTGTTTTAATGATCTTTCAAGATATTCAGGATGTGCCTCATGAATTGCAGTGGCTTCTTGAATCATTCCTTCCATGAAAACAGGTGATTCAGTCAATTGACCAGATTTCATATATTTGTCAATAACCATCATTAATTCTTGTGCACGACCTACTGCTGGAATTGGGATTAGAACCTTACCACCACCTTTGAGAATTTCATTTACAGATTTGATAAATGCAGATTCAACTTCTTCTCTTGATGGTTGTATGTCTTCTTTTGCACCGTATGTACTTTCAATTAGTAGTGTTTCAACGCGTGGAAATCGTGTATCAGCACTTTCTAAGAGCATACTTTTACCATATTTAATATCTCCAGAGTAAACAAAATTATGATCACCATTTCCAATATGAAAGTGACATGACGCTGAACCTAAAATATGACCTGCGTTTGCTAATACAAGTTTGATATCAGGAGAGATATCAGTAACAGTTCCATATGAAAGACCAATTGTTTGTTTCATAATTTGATGAACATCTCTTTCTGCATACATTGGTGTTCGACCTTGTGCACCTGCAACCTTGATTGCATCTAATTGAATTAGATTCATCATCGGCAGGGTTGGTTCAGTACAGTAAATTGGTCCTTTGTAGCCATATTTTGTTAATACAGGCAAGAATCCTGTGTGATCTAGATGTGCATGTCCAATTACAATAGCATCTAATTCATCTAATGAAATATTAGCCCAATCCAAACGAGGGAATGCTTCCGAAGGAGTTCGTGCACCAGGATTTATACCACAATCAATTAACACTTTACTGTCTGGAGTAGTCAAAAGCATACAAGAACGCCCAACCTGCCCAAATCCTCCTAGTGTCAATAATGATACTTCAGATTTTTGAACAAGTCTAGGTCTAAAGATATCTTCTCCGATAGATTTTAGTTGTTTTGCTCTATCTGCTGATGATATTTTTAATTGATAATTGATTGATTTGATTGTATTAGACGGTTTTGTAGTTGATTTTCTTATTCTTAATCTCCAACCAGTTTGTTCAGTAACTTCTGTATGATTAAATTCTTCTGCATTTCTTTGACAAAGCCATGGTCTTTTTACTTCGATTGAAACTTCACCTGAAGCAGTATCAAAAAATGTAGCCTCTAATCCTGCATCAATTGGAACTAAAGTATCTAAAATTTTTCTTGCATCTTCTTCTGACTTTCTAATTTTTTCATCTGTTCGTATTACAATTCGTTTCTTGATTTTGTTTACAAGATTGGAGATTATTTCATTATTCTCCATTAAAAAACGCGGTTTGTTAGTGTATAATGCAATTCTAGGTCCTTCATAATCTATTTTGGTAACATTAGCATCTTTGGGTATACTTGTCAGTATGGTTGCCATTATATTTTGGCTAGATTGATCTACTTGCTGTTGTTGTTTTTTTTGCAATTAATCTAAAGTGGGAGGATAGCTTTCTTTTGTTCCTCTGTTAAAAGGCGGAATCCATTTTTATCGATCAATGCGATATTGATTCCGTCACCAGTTCCGATATTTCTTGTTATGGCTGCTTTCACTGCACGTAATGCAACATTTTTTGCATCTTCTAGTGTCAAGTCTTTTTTATATTCTTCTTCTAACAGACCATATGCAACTGGTGAACCACTACCAGTTGTTACATAATTTTTATTTTCTACAGAGCCAAACATATCAATATTAAATAAAGATGGGCCTTTTGCATCAACACCGCCTACTAAAATATCTGCAATGAATGGATAACCTCTGTTTTGATGGAACATCAAAGAGGTTAATCTTGCTAGAGAGTTAACTGGAATAGGTTCTTGATTTTGAATTCTATGTAAATTTGCATGATAACGTAATACATCTACAATATTTTGTGCATCGGCAACGCCGCCTGCTAATGTAAGACCAACGTGTTGTTCAATTTTTTGAATTTTCATTGTATTGTTATTTGCAATAAAATATCCTGCACTTGCTCTCATATCTGCACACAAGACTACCCCATCTGTAGCTTTGATACCTACAGTGGTTGTTCCGTGTAATATTTTTTCTTCAACGTTATTTGACATAAGATTACCTCGTTTTGAGATAATATCAATGATATTAGACCCTTTTAAATAACTTTGTCATAGGAACGAAGTATTGAACAAGAAGGTAATGTCTCACACAATGGAGCTACCAAGGCAGATTGTTGTTGGTGAAAAAAACATTAGACAAGTTGGAGAATTTTTACGATCACTTTCTAATCCGAAAAAAGTTTCAATAATTTCGGGAAAAAATGTAAAGAAGATAATTGGAAAGGAAATTGACAAATCATTTAAAAATGCAAAAATTTCAGCTGTTTGGCATTTAGCAAAATCAAATGAAGTTAAAGAAACAGCAGTAATACAAAAGAAAGTTAAATCAACAAAGAGTGATATAATCATAGGTTTAGGAGGAGGACGCTCGGTAGATATTGCAAAATTATGTTCATTTAATCTAAAAAAGCCATTTGTTAGCATACCTACCTCTGCATCACATGACGGAATAGCAAGTCCATTTGTTTCAGTTAGAGGGGAAAAACCACATTCATTGGTAGCAACTGCACCTCTAGGTGTGTTTGTAGATTTAGACATAATCAAAAAAGCTCCTAAAAAATTACTAGCAAGTGGATGTGGAGATTTAATGGCAAAGATAACCGCGGTTCACGATTGGGAATTAGGCCGTGATAAAGTAGGAGAATATTATGGAAGATATTCGGCAAATCTTGCATCAATGAGTGCAGAGATACTAATTGAGAGTGCAGAAAATTTTTCAAAAAAGAATATTGATGTTAGAGTAATTGTTGAAGCATTAATCAGTGCAGGAGTTGCATCATGTATTGCAGGCAGTAGCAGACCCTGTTCAGGTGCAGAACATCTTTTTTCACATGCAATTGATCATTTAAAATTTGGAATAGGATTACATGGTGAAAAATGTGGAATAGGTTCCATAATGATTGCAAAATTACAAGGACAGAATTGGAAGAAGATTGTTAAGACTTTGAAGAACTCTGGTGCACCAACCACTGCAAAAGAGATTGGCTTAGAGCCAAAAATTTTAGCTAAAGCATTAGTTATAGCACAATCATTACGACCAGAGAGATATACAATACTAAAAGAAGTAAAAATGACTGAGAAAGAAGCATTAAAGCTAGCAAAAAGTACAGGTGTTTTGTAATTATTTAGATTTTTTTTCTACAGGTTTTTCTGATTTATCTTCTTTTTTTGCTTGTTTATTCTCATATGATTCTACAAAGTTTACTTTTCCAAGTGATGGAACAAACTTAAACAAGTCCATTTGAGTAAAGTGTTTGATTATTGCTAATCCATCCGCTCTAAAAATTTCATCAGGAATTGTTATTTCTACTATATTACCAGTTTTTTTGAAATTAATTTTATCATTTTCTATAGGTAATCTTGATTTTAGAATCTCAGAAATTTTATCATCGTCTGAATCAAGAGATTTTTTTACATCTACATCATAAACAATTGTTTTTCCTGCAAATCTATGATTGTAATCAATTTGGACTCTACCTGAACCAATAAAACGAATAATTCCTTTTTTATTATCAATTTCTACTGTATCGCCTACTGAAACTTTTTCTGCATCTTCTCCAAGTTTTCTTAGAGGAATCATTCTAACTTTGCCTTTGTCTCTTGCACCAAATCCTTTATCAGCTGAAACTTCAATTGTCTTTTTTTCACCAGCTTTAGTTTCAGGTAAAGCATCATCTAATCCTTTGAGAACCCATGCCTCTCCAACAGAAACAAGTTTTGGCATATATTTTAGATTAGGATCATGAATGGAATGTTTTTTTGCCTCTTCTTCATTTGTGCTTTCAAAAACTTCTCCACTATCTTTTATCTTAGCAGTATAATCAAGTAAAATTAATTGTCCTTTTTTGAATGTCAACGTTGTCGATTTTGAATTTCCTTATATTAAGCTAAAGGGAATCTAGTGGCTTTAGTTTTTCTTCAGCGACTTTAAGACCTGCTTGAGCATCAGTTTCGTAACCCATCATTGCTAATGTTGATGCAATTCCAGATATGCATCTCATAACATGATAACGATCAACTTCACCCATACAACCTACTCTGAAAACTTTACCTTTTAGATTTCCAAATCCACCTGCTACTAAAATTCTGAATTTTTTTGCTAGTGTATCTCTAAATATTTTATCTTCTAAACCATCAAGGTAATTTAATGCAATTACAACTGTAGAACGAGAGTTTTCATCTGCAAATGGAGATAAGCCTATTGCAGAAAGCCCAGAATACAATGCATCAGAACATGTTCTATGTCTTCGAATTCTTTTTTCCATTCCTTCTTCTAAAATTATTCTCATTGCTTCTCTGTATGCATAAAGAACTGGTAATGCAGGAGTAAATGGTGTGTGTTTTGCTTCATCATAATATTTGAAGTATCGTGGTAAATTGAAATACATCGTATTTGGTGGATTTGCTTCCATATACTTTCTAGTTCTTTGATTAATACAAATTGGTGATATTCCAGGTGGACATGCAAATGCTTTCTGAGCACCAGTCATTGCAATATCAATTCCCCATTTATCCATGTGAAGTTCTTCTCCACCAACAATTGATACACCATCTAACACATAGTAAGAATCGTTTCTTGATGTCAAATCTTTGATTCTATCAAGATAGTTAATCATAGTTCCAGTTGATGTTTCATTCCAAACACAATAGAATGCTTTAACATCTTTATTATTATCAAAAGCTTCTTTGACTTGATCATAAGTTGCATTAATTCCAGGTTCAGTTTCAATTCTAATTGCTTGACCACCTGCCCATTCAATTTGTTGTGCTAAACGAGTACTAAATTCACCGTTAACAGGGATTATTACTTTATCATCTTTTTTAATTAAATTTACAACGGAACATTCAGTTGCACCTGTGCCAGATGCAGAAAGACAAACTGCATCACCTTCTGTTTCAAATATTGTTTTTGTGTTGTTAACACACTCCTCATACAATTCAACAAAATCATCACTTCTATGATTAATTGATGGTGTAACCATTGCACGTGTAACACGTTCTGGTACATTTGTTGGACCGGGTAACATAACTAAATATTCCAAATTTAATCGCCTAAGCTTGACCTGTTTGGAGGTTATTTATAATTAAAGATCTTGAAGGCGTTTTTTTGGATCAATTTCTGATAAAACATCTATAGTTCCTGAAGGAAGGAATTGTTTCCAATTTTGATCGGTTAAAATCAAATTTCGAATATTAGTTCCAGACAGATCACTACGAGATTTGAGGTCTACGGAGATTATTGATTTTCCTCGTTTAGCATAAAGCTCGTGAGTAAAATCATCATTAGAAAAAACTACATCATATTCAGGAATTATTTCATCTACAAGATGAGTCCACTTTGAGTGTTCATCAACATCAGGTATGTAATGTATTGATAGATTTTTTTGTAATTCACTGTCGATGGATGATAAAATCATCTTTTTTCTTTCATCTGCAGTGAAAGGATTTCTTTTTTCATGATTCTTATTTGAACTGCCTATTCCAAGATGAAGATGCTCAACTTTTGATAATGCAAATTTGATTGCCTCTAAATGTCCTAAATGAAAGGGCTGAAATCTACCAATTAGAAATCCAATCATAGTTTTTCAGTATTTCATTAGTTTAAAAAATTATAATTGTCCGCCTGTATTGAGGACAGATGCTAAAAATAAAATTATTACAGATAATACGACAGTCACTTCTCCTAATATGATAATTTTTTTCCTTAATTTTTGTAATTCTTCTGCAGGCATTTCTTTTGCAATTATTTTATCTTCAACATCTTTTCTAATTATTCTCACATGAACAGCATATAGAATTAACAATGCTGCAACTAAGATAATTTTTATGATTAAGAAATGGCCGTAACTAGTATCATACAAGATATCAGGTTTTTGCAATACAAGATGTGCCTGGTATATTCCTGTTGCAATTAAAATGAATAAAGCTGGTAAGGCTAATTTGTTAAAACGTCTTCCAACTTGTACCATCAATTGTATTCTTTCTTCAATAGGCATTGACATTTTTTTT
>Ga0208764_10002913_pt1 | contig 10597 bp, 10 predicted proteins | sample ETNtaG_18_FD_185762 | JGI IMG/M metagenome (GOLD analysis project Ga0208764, IMG submission 185762) | Marine microbial and viral communities from oxygen minimum zone, Eastern Pacific Ocean - ETNP201302SV91 (SPAdes) (version 2) | ecosystem: Environmental > Aquatic > Marine > Oceanic ...
CATTCAGTTCCAAACAGCAGATGAATCACCTCCATTGATAGATGCAAGTGGCCTAGCGAGCACAAACCTGTACTGCTTTATCGATTTTAGTGAAGGTGTATATTCAAGCAATTCAGGAACAGGTGGGATCGAATTGGAAGATCTCCAATATGTATTTGAGTCGAATGGGGGAAACTGTGGATCTGTTTCCATTCTTGAGTTGAAAAATTATACTGGCGCATTGTTGTCTGGTGGTGAGTCATTGATACACGCCCATGTCCAATTAGATGGTGCGCCATCTGGATCGGAGACGATCATGTTCGCACCAGCAGATGGTTCATCTATCTTTGACCAAGCGGGTAATCCAATGCATCCATCCAGTGTTACAGCGACCATGACATTTAATGCCTCTGCCCAGATAACGAATTATTCTCTACCTAATAGTAATGAATATTTGGATGTTACATTTTCAAATGGCATCTATGGTGATCCGGAACAATCTGAGGCAATTAATATTGATGATGTCCAGATCGTACTTAGTTCAAATGGTGGTAATGCTACTAACATCACAGTCTTTGATCTGACCACTACGTCAGGTATTAGTTTATCAGGAGGTGAACAGACCGTACGATTTCACATGAATTTTAATGATCTCCCCTCTGGCGTAGAGACCATCATTTTCAGTCCTGCTGATGAGGATAGAATATATAATTCTTCTGGTGTGATAGTTCCACAATCAGAGAATACTGGAGTCATAGCCCTTAATGATCAATTACCACCTAGCGGGAATTCGGATGCGGAAGATGGTGCAGTAAATGTAGATCAAGGTGATACGCTCTCGATGAATTTTTCTGATAATTTATATGATCCTGAAACTGGTGATCTGGCTACAATATCCGATCTGGAAGCATTTGTGACCTTGTGTTATGGAGATAGCACAGGCGCAGAGATACCGTTTGATCTTGTAATGGAAGGAAATCCACCAACACTTCATGTGGTGCCTGAAAATGATTATGATAGTGATGGGACAGTGTATTTTGAATTTAGTGGGTTTTTGGCAGATGAAAATGGTAATGCGATCGAATTTAACTTTTCAGCGACCTTCTCGATAAGAGATTACATCCCACCCACTGTTAATACCTCAATATTGGCCCTTGATAATTCATATGTGGATCTTCAATTTGATGATCAAATATTTGGTAATGAGGATGCTACAGGTGTAATGGAAATTGACGATCTCTCAATAACGATCTTGCCAAATGGAAGCCAGATGAATTCCTGTACTGCAACAAGTTTAACCAGAACTGATAGTAACTTTCTGACAGGTGGGGAAATAAATATTAGGGTCAATCTCGAATATAATCATACGCCAAATGGTAATGAATTCATCATGCTTGAGCCAACTGATATTGTATCCATTTATGATGAGTCAGGGAATCAGTTTTCAGCTTCTACTTATACAGATACGATCACCTTGAATGATATTTTGCCACCAAGTGTGGACTCTATCTCTATCCCCATAGATTCATTCATTGTCTTAATGGAAAATACACCCATAACATTTGGCTTCAATGAAAAGGTTGACTCATTAGATTTTACGGTGACCTCCAAGGCCATTGACTCGGTCCAGTTTGAATTCACGCGCCTTGATTCCTCACTCCAGATCATTCTAGAACCTCCGTTCGCAAGTTATGATAGCATAACGATTAATTTTTCTTATTTGGAGGATGAAGCAGGTTTAAGCACTGTAGATATTGCCTACACGTATGTTACTCCAATTTTAGGCGACTATGATCTTGATGCTGCAATTACCTATAATGACATGTGGGACCTTGTAGAGAATTGGGAATTGAAGAATTTTAATTATGAGTTAGGTCCCATTGTAGGAAGCGTACCACATTTCATTTCTTTTCCCGATAGTAAATTTGACATTGAAGATGGAATGGCTTTCATTCAAATATGGTCATGGTATCAAGAAAAATTTGGACAGATCATTGATGATACAACACTCGTTGGCAGACCACTAGAAATATCACGATCGGGTGATGATATCTTATTTTTCATCAATGATAGTATTATTGCTGGCCAGATACAGATCAGTTATGAAGATCATGATCAGCCAATTGCATTCCATGACATTTTTCAGAATAAGGGAGAGATGTATCTAAAAAATCATTATCCGCATAAGGGGTTTTCAATATTAGAATTTGCAAGAACAGGAGATCTGTCAAGGGATACTATCAAGGTCAATTTATTAAGAGATTCAGAATTAACCGTTTTTTATTCTTTTGATCATCGTGATGAACCTAAGGTGCAGAGAGGTCAGGCCAGGATAAACCACGAACCTATTCCATCTGAACTTAAATTGCATCCAGCATTTCCAAATCCATTTAATCCAGTTACAACAATACGCTTTGACATACCGACTTCAGACATGGGTCAAAACATGTCTCTGGTCATTTTTGACATTAAGGGTCGGGAAGTTGAGTCGCTTGCCAGTGGGCATAGACTCCCTGGAACTTATAGTATGAGGTGGAATGCAGATAAACATTCCTCGGGCATGTATTTTGCTAGACTCATACAAGGTTCGACGGTTAAAACCCAAAAGATCATTCTTTTAAAGTAACTTGCTTTGCCTCGTTGCTTTAAATGATCAACAACCACTACATTTAGTACATAATGAAAAATATATTGACCACGCAGCAACTTAGGGACAAGTATGATCCAGACTCTATTTTAAAATCGATAGAATCATTTTATGAGAAAAACGTGGATAAGTTAATATCAGCGCTTACACATTCTGACAGTACTCTCATTAGATATAATTCAGACCTCCAGATATCCTTTCTTGATTCAGAGAAAAAGCATGACGATCTGATCAATGAGGCTGCTTCTTTACTAAAGGATGCTCTGTACTTCATGATGTTGTCCAAGAAGGAAAGGACCAATGTTACACAAACAATGCGTGCCTATTATTCAGATGTAATAAAAAATCAACTTCTAAGAGTTGAACTAGTATTGGAAGACCCAGAACTTGGATCACCGAAACATTCAACCGATCCAAATTCCAGCCACAGGGGAATGAAGCAGGTTCGTACGATCCTAGGCATGTTGCGAAAAACCCTGCAGCATGAAAATGATCATAGAAAAAACTTAACGCGTGCTGGTTATCTCACAGGTCTACAGATCTCAATGGGGAAATTTTTTATTTTCTTGAAAAGAATTGGCATGAGCCAAAAAGACCAGATATCATTGGTCCAGCATGTGTTTGATGAATTTGAGGTAGATTGGGAAGAGGGAGACAGGGAGAACATCAAGGTCTCCATACAGCAGCCTGCTTTAGAATATTATAAAATTGCCCAAGAAGAGACCCAAAAGATCTCGGGCGCTCTTTTTTCTAACATGCTTGATGATTCAATGCTCTCAAATTTGGTAGACCAGGCAGTGTTATTAGCAAAAAGAATAAGACGATTCTGATCATAGAATGAATCATCCTACCGTTATTGAGCCATTGTCCTATCTCTGGTGGTTAGGCATTACTTTGTCAATTATGCTCTCTATAGGCATAATCCAGATCGCCATTAGGATTCCACCAGACAAAAGAAAGATCATGATGGTGGTATTGGGCATAACCCTTATCGCAATTGAAGTAGCCCAGCAGATCTATTTACATAACTTAGGTCTGTGGGATATCAAGACATCACTGCCAATTCATCTTTGTGGTATCTCAGGCATAATTGCTGGAATCATCATGCTAAGGCCAAATCAATCTGCTTTTGAGTTTTTGGCCTTGATCGGTTCTCCAGGAGCACTTCATGCGCTTCTAACTCCTCAGTTAAACCACGGGCCCATGCTCTTTCTCATCTATAAATATTACATAAGCCATGCTGGGATCATCTTGGTACCATTGTTCCTTGGAATTGTTCTTGGCTATAGAATTAGAGTTTCTTCTTGGTACAAAGTAATACTTTTTTGTCAGGTGCTGATATTGTTCATAGGCACTGCTAACTATCTAATAGGCTCAAACTACATGTATCTGGCTGAAAGGCCTCTAGTAAATAATCCAATGATCATTGGTGACTGGCCCTGGTACATACTCGGATTTGAATTTATTGGAATTGTTCATATTCTCATTTTTTATTTTGGATATCGAAGAATGAGACCTGTGCCTTATTAAAATACATTAAAACTTCTTTGAAATAGAATAATGAACATCCATTATGAATAACTTGAGGGAAAATTTTTTACTTGATCAGGATATCACCTTTTTGAATCACGGATCATATGGCTCTTGTCCGCTTCCCATTCTTGAAGAATATCAAAGATGGCAAAGAATTCTTGAGAAGCAGCCTGTTCAATTTTTAACCAATGAATTATGGGGACATGTTAAGAATTCTAGAATTGCATTAAGCAATTTTGTTGGTTGTGATGAGAGTGAAATAATATTTTTTCAAAACCCTACTACTGCTATTTCAAATGTTATTCATAGTTTAAGATTAAATGCTGGTGATGAGATCTTGATGACAGATCATGAGTATGGTGCATTGATAAGAGCTTGGGGTGTTTGGGGTGAAAATAATGGAGTGGATGTCATCCAACAAAAAATTCCAATTCCAATTCAATCGGAAAAAGAATTCATTGATACCTTTTGGGAGGGAGTCACTCCAAGAACAAAGGTCATATTTATTTCACAGATCACTAGTCCAACAGCACTTATCTTTCCCATAAAAAAAATAATTGATAGAGCAAGAACGAAGGGAATATTGACCATTGTAGATGGTGCCCATGTTCCAGGCCATGTTGATGTTAACATTCATGAACTAGGGTGTGATTTCTTTACTGGAGCACTTCACAAATGGCTTTGTGCACCAAAAGGTACTTCCTTTCTCTATGTAAATGAAAAACACCATGACTGGGTAACTCCGATCATCTATAGTTGGGGTAAGGATGGCGATGACCCAGGGCCATCTGAATTTCTTCAAGATTTTCAATGGCAAGGCACTAGGGACATGTCATCCTTTTTAACGATTCCTCGGTCGATTGAATTTTATCATGAGCATATTCATCCATTGAGGGAAACTTGCCGTAAGATGAATTTAGAGTTCGTATCAAATTTTAAATCAATATTGGGTACAACACCTATTTCGGATGGACGTGATTGGATTGGCCAAATGGTATCACATCCTTTACCACCTGACGCGCCCCATGACATAAAAGATATCTTATGGAATGAATTCAAAATTGAAATTCCTATTTTTGAATGGCAAGGTCATAACTTGATAAGATCATCGATCCAAGTTTACAATAATAAAAAAGACATGGATTCTTTAATGAATGCCTTGGCCTCTATTTTATAAATTCAATACTGTATTGACATGAGATATCTTTTACTTCTGCAACTTCTTTTTTCAATTGTCCATGCCCAACGCATACAATTGTTTACTAGAACAGATGATATTTTTTCTTCCTCTAATCATTTTACATTAAAAAATAGAAAAGTTATCTTTTGGGAGGATGAGGTCGTGCTAATGACGGTACCCATCAAGAACCTTGTAGAAGTGCGGTATGCAGAAAAGTCATACTCTTATATTGGTACACCATGTATCTTTCTCGGTTCCTTGATGCTTGCTGCAACTGCAGGTCTTGGAGCGTCTGGTCATTTGGAAAAGTCTTATGTCAGTGATGAAGAATTGCTCATTGGGGTTGGTGGTGGTTTATCCATCTATTTTCTAGGGAAATTATTAAAATTGATAGGGGCACGTTTTGGGAGTGATATTATATATGAGGATTTTGACCGACTAGACCGATCTACAAAAAACCTTATTCTTGAATCAATCAGTCTTGACATGCAGAAACAAGAGAAGCAGAGTCAATTCATGCATGGTCCAGAAGGACGTAAGAGAGGATTGAGACTCTCTTGGGAAGGTAAGAAACCTTGGAAGAAAAAGTATAAGCCAAAAAGAAAGATCATACGTTTTTCTTTCTTTTGATGACCGATCAAATGCAGTGCATCATTACTGCGCTGAAAGCAGAATCAGACCCTTTCATCCATCATCTGGAATTAAGAAGGGACCCCACTTTCAATTTTCCATGTTTTAGGAACGATGACCTAGGAATTGCTCTGGTTGGAGTAGGGGTAGGGAAAAAGAATATCCGATCTCGCATCAATGATTTTTTTCGATCTGTTGACAGCAATTCAATTCAATTCATTAATGTTGGTATTGCCGGAGGAAGAAAAAACAGCGCGAGACTAGGTGAACTATTCTTGATCAATAAGATAATTGATGAACTTAAGTCAAAACCATATTATCCAGATGTCCTAACAAATTCTCCCATAAAAGAGAATTCGCTCACGACGGTAAAAAAGCAAATTGTTGATGGTGGAGAGCAATACGATACCTTGGTTGACATGGAGGCATCTGAGATATTTGATGTATGCTCAACTTTTATTTCAGTTCATAACATTGCCTTCTTGAAGATCGTTTCAGACCACATGGATATTGGAGATAACAATTTTGATCATGAAAGCATACGTTCATTAATTATCAAAAGGATGGATCAGATCATGGACTTCATTGAAAAATTCAAATTAATTGGTCAATTAAGTGGCCCAATACTATCGGATATTGACATGGACTGGATAGAACTCAATAGAGAAAAATATTTACTAACAGAGACTCAAGTAAATCAATTATTAAATAGTGCAAAAAGATTTAGATTGAAAAATTCAAGTGCATTATTTCCACAGTTGGATATTAAAGGACCAACTTCAAAAACAGATCGAAAAAAGATCTTTCAGGATATACGTGCACAACTTAAAGCCTAAATTTTCTCACATCTATGTTGAGAAAGATGCAATTGGCTATCCGCTTACAGATATCGCATTATCAAAATTCCACCGTTCTACGGTTTTGGAAATTGATCACTATAAAGATATCTTCAATCGTCCTGGGCAAAATTTCCAAATTCAAAAATCTTCCATGAAATTGATTTTGGCAAAAAAGAAAGAACCATACATATATCCTGCATCAGAAATGGTCCAGGATTATGATACTCCTAATGTCTATTACAATACTCCCATATTGAATTGTCTATATAACTGCGATTATTGTTATTTGCAGGGGATGTATGACTCTGGAAACCTTGTTGTGTTTGTTAATGAGGATGACATGATGGATGCAATTGACAATAAGGTCTCAAACCCGATTGACCCATCCAAACCAACGATAATATCCATCTCCTACAATACTGATCTCTTGGCCATGGAGAACCTATTCCCTTTGGCACGTCGTTGGATCAATTATATCAATGGAAAAGGCAATGCCGCCATCGAGATCCGTACAAAAAGTTCCCTTTTCCATGCGATCAAGGACATCAAACCCAGTGATAATGTGATCTTGTCTTGGACACTTTCTCCAGAGACCATATGTGCTAAATATGAATCAACAGCACCTCCATTGAATAAAAGGGTAGAGGCTTTGAAGAATGCATTAGATAGTGGGTGGCAGGTCAGGATTTGTTTTGATCCCATAATATTAATAGATGATTGGTTTGAGACATACTCTGAATTTCTAAATAAATTGTTCCAAGAGGTGGATGGCTCAGGCATAAGGGATGTTACACTCGGGGTATTTAGGATGAATAAAGACTATTTTAACAAGATACGAAAACGAGATCCTAGGTCAGATATCTTTTTTTCTGACTATTCAATTGAAAATAATATCATAGTTGTCGATAATGAAAAACGGATAACAGCCATAGATAAACTTGAAAATATTTTACTTAAATTTCTCTCAAAAGATAAAATTCTAACTTGGAAGTATTAATTTCATAATGTGTAAATTTATGATTGATTTAAGCACCTCATTCGGATAGTGGAGAGAAACAGTATCACATGACCCTAAAAGCAATTGTATATACAATTTCAATAGTTTTTATTATTGGTTCATTGGTTCTTGCATTGTGGTATCGAATGAATGAAGATGGTGATGAATAAAAAAACTTTTCTTTCCATCTTATTCCTATTCTCATTGAATGCCCAGGGTGATTTTGACCTTGAAGATCTAAATCCTAATTCAGAGACCTATGGACAGATCATTGGCCCAAGTGATTATTTAGATAATATTGTCATAGTCTTTTTTGGACATGAATACTGAGGCAATTGTAGAAACAGGTTTGGTTTCTTGAACATGATACATGAAGATCTAATTGCAATGGGAGTAGAGGATGTTTCTATAATAGGCGTGGGAAAGGATACTTATAATAGTGACCTGCCAGGGATGATCGATGGTCGTATCCTTCCATGGGTAGAGGATGTTGAGGAGGATGGATATCCTGTATGGACTGATTATGGTGCTGTACAAAGAAGCACTTATTTTCTAGATAGAGATGGCGCTTTACTATATCAGTTCAATATTACAACACTTGATCCAAATGACCCTGAAGATTACTATTATCTTATCAATCTCATTCTTGATTATAGAGCAAATGATGGACCAAATATTTTGAGAGTGAATCAAGGGAATCCATCGATACAGGCCAATATAGACATGGCATATGATGGAGACATCATCCTAGTAGACCCCGGTCTTTATCAAGGTCAGATAGACTTTTTGGATAAGAACATCACTCTTGCCACGCTTATCTATAGTGGCTATGGTGAGGAAGATATTGAACGATCCATACTAGATGGTGATGGAGTAGGACCAGTGGTGACTATTAATGGTGGGCAGGATCAGTCATCAATATTATTGGGTTTTGTGATCAAGAATGGAAATGCTGAGGAGAGTGGTGGTGGAATATTGATAGAAGATTCCAGTCCGACGATCGATAGAAACATCATTCATCATAATCAGGCTGGTTCATGTGGTGGATCAGGAGCAGGAATTGCAATAATCGGTGAATCTTACCCCCATGTCTTTGGTAATACTATCCATGACAATATTGTATCTGGTGATTGCGACTGTGACTGCTATTTTGGAGGAGGAATATTTGTAGATACGGAATCTTGGCCGATTGTGGGGGGTTCCATAACTCTTGGAAATGTTATCCATGATAATTTTGCTGATAATGGAAGTGAACTCTATAGAGACGATAGTGGTGATACTACAAATTGGACTCCAATCTACGCTCATCATAATTTTTTTGATAATTGTCCGCCTTCCATTCAGGAAGTATACCCCACTAACGGCTGGGACCTTGTGCATTGCCATGAGATCAATGCTCTTGGAATAGAGGAAACATTACCAAATGAAAATTTGTTTCTTTACCCCAATTATCCAAACCCATTTAATGCATCTACAAATATCAAAATTTTTCAAAGTGATCCTAGAACTGCTGAACTTTTTATTTATGATATTAGGGGAATGGTTGTGTTTTTCAAAAAACTGGAAAGTTTTTCTGGAACAAACATTATTAACTGGAATGCCTCTGAGCAGTCTAGTGGGCTTTACTTCATAAAGTTAAGAAATAATGTTTTTTCAAAGACACAAAAGGCGATTCTTGTTAAATAGAATATTTTTCTTTTTGATTTTTTCCTTTGGTCAGGGCTCTGACATGGATGAGAGTACAGTGAATAACTCGTTCATTACTTTTGTAGGGACAAGATTCAATCTTGTCCAAAATGGGAATTCGCCAAATAGATACATATGGCTACACGGTGATGAGCAGACGGCGAGAATGGCATTAGAACATCATATTAATTATTTTGGCGGAATGGCATTTTTTGTTCAAAGTAATGATAGAGAGATACCTTTTGAATCAACGATCATCGATCCTAACAGAATATTCTCTAGAAATGGTACCTATCATGCATTAAGAAAATTCAAACCTGGTTGGCAACCAGGTAAATTGAAAATGGCATTGGACCTTATTGATAAGGAAAGGACCAAATTCCTTGATCTATTAATGCCCAGTAAGAGTGGCCTCTTAGTATCTGTACATAATAATTTCCGTGGATATAATGTCAATAGAGAAAAGGATAGAAGCCAGCGGGTATCGATCAAACCAGATCAAAATCCACGTGATTTCATAATATGTACTGATAATAATGACTTTGAGATCCTTTCATCAGGTCCCTATAATGTGGTACTTCAGAATGAATTACCGGAAAAGGATGATGGGTCGTTATCGTGGGAAGCATTAAGGAGGAATGTACGATATCTAAATATTGAAACTAGGCTTGGATACCTTACTCAACAGAAAAAAATGCTGACATTCATTGAAAATAGTTTAGATTGAAATGCTAGTATCTTTTTTACAACGATTGATAAAATGGATGCCCTTGATACTTCTTGTCTTGCTATTCATGGTCAATAGAGAAAACACATTTCACAAGGTAGGATATATTTTTTTACTATTGTCATATACCACTATTTTGATCATTAGGGTACTTTATGCAAAGGATCAGTGGCACAGAGAATTCAATGGAAATGATCTCAGCAGCGATTCTAAGATTGAAAGGATGAGCGATTATCAGGATAAATTGAGTAACTCGGATTCGACAGAGCAAGAATCCATCAAGTAAATTTCATGGATCAATCGTAGACTTCAATATGATTATCCTAGCTAGATCACTTGATCATAAATACTTATTCTCAAAAAATTATCATATCAAGGA
>Ga0208764_10002916_pt1 | contig 10590 bp, 13 predicted proteins | sample ETNtaG_18_FD_185762 | JGI IMG/M metagenome (GOLD analysis project Ga0208764, IMG submission 185762) | Marine microbial and viral communities from oxygen minimum zone, Eastern Pacific Ocean - ETNP201302SV91 (SPAdes) (version 2) | ecosystem: Environmental > Aquatic > Marine > Oceanic ...
TATTATGCTCTTTTACAGCACCACCAGCAGCACGTTCAGGATTATTGTTGTTTTCTGATTCAGTATCAGAATCCTTAGCAAATATCTCGGTCATCTTCATGACCATCTTATTAAATTGTCCTGCTACCTCAATAAGTTTCTGCTGAATACCTGTCATGGCATCAGCTTCTTGAGTATCAGAATCCTTAAGGTTACCTGTGTTGATTTTACCCATGGCACTTGCCAGTCCACCACCACCACCTTTAGCACCACGAGTACCAAATAACTTACCTAACCTAGAAATATCACCACCAATAAATTGCAAAGCAGCAGGTCCAGCAAATCCCAACATGCTGATACCACCTACCACACCAGCAAGCATAGCACCACCTATGGTCTGCATAATGCTTAACTGTGGTCCTATAAGACCTCCTCCTGCCATATGAGGTATAGGTGCATCAACAGGTCCACCTGCTGCTCTACTCATACCATCCATGTCAGTCAGACCGAATGTCATAAAGTCAACAACACCACCTGCGACAGACCCAGGATTCATTAACCTCTTAGCATTGGTTAATACCCATCCTACTGACTCACCTATTATCTTAAATGATGTGCCAGTTACAAACTTAATAAACTCCCATAGTCCACCAAGTAGAGGACTCACTACCTTCCATAGTGTACCGAATAACTCACCAATCTGTCCTACTAACTCAAAACCACCAGCATGCTTGAATACATCACTAACATAACCACCAAGTAATTGGAAGTATCTACCAATAGGTTCAAATAGTGGTTTAATAGTTGGTAGGAATGTCTTACCTATAAATTCACCTAAGAAACTACCTATGACGTTACCGACCATAGGTGCAAATGGTCCTAGGAATGGACCTAATAATGCTGTGCCAGCAACAGTACCTAATATACCACCTGCTGCTTGACCTACACCTGCACCTACTGCTTGAGTTGCATCTTCACCACTCGCAAGACCTGATGCCATACGGGTGATACCACCAAATACAGCAAAACCCTTCTGAGTGCCTTTAGATAGTATTCCTTTACCTACACCTCCACCACCTCTTTGACTTGTCCCAAATGCTTTCTTTAACCTTATTCTATTCTTTTGACCGAGTTTCTGTATCGGACCTTTCTTCCTCTTATCATACTGTGTCTGGAAACGACCCTTCACCGAATCCTGATACAGGTTAGAGGACATCCCCTTACCTGCTTTCTTCGCTCTTGCTGCATCTGCTCTCTTAGCAGCCTTCATATTTGCAGCGTACTCTTCCTTGGTGTATATTACACCAGTCCTCTTATCTCTATACCCACCTATTCTTGCTTTTCTATCAGCAGCATTCTCAACAGCCATTGACGAATGCATGCCAAAGACTTCACGGATCATTGCTGTATTACCCAGCACCTTCCATGGCATTATGAGAGCACTTACTCCAGCAAGTGCTGCAACTCCAGCTACTAACTTTAGAGCACCAACAAATCTCTTAAGTTTTCTCTTAACTGGATTTATACTAATATCTTTACCTATTAATCCAGTGAGTCCGTCTAGTACAGCGAACACACCATACCCTATGAGTTTGCCAATAAACTTAGCAATACCCCATATCGCCCTAAATGTCTTTGTTATCTTTGCTGGATTCGCTTTACTTAACCAATCTAATGCCTTATATCCAATAAAGAATTGTAATACCCCACCTAATATCTTACCTATCCAATCAAAGACCTTCATAAACGGACCTTTAATTGCCGCAAATGCTTTGTTACCTGACTTCTTTACTTCAGGGTCTTCTAATCCTTTTTCAGCAGCTTCCTCTTTCTCTCTCCTTCCTGCCTTAGCGAACTTCTTCTTAAGTCCTGCCAGCATATCTTTGAATCCCTTCTTCTTCTCTGCCGACTCCTCATTAAGTGCCTTTATATCCTTCCTGCCCTTCTTACTTAACCACTCCCTCTCAAACTTAATCAGTTCATTGATTTGGTGGAAGTTTCCTGCAATAGATGATGTAGTATCTCCAATGTTATTAATACCTTTTCCGATCGAGGAGAAACCTTCATCAAGAGGATTCTTGACTGCTACAGTTTTTATTTTGACAAAACTTCTAAGTGTCATAGAGCCATTTTATTCTGGTCTTGGTTTTGTCTCCTTTCCTCTTCCTGTATATGTGCCATGAGAAGATTGACATAAACGTCACGTTCCCAAGGTATCATATTCTCTAAGTCCGATAAAGAGTATTTGTGATGTTGCATTAGAGCAAAGTTAGTCTTGTAGTAATTCTCAAGACTATCATGCATTAGGGCTACTCGAAAAAAGATGCTAGACCTTCCAATACTAAATCACTGGTTACTTTCGTCTTAGGGTTATAGACAGGTATAGTATGAGATAACTTAGGCATAGTCTCAAAGAATGCTTGAATCTTACCAAACTGGTCAGAATTTAGATTCTCTAAGAAGTCTAGTGCTTCCTTAGGAGTAAAGTCATCATATACCTCATCCTTATCAAATACTTGCTCGATACAACTAGCAGCGAGTTTGAATACATCATCAAGTCCAGGAGTCTCAGACATATTCTGTGAAATGAATACATCAAGGGATGGATACTTCATAATAACACCGACACCATCAGCTAAAGTTATTTCTTTAGTGTGGTCATCAGGGATTTGCACCTGCACTTCTTCCAAGGGGATTTTAATCTCCACCTTAGTCTTTTCATCATCGGGTGCCATGATGGTGAACTCACTGACTTCACCAACTGCCTTAGATCTAATTCTAAGGAAGATGTATTCAATCTCGAAAGTAGCGAGATCTTCAACTTTAGTCTTCAGACTGGTGCAGTTTTTAATAATTGTTTTCACTGCTTTAATCATCTGCTTGTCGTCTTGCGACTCCATAGCGAGATAAAGCAACTTCTCTTCCTTAACTAGGAAGGGTCTGTATGATAGTTTAGTGCCTGTTACAGGCAACTCCATGTCATACTCAGGTATGGCTAACTTTGGTAAAGGCATAATGTACGCATTAATATAAGGTATTTATCAGCTAAAATTGGATGCATCTGGTTGTGCTATATTCAGACCTAATATGTCTGCAACCTCAGGCATTCCACCTAGATTGTAATTTATATGGTCTGGAGCTTCTGCTTTCCATGGCAATACATCATTCATAACAGTATCAAATCTCATCCTCTCATACTTGAATGATACGTTAAGTTTAACTAAACCTGCTTGTCCGTTGTTAAATGAATGCTCTGACATATCAGTAGGGAATGCTCCATACATCTGCCAGACTGCTGATGTTCTGTTTAATCTGGTATGGTTGAAAGGACATTCTGGTGTTGAGTGGTCAACAACTACATTAGATGCGAGTTCCCACTTAAGTACCATTATATTAGTAATATACTCATCATAGAAAGTTACTCTATTCTCTGCATCACTAGCAGTATAATTCATCCACCTATCAAAGTATTCCTGATGCATCATATCTTTAGTAATGATGAATTCAGCACTGAATTGATTGGACACCTGCCCAGTGGCATAGTTACGTTGTTGTCCAACATCTTTAACTTGCTGAGTAGTTACCCTTCTACCAGGTACCGTTACTTGGTCAGCAAGCATATCAATCCCCATAGCAATCTTAGTCTGGTTTGACCTTAGATTAGGCTCATTCATCCAGATACATTGAGGTAGAGGAATCCTAACCTCATAGAGGTTACTCCTAGCAGGTTCATATATGCCACTCTTAACAGAATCGGCAAATGCCTGAAAACCTTGTCTCATTTTAATCTACTCCAAATTATGCTACTAGGGACTTCTAGTGTCTTCTTTAGTCCTGATGGTCTAATAACAAATTGCTCAATAGGTAATGGCACCATGTCGTCCATCTCCTCTTGAGGAACATCATATACACGTGTACATGAACTCATAAAGTATTTATGATGGCAACGGCGAGGATACGAAATAGTCCCTGCTCCCCATGCTTTTGCCATACTCTGTCTATTCGTTGGTCTTAGATAATGTAAATTACCACCTTCAAATTGCTTCTTATCGTAATCAACTCGTCTAATCCTTACCATTGGGAAAGTATCCCAAAACTTTAAATCTGGTGTCTGAGCACTATAGTTGAAGAATATAATATCACCCACATTAAAAGCACCAGTATAATCTTGCAGTCCAAACTGAAGCTGCTCCCTATACCATGACTTTGATTTGGGGTAACCGTTTGCTAAATCCTTAACGTCCTGAAATATGCTCATTTAATGTTTAGATGATGTTCTGTCAATATAAGAAATGACATATGATTCTTTTTACAGAATTGTCTTGCTGCCTTCCATTTAGCAGCATTTACATTCCAAGTCTTAACTTCACTCAGAAAAGTACGGGACTTCTGTTTCCTGCGTTTCGGTGGTGTAGTCTGAGCATGAGGTTTGATCTCAATGACGCTTTTTGCGAGTTTACCGTCTCTGGTGACTGCCTTAACATAGAAATCGGGATAATAGCGATGAATACGATTATCCAAGGGAGACCTATATGGAATAATAATTTCTTCACTTCCCCACTCCAAAACGTTAGTATTTCTGTCGCACCAATGCATAAACTTCTTTTCCCATAAACTTCTATAAATAATATTGGTGTAATCACCTCTATACTTATTCGTGTTTGATGGTTTATAGCGTCCCTTATAACTCATGCCCTTAGTATTCCCAAGAAGTAAACCGTTAGGAGCGAATCATTCCAGAGCTCAAAGTGCAATTAGTGAGGACTCTACGTTCCCTACTAAAGTAGTTGACTATCTGAAATTCGATATATTCGACTCTAAAACGAAACAAATCATTGACGACGGAACTATTTATTTGTATCTACCCGCAGGGATGAAAGAATCCTACGGTGTCAAATATAATGGCGTAGAGCTTGGTTTCGCAGGTAATACTGTATTGAATGAAGCTGGAAAAATAATAGACAGCGGGGGTGAAATTGATGATGGTTTTGGTGTGAGAATGCAGGAAGCTGCCAAGTCTGGTAAGAGTGCCATGTTATTTGGTGCTGCTAGTAAAGTAATAAGTGGTGCTGTTGGATTATCTGGGGTTGGAAATGCTTCAAACCTTAGTACTAACGATGTTTCAGCACTATTAGACCAAAAAATATTCAACCCATATGAGAAAGCAATCTTTGCAGGAGTCAATGGGTTTAGAAGTCACAACTTTAATTTCAATCTGGTACCAAAGACCAGTCAGGACGTTACTGACATTTACAAGATTGTTGATGCACTAAGGATGGCAATGCTTCCAGGAGTATCAGGTGAGAACAAATGGTTGACTATACCTGAATTCTTCAAAATCAGTATTGTCAGATATAGTGATAGTGGTGAAAGTGAGACGATAAGCAATCCTAAGAATGGTGCTAGAGGTGGAATGTTAAATCTATTGATGCAATTCCCCACCGAATTAGTATTAAAGAGTATGTCAGTAGATTTCGCTAACGACACTCTACAAACAACGAACGAAGGACAAGATTTGGTGGACTTTGGTCCCTCAGCATATCGCATGTCACTCGCATTCCAAGAGACTTCATACCTCACAAAAGAGTCCTTTGCAGGAGTGGATCCTCCTTCAAGGAATGGTATCAGACGACCAAGTAGAGGTGCTCGCTCTTTAGGTAGAAACATAGGGGACTTTGGTCCATTCAATTCAGGTGGTTTCGCATAATGTCAAAATACTTTTCTTACTTACCAGACGTTTATGTGCGTTCCTCATCGTATAGGAACAATAACGTCGATCCTCATGTTTTAGCGAAAAACCTATTCAGAAGGATTAAAATCAGAGAAAACCTAGATGACGTTATTCTGGGATTTTCACAATATACCATTGGAAACAACCAAAGACCAGATGGTGTAGCATTCGATTATTATGGAAATTCGGGATATGACTGGATTGTACTCATAGTCAATAATATCATTAATTTGTATTCTGAATGGCCTATGACCGAAGACGAATTATACAAAATGTGTGAGCAGAAGTATGGAGCAACCAAAGTCGAAGATACCCACCATTGGGAAACTCAAAGAATTCCTGATATGCGAGGAAGAACAGTCGTTAAAGCAGGACTGGAGGTACCCGAAGATTGGACATATAGGCGATATGACGGAACAGTCGTCGAAAAGCAAGATCTGGTCGTACCTGTCACCAATTACGAAACAGAATATAGGTTAAATGAGTATAAACGCAATATCTACCTTCTAAGGGAAGATTACATCCCAGGCTTCATTGAGGAATATCAGACATTAGTCCGATATCTACCAGGTGATGAAGTTGACATAGAAACTCAAACAAAGAGGTCTATGGGGGTTATCGAAGAAACCTATACTGGCGTAAAACCAACATATTCAACAAATATCGGATTAACGTCAAATATCGAATTTGCGTCTGCTGCGGATTATTCGTCCAAAGAATTTACGACATCAGAAGCAACTATAGGAGAAGGACAGTCTTTATCAGATGGTAGTACCACAGTAACTACCAGTACTACTTCAGATAGCAATACAACGACCACTAACCAATATGGGTCATCCTAGGTAAAAATACTTACCCGACCCTGACAGACAAAAAAATACCCCGCTTTTTTAGCGGGGTTTTGATTGTTCAGAAATCGAAATAATATCAGCAAGCGTGACGCTCTTCTTGTGTCCAGTATTTGTAGAAGCCTGACCGATGGTGGTTACCAGGGACGTACCTCTTATATCTGGTGAGCTTCATGCAGTATGATGGAAAATGATTTGAATCGTGATGGTGCTGTCCCACTCGGTGCCATCCTCTTGTGAATCCATCTACCTCTGCATGCTGATGATATGTCCCGTGACCATGGTGAGGTCTCACATAGTGAGGTCTCCGAGGTCTAGGACTTGAGTGGATAATAGTTGTTGAATGATGATGGTCATCTACAAATGGTTCCCAAAATTCACCCCATGTTAAGGCAGACGCTGGTTGAGCAGCGAATCCTAGGGCAATTAAGGGAGCCAAAAGTAGTTTCTTCATTAGTCCTCAGCGGCAAGGGAAGCAAAGTAAGAAAGGTCTGGGGATTCACCTGTCCCTTTCTCGATTTCTTCTACTTTAGCACCAAAACCTGACTTTGCAGGGGTTGGGGGTGCCACTTTAACAACTGGACTGTCAAGTTGGGGAAGTAATTCCTCATCTTCCTCATTAGTCCTCACCTGAGCACGTGAAGTCTTACCTAAGACTAGGTTAAGACGTGCTTCTAACTCTTCAAATGACTTGAAGTTCTTAGAGTCAGTGAATTCCTTAAGGGAATACTGCTTCTTCCAAGTTGCTTCGAGTGCTTCGTCTTCCAGTCCACCTGCTACAGACGGTACATCAAACTCAGACTTATCATAGTTCCAGTATCCACCGATGGTCTGGATTTTAATCTTGAAGTTAGCACCCTTCCATAGATCAAATGGATTGATTGGGGACTCATCTTCAAACTGTGGTTGCATTGCTGATGCAATCTTATCATGAATCTTCTTACCATACTTGTAAAGTTTAACCTGACCCTCATTTTCAGGGTGAAGTTGATCCTTAATTACAAGGATGTTACTGTAATAGGAGAGTTTCCTCTTCTGCTTACGTGCTACGTCTTTATCAGCATCAAGACCACTATTCCATAGTGTCCTGTTTAAATCACCAACAGGGTCTTTCTGATTGAGGGTAGTGAGAGAATTCTCAATGTACCAACCACCAGGACCTTGAAATGCATGACTCCATACCTGTGCCCATGGAAGGTCTTCACCCTCTGGTTCTGGTAGGAAACGAATTACTGCATAACCGTTACCACTCTTATCTACCTCTGGTTTCCAGAGTCTTTCGTCTGGACCTCTTTGCTGAGGTTTGGATAGATTTTCAATCTGCTGTGTAAGCTTAGCGAACTTACCAGACTTGCTCTTTAGACTTGCAAATGACATTCGTATTTGTCTCCGAAATTGTATTGTAGTATGTGTTACGGGATAATCGTAACATACTATTTAGGCGTTGTCAACCCCCTGTTTCAGGAGTTCCTCACGCCAGTGACGCAGTTTACTCTCCATGTGGTCAAGGATAGTGGTAAGGTTTAAACCCTCTGCATACTCCACTGACATCCTCTCAATGTTCTCTCTAATTGCTTTTGCTGAGTCATCATCTTTCAACTCATTTGATGCTAGCTGTAGTCTAGCATAGAATACTTTCTGTTTGGCAACCAACTCTAATGTCTTCTCAATGTGGTCTAGTCTTTCCTTTGGACTGAAATCCTTTAGACCAGCAGACATCTTCAAGAGTTCAGTATAACAATCTTGAATTGCTTCTAGTTCTTCTTGCACTACAGGTGCATGGAAAAAATCTGAGTCTGTCATAGGTTTAGAATGGCTCTACTTGTACGTTTCATATAGTTAAGTTGTTGAGCATCCCACTTGATTTTATCTTTAAGTGGTTTAGATATCAGTTTACTAACTGTCTCTACTTCTATCTCAAACTCTTCACATACTGAAGCGACTGCTTCAATGTAATTTATAAGACCATTAGATTCCTTTACCCTATCTTCTACGAGTGAGGCAAACTTACTTTGGGTCATAAACTTTTCTTCTATCTCTTTCATTGTATAACATCCAGTCTAAGGTGAGAAACACCAGCAGCATTTAAGTTGCCAGTAGGGAACCAGTTTGCTGCGATAGTAATCCTATCTTCTTCACTGGTGTTAGGCCACGCACGATGACGTATCATGGGTGGAAATACAATAAACTTACCAGGTTCTGTTGGTTCAGTGAAGGTAAGTAAGTATTTGTCTTCCGAAAACTGACCTAAAGGATAGATGTTAGTATAATGGAAGTATGGATTGGGATGGAACCATTGAGTCTTGTCTTCTGCATTACCTGAGCAATAGTAATTGCTACTAATCATACAGTTGTAATGTGTATGGTCGAAGAACCATTCATGAGTCTTGTTTAAGTTAGCCCAAGCAGCATTGCAGATGAGTTTGTTTTGCATGCCCATGTCTTCAGCAACTTCGGCCATGCAGTCCTGCATCCATGCGAATAAATCAGCGAAGTCTGAGTAGTTGTAGAGGTCACTTCCCCTGTCACCACTGTCATCAACACCTTCCCAAATCCAATTGGTATTGTTAGGTCTAAACTTTAACTTCTTTGCTGCCTCTAAGACACTAGCATTATCATCGTAATAGAAACGGTAGATAGGTATACCTAGCATCTCATCTTTTTTAGGCAGCATCCTTTACTCCATCATGATACTCACTGATCCAATCGATAAGTGTATCGATATAAGGTATCTTATCATACTTTTGCTCAACTTGCACACTTCCATCTTCAGCAACAGATAATGTCACGAGTTTGTCCACCTCTACACCAGTCAATTCATAGTACATGTAAGCATACGCTGCCTCTTGCACAAAGAATTTCTCTAGGTGCTCTGGTTTCTTAAGACTCTTAGTGGTCTTGAAATCAATTATAGCAAGCTCATTATCAAACTCAGCAATGCAATCGACCCGACCAGCAATGCGTAGATTATGAGAAAAGAGAGGGGCTTCAATAGCGTGAATATTATCAATCCTATCAAGAGTCTGACGAGCAGCCCTAAAAAGGTACGTGGGAAGACCCTCGCCTTTCTCAACTTCTTCCACATCATTTTTTAAATAGTTCTCCACTAGGTTATGGTACTGGGTGCCACGCCATGCTGACGAGCGTCGTATCTGTTCCGCCTTGGTGAAACCGACACGCTCCTGCCACTTGAGTATACCTGCCTTAGACTGGTGTCCGACAACAGTTGTAACACTTGGCATCCAAACGTCATCAATCTTATAGAAGCGACCTTGCTCAAGAGTCCTGCTGCTCACCTCCCTTAGAGGCTTGGCAGGACCAACATAATTAAACATTTAATCTAGGTTTAGGTTGATTTTATTAATGAGATACTCCTTTATAAATCCAGACCTAACGATGTCAGGTATCTCGAACTCAACGCAAATAAATGATTGCATTGCTTGAAGTATCCTCATGAAGTCTAGCACACCAGTCTTCTCATGTACCTTAGTCAAGTCAGACTGTGAATAATCTCCACAGAATATAATCTTACTGTCTTGACCGACACGAGTGATGATACTGTCTAACTCATGGAAGTTTAGGTTACTAAACTCATCTACTATTATAATCGCCCTGTCAAGTGTCACTCCACGTAGGAAGGACGTAGACCAGAAAGAAATAGAATCCTGGCCACGTAGGTTGTCATACAGCCCGTTAAATGTCGCCTCATCTGGCATACTGAACATGTATTTCACCATGTTACGGTATGGTATTTGATAGAGGTCACTCTTATCTTCGTGGTCTCCAGGTAGGAAACCTATCTCTCTAGTAGGTACGAGAGACCGTACCATGTAAATCTTATCGTAAGGTGTAGACGGGTCTAACACCTGTTGCAATGCCAAGTAGAGACTAATGAATGTCTTGCCTGTACCAGCACATCCATGCAAGCAAAGATTCTTACCCTCTTTAAAGGCAGTAAATACTTTGGTTTGATTGTCTGTCAACGGCTCAATCACTTTCAAGTGGTCGAGGTTGATAGGTTTACGTTTCATC
>Ga0208764_10002917_pt1 | contig 10589 bp, 8 predicted proteins | sample ETNtaG_18_FD_185762 | JGI IMG/M metagenome (GOLD analysis project Ga0208764, IMG submission 185762) | Marine microbial and viral communities from oxygen minimum zone, Eastern Pacific Ocean - ETNP201302SV91 (SPAdes) (version 2) | ecosystem: Environmental > Aquatic > Marine > Oceanic ...
AAATAATGAGAAAAAACATCCGATAATTTTACACAATTCTCCTAGTGGTGCAATTGAACGAATCATTTATGCTTTATTAGAAAAAGCTGCAACTGATTCCCATGAAGGTCGTAAACCTCAATTTCCATTATGGTTATCTCCAACACAAGTTAGAATTATTCCATTAAAAGAAGAGTTTAATGATTTTTGTGAAAAACTGGCAGATAAAATTTCTGTTAATTCTGTTCGTGTAGATATAGATGATAGAAACGAAAGTATTGGTAAAAGAATTCGTGAAGCTGAAAAAGAATGGATACAATATATTCTTGTAATTGGTGAAAAGGAAGCAAATTCAGAAAATCTTAGTATTCGTGATAGACAAACTGGTACAGTTAGAGAATTATCTTTTGATGACTTTTTAAATGAAATTAAAGAACAAACAAAAGACAAGCCATTTACTGGTTTGAATTTTCCAAAACATATTTCCAAACGTCCAAATTTAATGGTGTAATTGTACTATGAGTTTTCTTGAGTTATACATGAATAAAAATCCGTTAATCACTGGATCTGATGAGGACGGTGAGCCTGTTGCCACAATTTTTGGAGTGCCTTTTGATGCTACACATTCATACAAACCTGGTTGTAGATTTGGACCTGATGTAATTCGAGACTCCTTTAACAATATTGAAATTTTTCATCCTGAATTTGGAATTGATTTAGAATCTGTTAATATTGAAGATTTAGGAAATACTCGTCATACTGTTGTTGCATCTGAAATGATTGACATGTTAAAAAAAATTACTGCTGAACTTGTTGCAAAACAACGTCAGCTTTTCATTTTAGGTGGAGAGCATTCTATTACATATGGAACGTATACAAGTTTTCCAAAAGAAACTGGATATGTTGTTTTTGATGCACATTATGATTTACGTGATGAATTTGCAGACATTAAACTAAGTCATGCATCTTACTTGAGACGAATTGTTGAAGAAAGAGGCGCTGAAAATATTTTACATGTTGGTGCTAGGGCATTTGTTAAGGAAGAATTAGAATTTCTTACTGAAAATAAAATTAAAACAATTTCTGATAGAGAAGTTAGAAATGGGAAAGGACCTCAATTGATTAAAGATTATGTTTCTACTTTTGATACAATTTATTCTAGCTTTGATCTTGATGTTTTAGATCCTGCATTTGCTCCTGGTGTTGGTAATCCTGAAGCTGAGGGAATAACTTCTAGAGAATTATTTGATATGATTCGTTCTCTTAAAGAAACAAAAGTAACGGGTGTGGATATTGTGGAATTAAATCCATACCATGATAATGGAGCAACTGCATCATTGGCTGCAAAAATTATTTCTACCATGATTGCCATGAACCTCTCTCAAAAATAATATCGTACTCATTATCTACTTGAGATTAGATTCGTATTTTCTTGATAATTATTCAAATATCTCACTACACATTTACCCTTGAATGTGTCTGTTGACTTTATTAGATGGTATTTTGGGTGTAATTTGTGTTAAATAATTTACGTGAAACTCTTCGTCCTGGACTTGAAAAGATAGGCAAAGGATTTGCTGCAACTGGACTATCTCCAAACTTTTGGACTGTTGTAGGTCTTGTCATTGCATTATCTTCTGCTGTTGTTTATGGTATGGGTATTGAATTTGGATTAATTATTGGTGGAATTTTGTTACTTGTTTCAGGATTTTTTGATATGGTTGATGGTCAAGTTGCAAGAGTAACTGGAAAGACATCAAAAAAAGGTGAATATCTTGACTCAATGTTTGATAAAATTTCTGAAGTTGCAATATTTTTGGGAATTTTGATTGGTGGATATGCTGAACCATATATTGTATTACTTGCAATCACTTTATCCTTGTTAGTTAGCTACGCTAGATCAAAGTCTGATTTAATTAACATAAAACTTCAGGGAATTGGAATTGGTGAAAGAGCTGAAAGACTTTTGGTGATTGCAATAATTGGTATTATTGGTTTTATGGATTATGCTGTAATCATTGTAATAATTATTGCAGGAATTACATTAATACAAAGAATGATTTACACTACAAAAAATATTACAGAATAATACTAACCACGAAGTTTACCGCGTTTTCTTCTACTTTCTTCTGATCTAACTTTGATAATTTTGAAATGAACTGCACATGAAATACAATAATGTTTCAAAACAGTTGGTGATGCAATATATGCGCCTTGTGCACGTAATTCTTTTGCCAAAGTATGTTCTACTAAATTTAATTTTGAAGTAACTTTCTTTGCTTTGTCTTTTGGAACTGTTTGACCACAGTTTGTACATTGTACTGTTCCTGAAGATCCTTTTCCTCCTTTTGTTCGACCTCTACTTGCACGTTTTAATGGCATAAAATTCAGCCATTTTGCCTACTTATATTCTTGCGGGTAATTTGGAAAAATGTCTAAATTTATGCCTAAATTCATGAAAAAATACTTTATCCTTTAATCATATGTTGACTTGATACTTATGATCAATTTTGAAAGGATTATGTCATCATTGTTTTAGATCTGGTATAAAATTAATAATTTTAAATGGTGAGATGATGTGTTCTGATTGTTTTGAGAAAAATAATGCAAAAAACTAAATTTACTAAACTTAAAAATTAAAGAAATGAAACTGTCTATTTTCTCTCATTGTGCCCTTGATACTATCTATCTTGAAGGAAATTCTTATGAGCAAATTGGCGGTGCCGCATCTTACTGTGGTATTATGGCACGTGAATTCAAATTTGATGTAAATCTTTTTACAAAATTTGGTTCTGATTTTCCACAACAATATCTTACTGAACATAAAATTAATTTAATAAATTCAGAATCTAATAAAAATACTACCAAATTCTCTATATCTATTTCTGGAGCTGATAGAACTTTGAAACTTGAAAATGAATGTGATCCAATTGATTATTCTAGTCTTGATGCTGATGGTCATATTGTTAGTCCAATTTTTCATGAAATTTCTAATGATGTTTTTAAAAAAATTAAAGATGATTCTAATTTTTTACTTGTTGATCCTCAGGGATTTTTACGTCAAAAGGATTCTAAAAATAATATTATTTTAAAAAAAACTGATCTTGATTTATCTGATGTAACTGCAATTAAAATTAATCCTGAAGAAGGTGAAAATATTGTTAGTGGGTCACATGATGAAATGATGTTAGCATTGCAAAAAAAAGGAATTGAATATGTGTTGTTAACTAACAAATCAAATGTTTCTTTATTGGTAAAAAATAGAGTTTATTCTCTTAAATTGCCAAATAAAAATATTCATGATACAACTGGAATTGGAGATATCTTTTGCTCTGCATTTACTTGTACTATGTTAAAGGAAAAAGATTTTTTGTGGGCATTATGTTTTGCAGCAGGTTCTGCTCAGGCTGCACTTGAATCTAATAATGTTGGTTTGCAAAAAATTCCTAAAAAAGGGATGGTAGAAAATAATGCTTCTTATTTTTATAATTTAGTAGATTTTCGAGACTTGTGATGCATTATTCTTTTATTCTCCTCTTTGGACTTGTTTTTCAATGCAAATAGGGATTTATGGTTCTGGAACATCTGAAACTGCATCTAAAATCATTAAAAAAATTTTGAATGAATCAAATATTGAATCGTTTAATATTACAAAATCTAAGAATAAACACGCCGATTGTATAATTGTTTTAGGTGGAGATAAGGGTGTTAGAAATTACTTTCATAGAACTTTTGATTCTACCTCTCCTGTACTGGGTATTAGTGAAGGAGAGGCAAGTGGATTTTTGGCTCAAATTGAACTCCGCGAATTTTCTTCCTTTGTTAATATCTTAAAAAAACAAAATTTTACTATTGAAGAAGTTCCTCGCTTAGGTGTTAAAATTGATGGAAAGAATGTTTATCCTGTGCTAAATGATGTCGCTGTATTTTCTTCTAAAAGTGCAATGCTCATGGAACATACATTACGTGTTAATGGAGATGAAGTTTGGCATGATAATAGTGATGGAATAATTGTTTCTACTCCAATTGGTTCTTCTGCATATTCAATGTCTGCTGGTGGACCTGTGTTGTTTCAAGATTCTGCAGTGTTTGAAATAATTTCTGTAAATTCTCTTGATGTTACTAGGCGACCCATTATTGTTTCAAATAATAGCTTTATTGAAATTGATGATATTTCTGCAAGATTACATTGTGAAGTTGTTTTAGATGGATTGGATAGATACAAGGTCAAAAAAACTGTTGAATGTTCTAAATTTATTCCTCCTGCAAAAATTGTTCGTCTTAAAAAAGATACAACTGGAATTTCTGCTTTAGCAAAAAAAGTTCATCTTGCTGAAGATCTACTTAGTATGCCTCCTAGCTCTAAATTATTATTAAAAACACTCGAATATGAGGGAGCGCTAACCCAAAAAGATTTAGCAAATAAAACATTACTTCCTGACCGAACTGTTCGTTTAGCATTAAGTCATTTATTGAAAAAAGGATATGTAAAAAAGAAAGTTTCCATTAGGGATGCAAGACAAAAAATTTATGAAATTTCTAAAATTGAATAATTTTGAATTATTTTTCAGATGATGCTTTGATAAATGCAGAAAATGCTTCTTCTGGAAATCCTGGTCTACTGTTAAATTCTGGATGAAATTGTACTCCTAGGTAAAATTTATGGTTTGGAATCTCCAACATTTCCATTCTTTTACCTCCATCACTATCTGCTGAAAATATTAATCCATTTTTTTCAAATTCAGATATGTATTCTTTATTTATTTCATATCTATGTCTGTGTCTTTTGTTGATTTTTAAGGAATTATAGATTTTTTCAGCATTAGAGTTTGTTTTGATTAATACTTCGTTTGCCCCTAATCTAAGAGATCCCCCCATATCTAAAACATCTTTTTGTTCTGGAAGTAAATCTACAATCGGATTTTTTGTATCTGCTTTAATTTCTGTAGAGTTTGCATCTTCTAAATTCAAAACATTTCTACCAAATGCAATTGCTGCTAATTGAAATCCAAAACATATTCCCAAATATGGGATATTTTTCTCTCTTGCAAAATTTGCAGTTTGAATAATTCCTTCTGATCCCCTTGTTCCAAATCCTCCTGGAACTAAAATTCCATCATATTTTGATAATTGTTGATAATCTATTATTGATTCTGAATCTATCCAATCAATATCAATTGATTTTCCGATTTCTGCACCTGCATGTTTTAATGCATGATTTACACTTACATAACTATCTGCAAGTGTTACATATTTCCCAACCATTGCAATTTTTATTTTTTGATCATCATGATTAACCATGTTTTCCGCAATTTTATTCCATTTGTCCCAATTAGCTGATGCATTAACCATTCCAACTTTACCAAATTTTGTAAACATTGAATCCATGATTCCTTGTTCGTATAGCATTTGTGGTACTTCAAAAATTGATTTTGCATCATGACATGATAATACATCCTTTGTAGTTACATTTGTAAACATTGCAATCTTTTTCTTTGTTTTTTCTTGTAATGGTAGTGTACATCTAACTGCTAAAAAGTCAGCTTGAATTCCTATCCTTCTTAATTCTTGTACACTATGTTGTGTAGGTTTTGTTTTTTGCTCTCCTACGACATCTAAGGATGGTGCTAATGTAACATGAACAAAAATTACTCCTTGTGGACCCTCTTCTACTTTCATCTGTCTTAATGCTTCTAAAAATGGAAGTGATTCAATATCTCCCACTGTTCCTCCACATTCTACAATTAGAAAATCTAATTTTTCATCTTTTGCAACTTTTCTAATTCTATTTTTTATTTCATCTGTAATATGAGGAATTATTTGTACACATGCTCCAAGATATTCTCCCTTTCGTTCTGCATCAATTACTGATGAATAAACTTGGGCAGTTGTTATGTTATGATCCTTTGAGATGTCTTGATTTAAAAATCTCTCATAATTTCCAATATCCATATCACATTCACCCCCATCTTCTGTAACGAAGACTTCTCCATGAGCTACTGGATTCATAGTTCCTGCATCATAATTTAGATATGGATCAATTTTGATACAGGATACTTTTTGATCTGATAATTGTAGTAGTTTTGCAATTGATGATGTTGTAACTCCTTTTCCTAAACCGGACATTACTCCACCTGTGACAAAAATAAACTTCGTCTGCACATTATTGAAATAAACATCTAGTTTTTGTATGTTTTGTATCTATTGTGTGTAATAATTACTGAGAAATTGTTTGTTTTTTTAGACTTTTTGTAAATGATGTTATCTTTGATTCAAGATCCTGTTGTTTTGTTCTTTCTATTAATTTCAAATATGCACTTCCTACAATTACTGCATCTGCTCCAGCTTTGATGTATTTTTTTACATCCTCTGGAGTAGATACTCCAAATCCAATACCAATTGGAATTTTACTTTTGGTTTGTTTTTTTACATTTTTGATTGCTTTTAATGTATAATTTTTGATACTTGTTTTTACACCTGTAGTTCCAAACACTGCAACAAGATACAAAAATCCTGTTGATGCTTTTGCAATTTTTTCTATTCTAGTTTTACTTGTATTTGGAGATATCAAAAATATGGTATCTGAATTATTTTTTGCTGCTTTTAGATAATCTTTTGATTCCTCAATTGACATATCTGGAAGAATAAATCCATCGATTCCTACTTTTTTTGCATTTTTAATAAATTTCTGATACCCCATATGATGTAGGATATTGGTATATGTCATTAATACAAGTGGAATGTCTGTTTCTTTTCTAATTTTTTTTACAATGTTGAAAAATTTTGAAACATTAGTTCCTTTTTCAAGTGAAATGGTACTTGCATTTTGAATAACTGGACCATCAGCTAAAGGATCTGAAAATGGAAATCCTAATTCTATTATGTCTGCTCCTCCCTTCACTAATCCCCTAATTGTTGACATTGTAGCTTTTTCATTTGGAAATCCTAGCATAATATATGATATCAATGCTTTTTCATTTCTTTTTTCTAGTTCTTCAAATTTTTCTTTAATTCTCGACATTTTCACTTAACTGTCTCTAATTTTTTATTTATAAAAACTGTTTCAACTAATTTTCATTTTCTTTGATAATTTACCTTGCAGGTCGCTTGTAGGATTTTTCTTTAACTTGACCTAATAATGCAGATGTATTTTCATATCTCTTGCCTGTTTTTTCTTTAGATTTTGCAAAATTTTGCTCATCTTCTATTTTAAATATTTTTTTAGTAACAATTTTTTCTTCATTATCTTTTTTGTAAATAATATTAGTTCCTGAAGGAATTTGACCTGTTTTTACACTTTTTTTCTTTTTTGGTTTATTGTCATCCTTTTGTTTTTTTTGTGACCAATTAATATTATTTAGATCCGAAGATGATGATTTTTCAATATTATAATCTCCTAATGATTTTCTCATACTAGTTTTAATTATTACCACTAAACAAATGTACTGGAATTTTTAATATTTTTACCTAGAAATTATCTCATTAATACCAAAATAGCTGATAGTGCTACTACAGTAACAAATCCACCAATTAGTGCAATTTTTGCATTATCCATTTTATTCTACAATTCAATTATTATTTTGATAGTATTTTACTTCTTTTTGTCAATACTTCTAGTGTTCAATTTTACTAAACTTCTACTTTTGTTTTTTGATAATACTTAATTATTTAATATATGATTAATTGATATGATTTCTAAATCACTTATACTTGGAATGATAGCTGCAATGGGAATTATTATTTATGCAATGACGATGAATCAGTAATATTTTATTTTTTTATATTAACTATTATATTTCCACAATCACTGCAACTTTTTTAGATTCTTTAAATTCTTGAGTTACTGCGTCTATGATACTTGAATTAGAAGTTAATCCTGAATAATCTATTAATTTCAAATCTGTTAGTAAATGCACTTGAGGCGCAATATCGTTATGCCTAGATTTTAAAAATTCCTTTACATTTTCTTTTGTTTCAGTTTCTTCACCTTCAAATATTTTTCCATTCTTAATGGATAGTTTTAATCTGCCAAATCTATCTAAAATAATTATATTTGTTTTAATTTTTTTAGTAAACAATTTCTTTTGGACAATATTTGATGTAAATATAAAATAGTGCTCTGTTTCAAAAGTTAATTTAATTGATGATTCTGGTACTTCTAATATCTCTGAACATCTTTTTTTAGATTCTTCCTCTGAAAAAACTGATTTTGATGTGGTAACACTATCTAATTCAACATTTCCTGTAGCCGAAATTCTCAGAATTGCTTTGTCTGATATGTATTCTGTATTTACTAAAATTGATTCTGGTGTTGCTCCTCTATCTGTTAAGATCTTATGAATTTTTTTACATTCTTGTGATATTTTTTCAGGTGTTGGTTCAATCATACTAATTTCAGTTTCTTCTTGTAGCATTGATGATGCAACCCCGATTGATGAAATTATTTCAGCATTGTCACATTTCAAATATTTTATTTCCATTTGCTTTGAAACAAATGGTACTAATACGGATGCGCCTCCTCCTGCACCAATAATTTGGGTTGATTTTGCTGATAATTTGAATTCTTTTAGAATTTTACTAATTGTTTTAATTATTGTAAATGATGCTGTTTGAATTATTGAATTTGCTACTTCAAAAAATGACATTCCTAAATATTCTGCTAATATTGTTAATGCTATTCGTGCAGATTTCTGATTTGCATAAGCATAGTCATCTTCTTCAATTGAATCAATGGCATTGGCCGCACAGGTATTTGTAATCGCAAATGTTTTTCCTTTATTTGTAATCGCAATATACTCATCATCGTTTTCTTTAGGTTTTATCAATACAATTTTCCCTCCTTCTAATTCCTCAGGTTCTGCAAAACATGAATATTTTAAACCTGCAATATGTGCACTACGCGGACCAACTTTGTATATTCTATTATTCTTGATCTGACACATACTACCTCCTGCTACTCCTAAAATACGAACATCCATAGAACGAATACATGTTGGATGATCATTAATTGTAACATATCGAATTTCTGGTTTCCCATTTTTTATTATACAGATATTGGTACTAGTCCCTCCAACTTCTACAAATATTCCATTTGTCACTCTCTGATGAAGAAGTCCTCCTGCCACACTGGCAGCAGGTCCTGACAAAATTGTTAGAATTGGTTTTGTTCGAAATGTCTTCATACTTGTTACTCCTCCATCTCCTTTCATTATCATCAGTGGTGCTTTTACTCCAAAATCTTTAATTGCATTTTCAACATAATTTGCAACTTGAACTGTTTTAGGTAATACACTAGCATTGACAGCTGCCGTAAGTGTTCTTATTTCTAATCCATATATTCCAGAAATTTCATGTGATGCTGTTGATGGCAAGTCTAATTTTGATGCCATATTCATTACAAATTTTTCATTTGATGGATCGTCTACTCCAAATGCCTCAGTTGCAACAATTACACTAGCTCCATCATCTTTTAATTCTTGTATAACTTGTTTCACCTGGTTTTCTGAAATTAATTCTGATGTGTCAAGAAAACGATGTGATGTTTTTAGATCATCATTTGAATTTGTTTTTGGATCTGATAAATCCGTACGTTTTATGACATCTTTTTTTGTTGGACCTACCCCCATTGCAATAATTCCTACTTTGAATGTATCACTTTCTAATAACGCATTAATTGCTTGAGTAGTACTGTGTGAAATTAATTCAATTGTATCAAATGTAATGTCTGCTGAATTCATGACATTTGATAATGCGGTAATTATTCCTTCTGAGACTCCTTTTTCAGATGTATGTGTGGTTAGTACTGTAGATTTTCCTAATATGTCTCCAGATTTTAGATCTAATGCAACAGCTTTGGTAAAAGTCCCTCCTACATCTATGCCTACACGAACTCTATTTTTCTGATTCATCACTTTTTCTTGATTTTCTCATCTCGGCTATTTTATTCTCGCGTTTTGGTCTTAAAATCAAAACATACGATGCAGCACCAAGATAAATTCCAAGAAGAATTATCTGCCCAATTACTGTTTCTAACGTAGGATAGATTCCTGTCATTGCAGCTAAATTGATATCCAATCTTGGGATAATTCCAATCATTCCAGTGTATGGCATAATTTCAATAACTTGAAGTTCTCTTATTGCATTGCCCAAAAATGCAATTGACAAATATGCACCTACACCCATTGTAAGTCCAAATAATGCCCGTAGAGGTAAGCGTTTTCCAAGTTTTCGCATGACATAAAATAGTACTAGCAAGGATCCCATACCTGCAATAAATCCTAATATCACATACAATTCCATATACTTAGCAAATCCAGACATTGCCTGATAGAACAGAACTGTTTCAAAACCTTCTCTATACACTGTAAAGAATGCCAATCCTACAAACACCATTACACTACCTGTAGTAGTTGCTTGCCACACTTTCGCTTTAACAAATTCCATCCATTTTTTATGCTCAATTTTATTCAGAACCCAAAAACTCACATAAAACAAAATTGCAGTAGCTGACAACGCCGCTATGGCTTCAATTAATTCACGATTTGCTCCCGATATTTCTATAACATATGATGCAATTATCCAAGTTACTGCTGTTGCAGCAAATGCTGCAA
>Ga0208764_10002924_pt1 | contig 10579 bp, 2 predicted proteins | sample ETNtaG_18_FD_185762 | JGI IMG/M metagenome (GOLD analysis project Ga0208764, IMG submission 185762) | Marine microbial and viral communities from oxygen minimum zone, Eastern Pacific Ocean - ETNP201302SV91 (SPAdes) (version 2) | ecosystem: Environmental > Aquatic > Marine > Oceanic ...
AAAATAATAATTCCGGGAAACATTTGTACAAGCAAAAATGAGAACATTGCTTGCTCTCGGCCTCTGAACTTGAACCGGCTGAAGGCATAACCTGCTGGAATTGCCAATGCTAAGCCGAGCAAGGTTGTACCTATACTGATGACCAATGAGTTTCGAGTCCATATCCAAAATTCTGATTCGGGGTCCAACTGATTACTAAAATGGTGCTTGAATTCCCATTGTGATAAATCCATGTCAGCGCCGAGGATATTTCCTGGAGACATTGCAACATTTAGTATCCATAAGACTGGTAGGAATATGAGCAACACTGCATGTAATAACAACGCATGTGATCCAATTATCTCAATTCGATTTTTCACAATCTTGTTCCGGGCTAATCCGAACTCAGCCTGTACTTGTGTAATTCTTCCTTTTGCCCAACTAGAAATCTCTGGAGATGAAATCCACCACAAAGTCAAACCTGCCGGCAGAAGAACCCAAAAAGTTGCCCACAAATCAATCAACATTCGATCTCCAGCTCCAAATTTTACAATACCAAAGATCAATGTCAAACCTGCACAACCGAGGGTTGCATCCCGCTTGTACTTGTTATCTCCATCCGGCAACACATATCTCAGGAGGAGTAAGCAAAGGGCGCAGACAAGGCTTATTTTCAAACTGAACGAATCATTTCGCAACCAATCAATAACGGCCAGAACACCAGTCACACAACTCGCGATTATAAGCCAAAGCCGGAGTGCTGAAACCTCTGCAGGGACGTACCACTGACGGGCAATATCTGAACTCATGCACTGGCCTCCGTAGCATTAGTTCGTTTCATATAAATCCAAGAGAAAGCAATTAGCATCAAGAAGATGATTACTGACCATGCAGCAGCAAGACCATAGTTCCCTCCACTTGCGGGGGCAAAGGCTACGTCGTAGACATACGTAATCAAAATGTCAGTTTCTCCAGGTTGACCTTGCCCTGCCTCTGGCTTACCTCCAGTCAACAAGTAAATTACATTGAACATGTTAAATGTCCAAATAAATCCAAGTAAAGAAAGAGGTACAATTGCACTCTTCAAATTTGGTAAGGTCAAATATCTAAATTGAGCCCAAGTTCCAATACCATCGACTTCTGCAGCTTCGTACATATCACGAGGTAATGCCTGTAATGCCCCGCTTAATGACATCATCATGAAGGGGACACCCAGCCAAATATTGACTAAAATAACCAATGTTTGGGCTTCAACCACTCTCGAAGAATCGTCAAGGAACATGATTTGAGTTCCAAGTAAATCATTAATCAGACCTGCAGGCTCCAACATACCCTTCCAAATTAGAACTGAAATGTAGGATGGGATCGCCCAAGGAAGGAGCAATGCAGTACGGTAAGCAACTCTCCCTCTGATTCTTGAATTGTTTAACAACATAGCCAATGCCAAGCCTAAACCAACATGGAATACAACATTAGCTACTGTCCAAATTAGAGTGAACCCTGTCACTCGAAGGAAACCTGCGGATGTAAATACATCAATAAAATTTGCAAGCCCAACAAAAGATTCCTCACCAAGGTGGCTTTTGTTAGCATCAGTAAATGATAGCCAAATCCCGTAACCTATTGGATAGAAGGTCAGAACTGCGAGTGCCAAAAGCGCTGGCGCGACATATACATGTGCTAATCGGCTACGAGTTTTTCCTTCTCTGGCATCTAACCATCGAAGACCTGCTAACAAGATTGTCAAAGAGAGAACTATCGATACAATAGCGAAGAGAATGGGGGACATGTCGGGAGGTGGGGGTACTTCATCTGCAACATTTGTTTCACCTCCAAATGATTGAGTTGAAAGAACTTCGTCTGAGGCAAAAGCAACAACTTCAATGAAATGTAATTTCGCAGGTATCATGCCAGTAAGGTTACAACTCCATGTTCCTGCTGAGGAAGGTATTACTGCAATACCCTGATTATTGCGGAAGGCAGGAGTTCCATCAAAAGAGCAATCATCATATGATTCTCCGAAATTTGGTTGAGATAACTCTGTAATGTCGCCAACAAAGACCGAGGAATGGGAAACATTGTCAACTTTGATTTGATAATTTGTTGCATCCAATGTCGAATTAATGGTAATGGATATTCTACGATATCCCTCAATTAAAGATGGTTGTTGTGATGATTCGATTTCATCCAGCATGTCCTCTAACTCTTCATCTGCATCTCGTAACGCATCTAGTGAATCCACATCACCATACGCTTGCTCAATAGCAACTGAGAGAGGAGTGTATACCATTGCCATGCCAAGAGTTGTTGGGGCTGGAGTACCTACTGAAGTTTGATTGAGGTATCCTGAAATTACAGGATTCGATTGGATTTCAGGATCAGAATTTAGAATTACTTTGGTCGGCATCGTGTAGGTCTCAAGTGCAAATGATTTCTGAACATCAGTGGATGAAAGATGTAGTGCCAACTCGACGGCTGCTATTTTTTGTGTACTTTGTTTACTCACGGACCACCCTTTGTAAGTGACCAATGGGGACATCCGTAATCCTGTATCCGAGACAATTGGTAGCAATGTCTGACCTATGTCCAACCTACTTGCTTCGTATGCTGGCCAGTTCCATGGTCCATCGACAATCATTGCTGCTTTCGATTGAATAAACTGAGACTTCATTGTTTCAGCTTTGGTTCCTAAAGCAATCAATCCTAAACTTTCAGGATCATCTGAATCCTCTAAGTTCATCAACCAATCCATTGACTCTGCCGACCCATTGGAATCTAAAGTGGGAGTTCCATTCGAATCGAATAGAGAACCACCGAAACCGGATTGGATAGGGAACCACCAATACGCATCCTTGAGGGGTATTGCTAATCCATAAACATCACCAGAAGTCAAATTTTGGGCAGCTGAAATCAAATCTGATGTAGTCCAAGATGAATCAGGGTAATCCAATCCTTCAGAATCAAATAGGCCTTTGTTGTAAATTAAAGACAAGCAATCTTGACTAGCAGGGACACCATACAGTGAATTTCCAAAACGCATTGCATTCAAGGAATCTGAATCGAATGACTCCCGTTGAGCAGGTGTCAAATGGGGACGAAGGTCTTCAAGTAAGGGATATCCGTCGACCCTGACGTCTCCAATACTCCCCAATTGATCACTAGAAAGACGTACCAAATCGGGTGCTTGACCACCAATTGCTGCTATCTCGAATTGGCTATTCATGTTTGAATATGCCTTTTGTGTTACTTCTACAGTGACATTAGGGTACTGTGATTCAAATGAATAAATTGCAGCCATAAAAGTTGACTCTTCCTTGCTATCTGTAGAAAAAGAATACCAAACGTCAAGGGTAATATCTTGACTTTCTGAAGGAGAATCTGCGCTACTTTCAGACTGCTCTTCAGAACCAATGCATCCAGGAGTGAGCAAAATTAGGCCGAGGATGATGACCCCCCAACGCCTGCTCATAGACATGAATGGGCGAGGTCGCATATTGATTCATTCCCCATCTTTGATGGGGAATGGTATATCTGGGAATATATGTGGCCAAAGCGAACGACAATCTTTTTCTCGAACATGGGGGACGCCCGCATCTTCAAATCCAGTAATTGCACTTTCTTTCAATCCATTGAATCCAATGAAATGACTTCCGGGAATTTGCATGGATAAATCAGTGACATTGTCACCGATGCTGACAATTTCAGAGGGTGAGAACTGGTTAATTCGAGCAAGTTTAGACACCATTTCACCCTTTCCATGAGCAGGGACTCTCACAACACCATCATCTAGCAAAAATCCATCTTCATCATATTGAAATCCATTTGAAACCCAATCATCGACTTTGAGGAGTTTGGCAATAGAACCAATCAGAAGATCTACTCCTGCACTCACAATAGCAACATACACGCCTTGTTCCTTTAGTGCCTCAACCAAATCTCTAGCCCCATCCATCAAAGTAACGCCTTGATAGCAACGCATCAATTCATCACGATGAATAGTTGATTGTACTGATTTCCATTTCCCTATATCATCAGCCATGAATTCTTCATCTGTAAGCTCACCACGGATAAATCGATCAAGCATTTCACCACTATCGGTGCCAAAGAAATCATGAATTATTCTCCATGATGATACGGTGTCAATTAGAACGCCATCACAATCAAAACAAACAGCCTTGATTGCCATGAAATCACCAAAATATAGGGAAAGACGGGAGATTAATCCCCCTTCCTGCCGAAGCAGGAAGGGGGACTCAAGCGGGCACTTGCGCGCCCACTTGCCACCCTTTAGGTGGCCCCTGTGGTTATCTTAACGCCTCAGAATTGCGGCGAAATTGATGGTGGGTTGAACGAAGCAGTCCATGTCATCAATGTATACGAATTCCCACCAGCAGGATTGTACGATAGTATAATCGTAGCATCCTCAATGACTTCATTGCCATTTGCTGGATCTGTCATTCGAATCTGAATGAAGTCGTTCGCACCGAATCCGGTGGAACAATCGACATTACAGTTGATTGAATCCTTGAACGTCACCAATTGATCGCTGTTAGACGGAACGAATCCGTATACACCAGCTGGGTTTGCTAGGCTAGTAGTATGTGTCTGTGCGACACCAGTGGAGTTCAACCACTGTACCTTCACAAACACAGCCTGTGTTGCCAATTCATCACCATCAAGCACAGCAACCTTCCAATACCAATTGTCCTGTCCGCCCAATTCTGAACCGAATCGTGCATCTTGATCAAATGTCATTCGAGGTGTCGCAGCCTTACCAACAGAATCTGATGCCAAGCTTTGTGCCCAGACATAGATTACACCAGAGAGTACCACAGTAATCGCAACTAGTAGAATAGTTGCAATAACTGGGCTCACTGCTTCGTCATCACTTGCAAGTGCTTCGAATTCTTCGCCATCCTCTTCTTTGCGTGATTGCATGAGAAGAGCACCGACGAATGCACCAACTAGACTCACGGCCAATAGGCCTGGAGCGAATCCAGTTACACTCGTGATTGCGCCACGTAGACGTACCATCTGTGGTAGATCATCGCTTGTCTCTTGAGTTGTCAAATTGTTGTTGTTCCAATTCAACTCTTCAAGTGCAGGTCGACGAATCGAACTGTCGATGTACTCACCTGTCAATGGGTTAATTGTACGCACCTCAATGAAGGTTCGAACATACTCAGATGGGTTGTTCAGTGTCACGTATCCACGGATAGTTTCTGATTCACCGACTGCTGGTAGGTCATCCCACTCAACAGTAATCTGGTCTTGCATCAATGTTGGGTTATCATTCACATAGAACCGAACCTGTACATCGTGTTCATAATTGTACAATGCTGGATCATTACCATCATTGACGATGTCAATCTCGACTGGTACACGAGTACCTGGCAAGACAGCCTCGACGTTCAACCAGTTGTATCCAACTTCGTCATCGAAATGCCAATCTGGACGTGCTTCTGGTGTGTTCATCACACGGATGTAAACAGTTTCACGCACTGTGCGCTGCTCGTATTGACCGGATGAATGCTGTGCATAATCGATGTGCGTTGGTGCATCAGCTGTGTCATTCAACCAAAGATACACTGTACAGTACACACCGCTTGCCGGCTGAATCTGGTGGATACCACCATCAGAAGCGCCATCGCCATCTGCATCTTGCAAGTAATCAATCTCTGATGTTGGTGCATTGGTTGCTGCGTCAGGGATTAGAGACAACGCAAGAGTGTCTGCCGCATTGTCCACAGTAACCGAGAAGTAATTCTCGTATGCACAAAGCGGAGTTTCTTCGACACTCCAGGTCAACTCATCCATGCCAGAGCCATCGTTACGATCCCAATGGTCATTGTCATCCATCAATCGATGAAGATCAAACGTTAGGTTGTTTGCATTTTCATCATCTTCAACAACATCCCAGAACCAATCCAACTGTAGGGAACCGTTTGCAGTTTCAACGTATACGTTGTTTGCTGCATCGAATTCCTTGACTACAGGTGCGTCGTTAACTGGGTTCACAATGAAGTTCACCGTTACATCGTTTGCATCACTGTTCTGTGATGCACCGTCATCAAGGCTTAGTACGATATCACAATCGCCACCAGCCTCGTTAGTGATGTTCTCAGATATCTCGATGATATTGTTTGCAACCGATGTGGAGAATGGTCTACAATCTCCTTCATCTGCAGCCCAACTGTAAACTTGTGGAATACTTTCTGTGTTCCAATCGCTCTGTGACTGCTCGTTTGCCATATCGAGGATGTACGAACTTGACACGTTCGCTGAGTCGCCCAATGACTTGGTAATGATACCATTGAAGTTCTCATCGTGGACGTTCAAGTTTCCACCACCACCATCGTACAATACTAATGATCCATCAAATTGGTTTGAGTTCCAAATCACTGGCTCATCGTTAACGTTCCAGATACCGACATTCATCGATTGTGATGCTGTCATACCATGACTGTCAACTACAGTCAAGTAAAGACGGTGACCACCGAACTGGTTGTCTAGCGTATCGATTGTTAGTGATGCTTCTGCCAATCCACCAGCTGTACCTGTAATACCATTCAATTGGTAATCGTATGGTGTTGGGTACGCATGGGTATTGGACGGAGAATCAGTTACAAACCAACTGAGCGTATTCGAGGCGTCCTGATAATCAGAAGCCTTGTCATTCAATGTGATTGTATGCTCACCTGAATCTTCGTTGTATTCCACATCTATCAAGTTCTCAATGACTGGCTTTGCACGCAAGATATCGATTGTGACATCTTGGTTGGTCGTCATAATGAGTGGAGCAAAACTACCCCAATCCCAATAATCGCCCTCAGTATTGAGTGTCTTCACGTTAATTTGGTATACATTTGGTGCACCTGGTAATCCTGAACCAGTGTAGGTTCGGAAGATTAGCAAGTGGTCATCAAGAGTACCATCAGCGAGATCTTCACCAACTAGGTTGAAAGTACCGAATTGTGGGAAGAACTGCCCATTGGTAGTAACTGGGTCGTAGGTCTGTTCTGGGAACACACCAGCAACTTGTCCAGCTGTACCGAATCCTGGTACACCATCCCACTGAGTCAATGCAAGCCAGCGGACTTCTTGTGTGGGTGAACCCATACAAGTCCATGGCATACGGAACTCGCTGACTGGTGTCTGTAGGTACGGATTACCGATGAACAGATGACTGTCTAGGCCTGTGCAACTTGCAGTTACATCAACCCAGTTTCCAGTAGGCATTACCTTGCGGATACCCCAGTTGTTGAGGTCTTCCATCCAAAGCATGTAATCAGCCTCGAAGCCGAGTGTGTGCTGAGCATGCCAGTTGTCACCTGTGCTTGATCCACCAGCACCTGTGTCCAAGTACGCCATACCATCAGTCAGACTGAATGTCGGACCGATTAGAGCGATGTACAAGAAGCTCGAATCCCATGTCACACGCATATGAGCGCCAGTTGTGGCGTTCACTGCAACAGGACCTGGTGCCATATCATCAGCATCGTTCAGTAAATTGCTACCCAACCAATCGTAGAAGTTTCCGTCTACAGTGATTGCACGACCTGCGCTTGTGCGCCATGATGGACTGACGTATTCGGAGCGTGCCAAGTCAGGTACGCTGCGGATAAACAATCCAACAGGGTTTGATGGAGCTGCACCCATGTGTGTTACAGTTAGATTCAAGAGGTTACCCTCGTGGATAATTGCATCACTGTCAACAACCAACTTAGTTGGGTTGGTTGGTGAGGTTGGTGCTGCTGGGTTCATGTATCCATTGTTTAGGACACCGTTGCCAATACTCGTGATTGTTGAGTATGCGCCTGCGTTAATCTGTGTTGTTGGTCCCAAACAGCCACTTGTCAGTGCTACTGAACAACCTGCTGTTGTTGACCATGGTAGTGCCATTAACACACCTGGTGCAACTTCAAAAGTACCACTCATGTTCTCAATAGTACCAGAGGCGCCATTCACAGTCTTCAGAACAGTATCTGCATCAGCAACACCGCCATTCCAGCGGAGATTCTCGTGACCGTCTGCTAGGACACCAATTGAACCAGATACCGATAGATCAGTCATGTCTAGGTCATCCTGTCCATTTGCGCTAGATACACTAAGTGCAATTCCGAAGTTTTCGTCTGCACTCAGTGATGCACCATTGGTCGAGAAGTCTACATCCTCGATGGCTACTGCAACTGCTTCACCAGCAATTGAAGTGCTACTTGCAAGATGCAAATCGCCACCAACCATGTCAAGACCACGCTTGTATCCGGTAACTGTCACTCCATTCAGAATGAGATCGTCACTGCCACCAAGTACATCGATACCAGTTGTGACCAAGTTGCTGTTACAAACACTCACAAGAACGGAACCGTTCATTGATTGGAAGCTCGAACTGTGGTAGGTGAAATTACCTGCCGTGTTGAACGTGTGCACAAAGGTTGAACCCAAGTTCATTGCACCACTGTCCCAACTATCTGCCTGACCTGTAGGGTAAGATGTTGTGGTGTGTGGATTACCTCCGTTGTATGCACGTGAAGTCCAGCGAACCGAATCACCAACACAAACTGTGGTAAGGTGAGCCGGAGCGAATGTCGACTGTTGCGCATCAACGTTCCAACTTTGTGCAGCACGACCAGGCATTGCTGTGTAACTTGAACCATTGTCAGTTACTGTGCAGCCCTTTGTGTTCAATCCATTCATTACCGTGGATACATCGTTGTTCGACATGTAAACCTCATCAAGTCCACAACTGTCCAAGTAGATACCTAGAGCGGCTGTCGGAAGACGGCCAGCAGTATATTGCACAGTGTTATCGTTAATGCGGACAATTTGTCCACTTCGGATACCACTGACAGAAATACCACCATCGGCATCAGTACAAGTGTTTCCTTCGATTATACCGAATCCATTCAACACGTAGATACAAGGTCTTGAAGCATCTGAAATACCGGTAATGGTATTGTCAGCGATCTCCCATGACTTTGAACCGCGCATGTAAACTGGATTGTCAGCATGAATTGTGTTTCCTGTAATTACTGCCGAGTCAGTTGTACTGTCTTGAGTGTACACACCATATCTTGGAGGTGTTCCAGTTATTGTGTTGTTACTGAACTCAAAGTTGCGTGCATATGCATTCAGATACATCCATGCACCCAAGTTTTGTGTGTCCTCAAAGGTGTTTTCACTAACCACCCAGTTCTGTGCACCAATTAGACCATTTGTACCAACATAATAACTGTTGTACGCGTAGTAGTTGCTTGGGATTTGTACTCCCACACCACAGTCGATAAAGTCGTTTCCAGTAATGGTCACACCATCGAATCCGGATGATCGGATACACATATCAGCTAGTTGCGATGTACTTGAGCGAACAGCTGTTCGGTGATGAACAAGTGTTGAATCAGTAACTGATATTACACCATTGTTAGCATAAGTCCCATAACCTGAACCTGAAGCAATTGTTGCGAACCCAATGAGGGTAGAATCACTAACTACGTAATTACCGTAATTCGAGGTACCGGAGTAACCAAGTGTAAAACTAGATCCATGAGTTGATGCATCCTTGCCCATTGCAATCATTGTAACTCCATCCATGTGCAATGTACCGTATGAACCGCCAACATTTTGCGCGTATACACGAGTATCACTGTTGTATGTACCTGTCATGAAGACAATTGAGTTGTTGAACGATGTCTTTTGATTCCTCAAGTAAGTGTATGGGGTATCAATCAGAATCGTCTGGTTTTCAAAGGCTGTATTGAACGAAGAGGTGCCTGAACCTGGGGTGGCGTAGTAACCGCCTTCCCAAACTGTACCACCCTGTCCATTGCTCACAGACCGTGTGCCCTGACTACTTAATCCACTGCAAGAACCAGCAAGCAGGTCATAAGATGTCGAAGTAAATCCATAACAAATACGCTTATCGATTGACTGAGTCAATGCTGCTGATGCTGCGTTACCAGTTGAATCTGCCAAGGATATTGTGTCCATAGCCCATCGGATATCAGTTGTTACACCGTTGGAGTAAGCAACCTTAGCGATTGTAATCAATTGGTAACCTGCAAGATTCTTCGTGACCTTACCGGACGAATCATATGTCCAAGTTACGAAGTTCATTCCATTAACCTCACCATTTGCATCTGTTGAACCAGAATCAATTAATCGGTTAGTGGAATCAAGTATCTTGACTGGAGATCCTTCTGGAACTCCAGTTCCAGTAGAGCCAATTGTAACATCAACATCAAGATTGCGCAGACGTGTCAATTTCGAACTGTCTGCTGCTGCAATCTTTGTATCATCGATGTTGCCTTCTAGCCAGTCAATAGTGGCTGAACCGGACATCTCAACATCAGAAGTACCTGAATTCATTGCATCCATGTTTGAAAGCACCATATTTCCACTACCATCATGCCGTACAGCAACATCGTTGCTATCTAGTGTCAAACCAGCAAAGGCCCAGTTTCCAGTATTGGAACTCAGAACTCTAAGACCTGCACCAGCTGCATTTTCGATTGTTCCACTAGCAATTGATAGTGTCATGTCCTTGGACAAAACAACACCGTCTTGGCTTTGGTTATCCAAAGCAACGTTGTCAAGCACTAAC
>Ga0208764_10002926_pt1 | contig 10574 bp, 12 predicted proteins | sample ETNtaG_18_FD_185762 | JGI IMG/M metagenome (GOLD analysis project Ga0208764, IMG submission 185762) | Marine microbial and viral communities from oxygen minimum zone, Eastern Pacific Ocean - ETNP201302SV91 (SPAdes) (version 2) | ecosystem: Environmental > Aquatic > Marine > Oceanic ...
ATAAGATGTTTCCCATCCTTTGAGGCTATAGACTGTAATCACTAGACCGATAAACAAAGACCATATCAGCCATCTGATTTTCTGACTGAGAGGCAATCCATACATTTGAGTAACTACGAACACACCCAGGAAGCCAAATAAGAACATTGGCCAATTATCTCCATTCATCAAAGCCACCAGAAGAGCATGAATGACCACCATAACTTCAACAAAGATTGTCCATTTAGGGTTTAGGTGAGCACGAGTGAAAAACAGACTGCCTTGCAGTAACAATAAGAACATGTATAAAAATCCAACAATATGGCCCGAAGTTCCCACCATGGGGTGATACCAAAAGGTGAAGATCGTAGCCCAAGCAAAGTAATACCCGTGATATTTTCTTAATCCACTTGATGCTGCTGTGACAAAATTTAGTTTTTTACCAAAAAACATTCCTCGACGTTGGTTTTCCATCATAAGCACAACAAACAATAAGACTATTACCGACCATTGTGCTGATTGTTCTATGACGTCTTGCGCTAGCCCGTCATACCAGATGGCTGTCTGAATTAAATGTAAGGTAATAAAAATAGCGTTGGCTGCTAGTGCAGCGATATTAAACCAATGAAGACCATCGGTGTATTGCGGACGTTCTTTTTGGGCTGCATATATCAACCACCATATAGAAACTTGATGTCCAATGTATAGACCCCAGGCACTCAACCTGGTTATAAAACTTGGTTCATTGAGTTGCCAAAAATACCAAAAGGCTACGCCTTCTGGTTTAGGAAGTAATTGTTGCTCTAGAAATAGATACTGTTCTGCCACCCAGATAAATGCTGAAAATACCAGACTAAAAGCAACTCCCAGTTTGAGCGCTTTTGACGAATTAATATTTTGAACTGTCTCTGACATAATTATTTGGAGCATTCTATGTTATTTAGCAATCATATAAAACTTTTCAAACATAGTTTATTATTAAGCCCTTAATATAATTCGGTAATTAAGCGTATGGTAGATTTCTTTAAGTTTTTTAAATCTAAGAAAGATAAAGCCTCTGAAGAGAAGCCTCTGGATCCTGTCCAAAAGGCAACTGCAGTGTTATTGATTGAAATGGCTCGAGCTGATTTCGATCAAGCCGAAAATGAAAATGAGGTGATCAAACAATTACTCAAGAATCATTTTGATCTTAATAACCAGGGGACTAATGATCTTTTTTTGGAAGCAGGAGCCATTGCAGATGATGCTGTTTCCTTGCATGAATTTACTAGAACACTTCACGAAACTCTTGAAGCTGAAGCTAAAGAGGAAATTATCGAGATGTTATGGCGATTAGCAATGTCAGATGACGATCTGGACAAGCACGAGGATTATTTGGTTAGAAAGGTGGCAGATCTACTCTATGTTTCCAATACTATTGTTCTAAAAATTAGACACAAGGTCACACAAGAATCTTAATCTCTTTTTCTGTTTGAGTAATAAATAATAAATCCCGAGATCAGCCATAGGATGATGATAAAACCGATGAATGTCATCAAAAAACCACCAAGAGGTCCAAAGTAATAGCCGCTATGAATGGGCAGAAGATAGTTTCTAAAACCCTCGCCTTTTTCTAATTTTCCAGCAGGGTAAATACCAATGAGATCTCCGTTCATCCCATTGATCAATATATCTTGTCTAAACATTTTGTCATCGAAGAAGGCAAACCAATAGTTTGGGCTGTGATCTGAGGCGAAGGAATAGGCCCCCAGATAAAAGTTATCAGACAGGGCAGATTGTGCAGTTTTCAGTGCCAAATCTGCGTTGATATAATTCATATCCATAGACCCATGATTTTTATGTGATGAATTCATCAAACTTGAGAACACCGATCGACCAGCATTTTTATCTTCCCAGGCTGTAATGCTCATGAGAATCCCTGTTGTGGATGTGGCAATTAGAAAAAAAGCGGCAATAAAGCCTAATGATCTGTGCATCCGGTTAATAATGGGTAATTTTTTTGCACTTTGCCTGGTTTTAAAGAATAGATATAAACCGGATAGAGACATCAATATTGTGGCTAATGCAAGGATGCAGACAATATAAACTCCTGCTTTACCGAATAATATCCATCGATGTAACACAGTCAAAGTTCCAATCCAACCAGATCTCATCATAGAATGTTCATTAATGATACGTCGTTCATACTGATCAAAATTAATAATGATGGATGACATATGAGGATTGTCTGGATCTCTTCCTCCCATTAAAACTGTGGCTGAATTTGGAGTAGAGGGAGAGGGCAACATCACATGGGCAATATTAAATCCAGGTTCTTGATCACTGACAGCTTTAAGTAGTTCGCTCGGGCTAGCGGCCATGATGCTGGATTCAACCTTATTCGTTTCTGGGGTCAACATCTGCATCAGCAAGTACCTCTCTTGTGCAACACTCCCAGATGTAATCTGAAAAACAATGAAAATACCTAAGATAAACGCAAGCCACCTGTGAATTATCTTAATTGCCTTGGCAGAAAAGATATTTTTCACAATACGTTATCTTTGATTGATTCTGAGATAGCCCTGATACTTTCATTCATTGGATTTACCACAGGGATCTTAAGTTCACTTTGAAGCTTGAGAGCATCGACCTCTTGTTTTGAATTGATGCAAACGCCCATAACATTCTTGCCATAGGTTTTAATTAGGTTAATTTCATCCTCAAGACTCGGTAAGACACAACCAACATCTTCAAAATTATCAAAATATTTTCGATCAAATGGATGAACAAGAATCACGCCGTCCACATCGCCTGATAATAGTAAATCCGATCCACATGGACCTGATGGGTTTCGAAGAGATGATTGACCCTCAATTAGAATAATTTCAGGGTTGCTTTCTTTTGCACATTCTAAGATAGCCTTTTCGAGTTCCCCTGACACAAAATCATTCAAGGTAGAATCAAGAATGAATCCGTGTTTGAACCCTTGTAAAAATCCGGTTTGCCCTGTGTAGATAACTTCAGTTTTAATATCACTTTCAGTGAGATCCTGAACAAGAAATTGACACACAGTCCTTTTACCAGTCGCACAATCAGTTCCCAAAACCGCAATCTTAGGTGTCTTTAAATCAAGTATTTTCCCACTCCAAAATGAGAGTTCATCAATGGTTTTTGGTTTACGAATATCATAAATGGTCGTTTCTGATGTCGATGCAAGTGTTTTAAATTCTGTATCCTCTGATAACAATTCATGGAGTCCGCTAACAACATCGATATTATTCTTTATGGAATCTTCTATAATGCCTCGGTGTTCATGGGGTAATTTTCCACCACCAAAAGCAACACCTATGACGATATATTCAGGTTTGTTATCTATATTCTCAAGAGCCCGATCTAGATTTTCGAATATAGGGACATTTTTAGCACAGTGACTAACAATCTCATCGCTCATTTGATTATGATGCTTATGATCAATGACGCCTAATATCTCGAACCGATCTGAAAGACGCAACAAGCCATGTGCAGTCTTAGCATGTAAATCATCTAACAAGCCTCCACTGTAGACCAAAGCTCTGCCCTTTATATCATTCATGATAAACTCCTATGCCTATCTTTTCGTTGGGACGCATAACTCCTGACTCGCAAATGTAGCCCCCAGACACCCGATCCCATCCTAAGTCAAAAAATCCATCAAGATCAACGTACTTTGTATTTTTACAAGACAAGGCAGTGTGCAAGGCTGCAGAGATACTAACTTTACTTTCATCAAAGCATCCCCACATCAAGTCAATACCTTCCTCAGTTGCCAATTCAGCTATCCTAAGCGCTTGATAAATACCTCCGCATTTCATCAGCTTTATATTGAAGACTCCAAATGGCTTGTCATTTTTAGCTAAGTTAACTGCATCGTCATAAGACTTTATTGATTCATCAGCAACACAGATCGATCTTATGTCCTCTGGGAAATATAGCATCTCGTCATTGTCCTCAGGTTCTAGAGGTTGCTCAATAAGTTCGAGACCAAGATCTTGTGTGCTTTCATAAAACTGAATGAGTTGTTTCTTTGAATAACCGCGATTAGCATCAACTCTGATTTGAACATTATCAGGGTTGAGTTCAAATAAAGTTTTGACCCTTTCTATATCTTCTTCTACGCACTCACCAATTTTTATCTTTAGGATGGAGAATCCTTTATCAATATGAGATTGAGCTGCTTCAACTGTCTTTTCAAGAGATTCAACACCAATGGTAATAGATGTTTTAAAGCTTTCGTATTCAGGTCCGAGGAGCTTAACCAGAGAAACTTCTTTAGTTTTTGCGTATAAATCGTGAAAGGCTATATCCACTGCTGTTCTTAACTCATGGTGTTTTGGTAGATCTCGGAGCAAATTATTATAGGTATCATCATTAAATTCGAGATCTTGATCTATCAGTTTCTTTGCATAGTCATCCAATGTTTTGAAGTAATGATCCAGATTCTCTGGAGAATCATTCTCAGGTGCACAGGAGCCGATTCCGCTCACTCCATTTTCATCTGTAATTTCAAAAAAGATATTTTCTACTGATTCATGCACATGACCAGCAATTGCCCAAGGTGCTTTGAGCTTCATATCATGTTTTTCAACACTAACAGAATTAATTTTCATCAATTAGATTTTATAGGATTTGATTTAAATTAATACAAACAACATTATTGGTAAATACATTCAAAGGGATAATCAACATAATTGATTGAATGACTACTATGGCAATGAATGGAGAAAAGTCCATCCCTGCAGGAAAAGGTAACCTTTTCTGTATTGGGTAGAGGATAGGAATGACAAGTTGTCTAATGAAGTCAGAAAAACTATTGTGTTGATTACTTAGTATCCAGCTGAAAATAACATGAGCGATGATTGCAAAGAAAAAAATATTCAAAACAAAATGAATTAAGCTGCTAACAGATAGACCGATAAGCTGAAGAAGATTAGGAGCTAGAATACATGAGAATTGAGTCATTACCCAAAGGGCAAAGAACTTTATCAAAAGACATAGGGCAACAATCAGATAAATAAAGGTTCTGTTATTAATGTTCCCACGTAAGGGTTTCAGGATAGAATCAGTCATTAGAATGATCGATCGGTGAATCTGATTATTAACAGAGACCCAATAGGCAGAAAATACCCTCAGCAATAAAATAAGAATTACAAAATCTATAAGAGTGGTAAAAAGGAATTGGAGTAGATTATTCATCTGCCCTAATATTTACTCTGTTAATTTTTTCCAAGATCAACTGATCTTTGCCTTGCTGCATCAATAGCTTCATCCCAGATTTCATCTAATTTTTTTTCTTCCAAGAAATCAAACGCAGCTTCCGTTGTTCCACCAGGAGACATGACTTTCTTTTTTAGGGTTAATAGATCATCAGCACTGTTTAATGCCAGCTGACTCGAGCCAATGGCTGTTTGGATAGAAAGAGTTTCTGCTATTTCTTCCGGAATACCTGCTTTGATTGCAGCACTTTTTAAAATATGCATCATTTGAAAGAAATAAGCAGGACCACTTCCTGATACTGCTGTCACGGCATGCATCCATTCCTCTTCTTGAATCCAGATAGTTTTTCCAACGGAATTAAATATATAGGTTGCCATGACAATATCTGATTCATTTAAATTTGATTGGATCAATGTGGATACTCCTCGACCTACTAGACACGGCGTATTAGGCATAACTCTGCATATCTTTTTATCCTCGCCAAATAAATTCTTCATGGTCTCCATTTCAATACCAGCGGCAACTGAAATAATCATAGGGCTATTCTCTGACGCTAAATCCAGGCCTTCCGCCACATCGGCAAAAATTTGAGGCTTTACTGCCATAATCATTATTTCGACTTGCTGTGCGATAGCCTGATTATCTGATTCAACATTTAATTGCTTATTAAGGATAGAAAGAACATCACGTCGAGACTCTGAAGGGTCTGAAACAAAGATTTTAGAGGCTTCATGACCATGCAGGATGAGACCTCTAATGATTGCTTCAGCAACCATGCCTCCTCCTATAAAGCCAATTTTCTTATTTTCATACATTGTTTTTATTATTAAATTGATCTTTTACCAAATAATGCGGTACCTATTCTAATCATATTTGAACGATTTTGAATGGCTAAATCATAATCTTCAGACATTCCCATAGAAATGGTATCCAAATTGAAACCTTGATGGTTGAGATTATCAAACGCTTCGGTTAGTTTTTTGAAGTATTTCGGACGCTCATGAACTGGAAGGTCTCCAGTGGTCATTCCCATCAAACCTCTTAGCCTTATATTTTCAAGGTCTTTCACCTTCTCTGCAAGAGCTAAAAGGTCTTCAAACACGACACTATCACGTGGATCATCGTTTTGAAGCTTGACTTGCAAACAAACATTCATGGGCTCTTCTCTATATTGGTTGATTTTTTGAGCAATCTTAAAACGTGTAATGGTATGAACCCATTGAAAGTTTTGAGCAATTTGCTTGGTTTTATTAGATTGGATTGAGCCAATAAAATGCCAGGTTAAAGAATGTTGGCATGAATTGATTTTAGATACTGCTTCTTGAAGATAATTTTCTCCAAAATTTCTAAGACCAGACTTATAGGCTTCATCTATCTCTTTGAGCGTTCTTGTTTTAGTGACCGCAATAATTGTGGGCAAGGCTTCTGTTTCATTTTCTGATTGCGAGGATTTAATAATGGATAATAAATTTTGGTAGTTTTGCTCAATCTTATTCATTGAGGATAGATGGCTTTAGCATCAAAAACAGGGCCATCCACACAGACTCGTTTCATAGCTATCTGTTCATTTGTAGTAACCTTCACTGTACAACCAGCGCACCCGCCAATGGCACAGGCCATATACTCTTCAAGAGATAATTGGCAATCTAATTTATGATTTCTAGCTAATTTTGCTGCGGCTTCAAGCATTGCTTCGGGGCCACAGGCATAGACGACAATTTTTTCTTTTTCTGAAGGATTGAGTTGCGACAACCAAGTATCCACAAGTTCTGTGACATAACCATGATAACAACCTTTAAAGTTCGCCAGACTGGTTAGCCGACAAGGAATTTGCTTTGCTTCCATATCTTTAATCGTTGCAAAATTTGATTCCTCTAACCCTTCAATGCTTATCTCAGATTGAACCGTTTCGAATGGGAAGGGAATTTCAGAGCCAAAAAACGCATATGGCATCATCTCAGGATTGTTTTTTTTAATATATTCTGCAAGGAATAACACAGGAGGGATTCCAACACCGCCGCCAATAAATACCGGTGTTTTTTTTGATAAGTCATGAGTAAAACCGTTGCCTATTGGACCCATCATTTGTAAAGAATCTCCAGCTGTGATTTTACTCAATGCTTCTAAACCAGGACCGATAATTTTATACATGAATTCAACTGTTTCATTCTTTGGATCAGCCCTTAAGTATGACAACGGTCTTCTTAACAGCGTTTGCTCTCCACAATCAACAAAAGCAAACTCACCTGGTTTCGCTGCTTTAGAAGCCTTAGGGGCCCTTAATGTGATAACGAATTGGTTTTCTTCAAATGCTTCTTGATGGATTACCTCAGAAGTTTCTTCGAAGATGCTTGCTTTATGATTTGCCACAATTAGCCTGATCTTTCTTCTAAGATAGATAAAATGGCCATTCTAGCTGCTATACCATTGGTAACTTGTTGAGTGATAACTGAATTGGGACCGTCTGCGACTTCATTTTGAATTTCAACACCTCTGTTCATTGGTCCTGGATGCATAACAATTACATCTTTTTTACAGTTTTTAATCCGTTCTGTGGTCAATCCATATTCTCTATAGTATTTTTCCGTTTCTAAAAGTACTTGCTTATTTCTCATTCTTTCTTTTTGGACTCTCAAAGTAACCACAACATCAGCATCTTTAAGTCCTTTATTAACATCATCGGTATATTCTGCTCCCTCAAATATCTTCATGTCAGGACTATATTCTTTTGGAGATATTAATATTATCTTACCCGCATTCATGATTCTTAATCCTTCATAAAGTGATCTAGTAACTCTAGAATGAGAGATATCACCTAGTATAGAAACCTTGATATTATTAAAGTCTTTTTTATTAGATCTAATTGTCACAAGATCTAACAAACCTTGTGTTGGATGAGAAATGTGAGACTCTCCAGCACTAATTAAGTGAGTTGAATCTTCTATAGCATTCTTAATATCTTCAAAAACTCCTTCTTTCCTATTTCTTATTACAAAATAATTTATGCCCATTGCTTCAAGTGTTTTTATGGTATCAATAAGTGTTTCCCCTTTTGTTCTAGAAGAATGTTCCTCATCAATGTTAATAACATCGGCACCTAATTTTTTGGAGGCAATTTCAAAAGTGCTTCTAGTTCTTGTACTAGGCTCAAAAAATAGATTAGCTAAAGTTCTATTCTCAAGGACATTTTCATAGCCAATAGGTTTGTTATTATGATTTAAGAAGTTTTCGGCGATATCTAGAATCTGACTGATTGTCTCTTGATCTAGATCCTTTAAATAGAGAAGATGCTTCAATTTATCTCCTCAAAATTCATCCATTCTTGAAGAATGATGCTTGCAGCCATGCTATCAATCTGTCCTTTCTTTAATTGTCGCTGAAGGATACCTTCTTGTCTTTGTTCTTTCAATTGATCTTTTGCGATTTTAGAAGTGAGATGCTCATTTACGAATTTAATAGGAATGCCATACCTCTGCTTTATCTCAGATGAGAAAGTCTTAATGTTATCAACTAAAGTTTTGTCACTATTAATGTGCTCTTCTGGCATTCCAAAAACAGCACAACTTGGCTTGAAGTCTTCAAAAATCATATCTATCTCAGACCAATTTGGTTCTCCATTATCCATGGATAAAGATGTTAATGGCGAAGCTGTCTTAGTGATAGATTGCCCTATAGCTACCCCTGTTTTCTTTAAACCGTAATCAAAGGCAATATAGATTTTATGGTTCATCCTTAAAGCTTATTAACGATTTTAGGCATGACCTATTTCTTCAGAGAGGTTTTGTGCGTTAATTCCTAATGAGCCAATAGATTTTTCCCATCGATGTTGAAAAGGGGTTTTGAATAAAATCTCATCACTAAAGGGTATAGACAACCAAGAGTTTGTTCTGATTTCAGATTCTAGTTGCCCTGGCCCCCAACCAGAATAGCCAAGCACCAACAAGCAATTATCTGGGCCCATACCATTGGAGATTGACTCCAAAATATCTTTTGAGGTCGTAATGTTAATCCAATCATTAATTTGGGAGGTGTGTTTCCATGCCCCTTCATTATGAATTACAAAACCACGTTCTGTGCCTACAGGTCCGCCTTGGAGTATCGGTGTTGATTCCAAGCGTTCATCAGAAGCAATTTGTAGCTCTTTAAGTAGTTGATTAAGATTACCTTCTATCGGTCGATTAATAATCAGGCCTAATGACCCAGATTCACTATGTTCACATATAAGAGTGACTGTTTTTGAAAAGTTAGGATCGTTGAGACTTGGGGTGGCTATTAAGAATTGGCCAATGAGATTCTCTGAGAGCGTATCCCAACTCATTAGTTTTTCGACTCCAGAGTCTCGAAAAAGAAACTCGAGACATCCTCGCCACTGTTGCGTTTGATTTCCCTCATTCCAGTTGGGCTTGTGATATTGATTTCAGTTAAATAATCACCAATCACATCGATTCCAGCAAAATAGATTCCATGCTCTAAAAGAGTTGGCCCAATGGCTTCACAGATTTTTTTATCTTCAGATGATAATTCTTGAGTTTCTCCAGTGGCACCCATCACAAGGTTTCCGCGGTTATCTTGATCATTGGGTATTCTAGCTAGAGCCGTATTGCAGTGCTGCCCAAAAACAATATGGATTCGTTTATCGCCATATTCAATTTCTGGAACATAAACTTGAGCCATAATTGTAGTAGCACCTAAATTGGTGATGGTTTCAAAGATTGAATGTGCATTTAGGTCATTCTTTTCGACAACAAAAACTGATCTTCCACCCATGCCATCCAAGGGTTTAACGACAATTTTTTCTTCAACATCTAAAAAAGCCTTAATTTCGTTCAATGAGGAGGTAACCAATGTTTTTGGTGTGAGAGATGGAAAGAGTGAGATCGATACTTTTTCATTAAAATTTCTCAATGCTGACGGGTGATTTATCACCTTAACCCCAGATTTCTCTGCCAGATCTAGTATATAAGTAGAGTAGATATATTCCATATTAAATGGAGGGTCTTTTCGCATAAGAATCACATCAAAATCAGATAATGAATATTCATTCTGATTTGAAAATTCGAACCATTTTTCAGTGTTATCCTTAACTGAAAGTATCTTTCCTTTTGCTAAAGGACGTCCATCAATAATTTTGAGATCCTCTTGTTGGAAATACGTCAGTTCATAATTTCTATCTTGTGCAGCAAGCAATAAATCAAGAGTTCCATCTTTTTCAGGAACAATCTTTTCAATAGGATCCATGACTACTGCTAACTTCATTTTTCTTCTCTGGATGTCTTTATATCTATTTTAAGCTAATTAGCAAGATCTCCATAGAGGTATTGGAGAATACTGATGGCCATAATTGGAGCAGTTTCAGTTCTTAA
>Ga0208764_10002929_pt1 | contig 10573 bp, 7 predicted proteins | sample ETNtaG_18_FD_185762 | JGI IMG/M metagenome (GOLD analysis project Ga0208764, IMG submission 185762) | Marine microbial and viral communities from oxygen minimum zone, Eastern Pacific Ocean - ETNP201302SV91 (SPAdes) (version 2) | ecosystem: Environmental > Aquatic > Marine > Oceanic ...
TTCAATACGATTTTGTATAATAAATCGAGCCATCATTCCACGGGCCTTCTTGGCAAAGAAGGAAACCAACCTCAGTTTTCCATTTTTGTTTTCTTTAAAATGTGGTGTGATAATATTGGCGTTAAGGACAGGGCGGTCAATGGCCTTAAAGTATTCAACAGATGCACAATTAATTACAACATGTTCTTTATGATTGTGTAATTCCTTATTTATTAATTCTGCAAGTTTGTCACTCCAGTATTCGTACAGATTATGCCCACGGGAATTTTTCAATTTAGTACCCATCTCAAGCCGATATGGTTTAATCAAATCCAGAGGCCTGAGTATTCCATACAGTCCAGAAAGTATTCGTGTATTATTTTGTGCAAAATGAAGATCGTCAATGGTAAGAGACTCTGCATCTAAGCCTGTATATGTATCTCCTTTAAATGAATATATTGATTCTCTTGAATTATTCGCTTTAAATGATGTACTCCATGCCTGCATACGCTCCCAATTCAAAATAGCTAAATTTTCACTTATACCCATCAATGATATCAAGTCACCAGGAGTCAGGATTTTTAACTGCTCTACTAATTCCTCTGATTCATTCAAAAATTGGGGTAATACATGGTTTTCTGAATGAACCACGCACTCCTTAGATAATTTTTTAGCAGGAGAAAGTACGGTTATCATAGTCTAAATTTAAGCAAATGAGTATACATAGATTTACCTTATAAAGTTCCTATTATTACACTATTTAATCGTTCTACAAAACCTGAAGGATCTTCCAATTTAACCCCCTCTTGGATAAGAGCTTGTTCATAAAGAAGAAGTGCTATATCATCGAAAGCTTTTTGCTTAGTTTTACCTTTTAGTTTTGTAACAATATCATGTCCAGGGTTTATCTCTAAAATTGGTTTAATCTGAGGCATATCCATTTGCCCCATTGAACGCATCATTTCTTGCATCTGCGCGGTTGGATCATTTTCATCTGCAACAATACATGAGGGTGAATCACTTAGACGATTTGATATTTTGACGTCTTTTACTTTATCACCAAGCAATTTTTTCATTTTCTTGAGTACAGGTTTTAGAGATTTTTCAGCATCCTTATCTGATTCTTCAGAAAAATCATCTGATGTACCACTCCGATTAACAGACTTTAAATCTTTTTCATCATATTTAGGGACAGAAGATATAATTATTTCATCTATTTCATCATCAAGAACTAGCACTTCAATATCTTTCTTTTGATACATCTCTAAAAGAGGTGAGTTTTTTAATGATATTTTATTTTGTCCAGTAATGTAATAGATTGCTTTCTGGTCTTCTCGCATTCTTTCTACATATTCTCGAAGAGAAATAAGACCATCTTCTTTAGTTGATTTAAATCTTAATAGTTCAGTTAAAGCCTCTTTATGTTCAAAGTCTTGATATACTCCTTCTTTGATCAACCTGCCATATTGCTCAAAGAATTTGCTATATTTTTCTTTGTTACCAGAAATTGTTTTTAATTTATCTAAGATTTTTTTTACTGAGTTTGAGCGGATTTTCGCCATAACTCTATTTTGCTGCAAAATTTCACGGCTGACATTAAGAGGAAGGTCCGAGGAGTCTATAACACCTTTTACAAACCGCAGCCAAGATGGCAAAAGTTCTTTGTCATCATCTGTGATGAAAACGCGATTCACATACAGTTTCACTCCTGACTTGTAGTCAGCTCGGTAGATATCCGGTGGTGCATTCTTTGGGATGAAAAATAGAATGATAAATTCCAGACTACCTTCGGCTCTAAAATGCACCAAGTCAAATGGATCTTCAGTATCATTTGAAAAAGATTTGTAGAATTCTTTGTATTCTTTAGGCTTTATTTCAGATTTAGATCGTGTCCAAAATGCCTTGGCATCATTAACCTGTTCTGTTTTGAGTTCTTTACTTTTCTCTTTACCATCTTTATCATAATCAACTTCGGAATAGGTGAGAAATATTGGAAAGTCAATATGATCAGAATACTTTTTAATAAGACTCTCGATACGCCAACGGCTTGCAAATTCCTTTCCTTCTTCATTTAGATGCACTGTGATTGAAGTCCCATTATCCTTCTTCACATCTTTTTTTATTTCAAAACCACTCTGGCCATCACTAATCCATCTCCATCCTTCTTTATTGCCAGCTTTCTTACTTGCAACTTCAACATGATCAGCAACCATAAAACTTGAATAAAAACCAACCCCAAACTGACCGATTAATTGAGAATCCTTTTTCGCATCACCTGAAAGCTTAGACAGAAAATTCTTTGTACCAGACCGTGCGATAGTGCCTAAATTATCTTGGAGTTCCTTTTTACTCATTCCTATACCAGTGTCAGTGATTGTTAACGTTGCATTTTCTCCTTCCTGAAATTCAAGGCTTATTTTTGGATCAAAGGTCATTGATTTAAAATCATCCTTAGTAAGCGTAAGATATCTGAGCTTATCTAAGGCATCTGAAGCATTAGAAATAAGCTCTCTAAGAAAAATTTCCTTATGAGAATAAAGAGAATGAATGATCAGTTTAAGTAACTGACTAACTTCAGTTTGAAAAGGCTGTTGACTCAAGATTTTCTCCCAATTATTTAATTATAAACATAAAAATAAAATTATATGATTTTTTAGGACGGGAAAATAAAAATATATTATCCAAAAAACCTACAATCAATCTATCAATAAAAAAATTAATGAACAGAATTGCGAACCTGTTCTAAAAGCTGTTTTGTCATTTTAATACCCCTCATCTCATCTAGAGTATTACCTTCATATTCTATACCAACATAGCCAGAGTAGTCAGCACTTAAAACAATATTCATCATCCTAAAATAGTCAGTATTGATTTCATTTCCGTCAGAGTCAAATTCATGGCTCTTAGCACTAACAGCTTTAGCATAAGGCATTAACTCTTTAACACCAGTATAACGATCATACCATTTATCATTATCCAACCTAAAATTACCAAAATCAGGGAGCGTGCCACATTTTTGGTGATCTACTTTTTTTATTACCGAAGCCAGCCACTTACCATTGGATGAAAGACCTCCATGATTCTCGACAATTGTATTAATATTCAGAGTTGCCCCAAACTCAGTTAGGTGTCGTAAACCATCCGCAGCTAAATCAATCTGCTCATCATAAGATCCATCACTCTTAGCATTCACTCTTATTGAATGGCAGCCTAGAAACTTAGCTGCTTCAGCCCACTTATAATGATTCTCTACTGCTTTTTTCCGGGCTATAGGGTCTGGGTCTCCCAAACTTCCTTCATTATCACACATAATTAATAAACTCAATACACCTAAATCATTTGCTCTGCTTTTCATTTCAGATAAATAATCTTTATCCGTCGCTCTATTAAAAAAAAAGGTATTAACATATTCTATGGCATCAATATTAAAATCATTTTTTGCTACACTTGCAAAATCTAAATGATCTAATGAACCTGACCGAAGCCTACGATGTAGTGACCACTCTGCGAGAGATATTTTAAATGACATTTTTTTATTATTACATGATGTAAGATTCGAGGCCGCAAGACCGCCAAACATTATAGAACCGTGTTTAATAAAATCTCTTCTTTTCAAAGGATGTTTTTAAAGCCTACGGATACGAATATTTTTATACCAAACTTCACCATGATCACCCTGGAGCCCTATCCGTCCAGATATCGCTTTAGAAAAATATGGCATATTCCCAAACTTACTCTTTGAAATTAATTGATCAAGGGATTCACTCTGATATTCATATTCTAAAATTTTAACTCCATTGAGCCAATGCTCAATATGGTTATCCTTGGAAGAAATTCTAATCTGATTAAACTCGCCAACTGGTTTTAAAACTTTATTTTGTGGTGCAATCAAATCATACAGTGCCCCTGCAGAGGTAACTTCTCTTAAGCGATCTTGGTGACTTAGATCATCTAGCACTTGCATCTCCGGAGCAGACTGCCAAATATAATCACCTTCCTCAGTAGCAAAGTAAAAAATACCGCTATTACCCCCAGACCGTAATTTCCATTCCAACTCCAATTCAAAATCTTTATAAATATCATCTGATATGAGATCTACGCCATGTTTTCCAGGTAATGTTTTTAGGCTCCCATTTTCAATGGCCCACGATTCCCATGGGAAAGATTCCATCTTGTAGCCACGTAATCCTTTTACCTCTTTTCCATCAAATAGATTTACCCATTCCGTCTTATTATCAACACATGAAACAATAAATAATATTAAGTATAGTAAAATTATTTTATTCAAAATTTATCCTAAGTCCTTTGGATTCCACTCACCTCTGGCAACAGCAGGAATAAAATCATCTAGGCCAGGGGGTGGAAATTTTATAGTTTTATCCTGCTCTGCACTCATATAAGCGGTCATCAATAATTCGGTTACAGCTAGTCCATCACTGAAATTTTCATCAGGCCGTTTACCCGATAAAAAACTTTCTACCATGTGTCGATTCTCTGCTGTATACCCGTATGTATCTGTTTCGCTGCTTACAACTGGCATCTCGCCAGACTCTGCATTCTGTTTTTCAACAAGATCCTCTCCTTCTTTACCAGTCACCCTTCGACTAAAAAATACTTTTAGATCGGAGTCAAGAGTATCAACAAACATCGAATACTCAGGGCCAAAGAGTTCCATACTAAGCCTAAGTCCAGGGCCAACAAAACACCATGACGTAGTAGTCTCTACTACCAAATTGTTACCCTGATCATCTTTGTATTCAATTAGTGACCTAGCAAAATCTTCAGCAGGACGTTTCAAATAATCAGTCTTACCACCACTGTTCTTGTGAAGTATTTCTGCATACTCTGGTCGCTGCCACTTTAAGCAAGAAGCATAGGCATTTACACTTATAGGAGTTAGTGAATTTCGATTTTTACCTGGTTCAGTAAGCATAAAACGAGCTTCTTCAACAGAGTGACACATCATATCATTTAATACACCACCACCCTGAAGCTCTCCTTCCCAAAACCATGGCATATGAGGGCCACTATGTTCTTCTGCCGCTCTAGCTAAATAAGGTCTACCTGTTGTTTTTGCTCCACGAGACCATATAATTTCTTTCCCTCTTGTGACTGACGGAGCAAAAACCTGATTTTCCAAATAGCCGTCTAACAGACCTACACGCTGGGTCAATTCCAAGACCCTTTTTGCTTCTTTCACATTTCGCCCAAGTGGTTTTTCACAAGTAAGACCTATCAGGTTTCCTTTACCACTCTCAATAGCAGAAACAATTTCTTCCACAATCTCTATCCTCGTAAAATTTGGTGCACATATCCATAGTGCATCAATCTTGGGGTCTGATACCATATCTGTAACAGTGTCAAAAACTTTTGCATCTCCTAGTCCAATGGTACGAGCCAGTGCAACGGATTCCTCAGCAGATGACCTCGTGCGAGACATAACACCTAAAACATCACAGTGTCTAACACCAATTAGTGATTGAATATGGAAACGAGTTATAAATCCCCCACCAACAAAGCCAATTCCTAATGTTTTCCTACTCATGTTATTTCTGAACCATCTAATTCTTCTCTAAAAAATACAAAAAATAAAACCGTAGTTATCAGCCCAATAATCGACAGCGTATACCAAAAAGTTGAAAAATCAAAAACATTGTCAAGTGTATTTGCCTGTTGTAAAAAACCGGATAGCCAACCACCTAATACCGGACCTCCTCCTAAGATTATAATGCCAAATACAGTCTGCGCAGAATGCCTAACATCTTCATCGGCTATTTTGTCAACGTATATATAAGCAGCAGCAAAGAAGAATGCATAGCAAAATCCATGAAAGGCCTGACTAAGTACTATTATCCAGACTGGCAATGCCTCCATACCAAAAATAGCATATCGTAAACAATATGCGGCGATACCAATAGTAATAACTTTTTTAAAACCAATGTTTTTCAAAAAGTACCCCAGATAAGCCATAGTCAATATCTCTGCAAATTGACCGATTGTCATTGCAGGACCTATTTGACTATCTAAAATTCCTATTGAAGAAAGAAAAGGTCCGGTCTGTAAAAAATAAATCTGATGAATAATGCTGATTGCCAAGCTAGCTATAACTAAAACAGTAAAAGATGAATAACGAAATAATCCAAAGGCTTTTTTAAATGCCAGCTGATCAGCTGCATCTTTCTTAGGTGGAGTATGAGGCAATGAGAAACAAAAGACACCATAACAAATGGAGATGATACCAGAAAATTTTAAAGCATCTGCTAATCTACTTGTTACCTGCAGAACTTCAGTACCTACAAAAAATGGTGGCATCGATTGCAGCTGTAAATCTGTTTGCAACCATATCATAGGGAATGCCCAACTAGCAGCAATCCATCCAATCGTTCCCCATACACGAATTTTTGGAAAATCATTCTCCTGATCGCTAATATGGGAAAAAGTAATAGAATTAGATAATGCAAGTGTAGGCATGTATAGAATACTATAAATAATAGATAGAACTAACCATGACTCATAATCTGTTTGTGTAGCAGTATACCATTTCACACACCCACCGGTAATAACCAAAAAAGAAAGAATTCGTTCAGTACTGAAATACCTGTCCGCAATCTGACCAGCAATAAAAGGTGCAGCAATTGCACCAATTGATCCAGCGAGACCCAGGATCATACCTATCTGTGATCCTGTAAAACCTAAACCTCCTTCAGAAAGACTGGCAGAAAGATATCTGGCAGTAACAGGAAGCCATGCTCCCCACAAAGCATACTGCAGGAACATCATAACACCAAACCGAGAATTAGTATTCATGGATTGTGAATTAAATTAATCTACGCTTAACAGGATCCCACTCCACCCTGCGTCCTGTCAGATAAGACTCTGTTGCCATAGCACAAGTAACCGCTTCTTCAAAGGCGACATCTACATTACACTTAGGCTGGCCCCCTTCTCTAATTGCATCTAACCAATCTTTTATATGTAAATGTGTTGGATCTACTCTCTTGCCATCACGATAAGCATATAGTAGGCCTTTATTAGCAAAATACTGGGAAGTGGCTGATGTGACTCCATCAATTTGTTTGGACCCGGGTGAATAATTATAGATTGGGTATTTTGTATTAATAATTCCTTTTTCTATTCTTTCTCGATATTGAGTAGACTCACGATCAGCAACCACTCTAAATCCTCCAACACCACCAGCATTAGACTGTCCACCAAGAATCATAGTCGCGTCATGCCCCATAACCCTATTTCCCCTAGAATTATTACTGGAAAGTGTTGCACTATATAAGACCGTCATATCTCTGTCTGGATATTCCAATGTTACATGCCAGACATCAGGGACATCACGACCATCTTTATAAAAATAAATTCCTCCAGAAGATGATGCATACTTTGGTATACCCATTCCTATAATCTGATTTAATTGATCATAATCATGTGAAAATAAATCTCCAGATAGACCTGTACCGTAATCGTACCAACAACGCCATCTAAAGAACCGTTTTAATGCTTCTTGGCTAAAAGGTATTTTATTAGGTGATGGTTCTTGGAATGTGTCCCAGTCAATAGTTTTTTGATTCCCATCTTTATGAATAGTCCATACCCATGCACCCCATGGAGAGTTGCGATTAGTAGTTAATTCAACAAGATTAACTGGGCCAAGTAGTCCTTGGTCAATAATTTGTTTTGCTTTGTCATTTGCCTCTACTTGCCTGTTTTGATGCCCTAGCTGAAGAATCATTCCTGTTTTTTTCATAGTATCATATACATCTATTGCCTCATCAAATGTCCTCGTAAGACCTTTCTCACAATAGACATGTTTCCCTGCTTTTGCTGCGTCTATGGTTATCCTTGAATGCCAATGATCTGGCGTCGCAACAATCACGGCATCTATATGGTCCTGCTTTAACATCTCACTATAATGTTTATATCTTACAGCAGTATTCTTTGGCTTACCTCCAGGTCGAATATCATTCTGAGAAGCGTCCAAGGCTAGATCAGCATTCACATCGAATAAGTCACAGACACCAACGAGTGAACAGTTAAGATCATCCTGTCCCATAAAAGTTGCATAGGCCTTATGCAGACTATTTTCTTTTGAGGCATTATATGCATAATCAATCCAGCCTTTTGTAGCAAAACCAACACCTCGGACCAGATGTGAGCCTCTTCCTCCATAGCCAATCACACCAATATTTAAATGTTTACTATCTGATAAGCTACTTATAATTGCAGGAGGTTCTTTATCCTGAATAAGGTCTAACATTAAATTTTTCCGTTTTTGAGCATCTCCGCGAATTTTTATCCAAAGATTAACAAGGAACAAGCCAAAAACAGGAATAGTAGCCAGACTCTTGAGAAATTCTCTGCGCTTTATTTCTTGATTATTTTTTGATTCATCATTCATAGGTTGTAATTCCTTCATTTTTTTGATCCAAATAATAATCTGTCTAAACCAATTAGATGACTAGTTGGAAAATGATACAATACAAATAAAGCCAAGACTTCGATAATATTTTTATTAACAATAATGTAACTTCCTTCTCCAGGTCGTGCATATTCTAAGCCTATAAAAGGAGGAGCAAATAAATAGTAGAGTGCGATAAGTACCATGCCACCTAATGCACCGTAGCGACTAAAAATCCCCAACAACAGACAAAGTCCACAGATGGTCAAGCCCCACATATTTATGTAATCTGTTATCGTTAACAATGTAGGGTTTGATACTATAGCCTTTGCCAAACTAGAAAAAATCCATTTTGAATCTAATAGATAGGCAGCCGATGACCAGTAAGGATTTAACAGTTTTGAAACACCTTCATATAGTAAATGCCACCCGATTAAAACACGAAGGCTAACAAGTCCGTATAGCTGGGTATTATTAATTAATGTTGAAGAATTGATACTATGATTATCTTCCAATATTTTATCCCAATTTATTATATGTCATCTAAAGATCAGGATTAAGAATAAGCTATCTGTATTTTAGAATCAACCTCATCTTTTTTATTAACAACCTTATAACAGGTTCGTATCATTTAAAGATATTGCATCCAAAATTCAATCATTTTGTTTTGTCTATGGATTCTAGCTGGTTTATCACTAAAACCGTGTTTTCTCATTGGATAAAACATCATATCAAACATAATATTATTTTTTATTAATTCATCAATAAAGTGCCAGGAATTCTGTGGATGTACATTATCATCATATGTACCATGAATTAAAAGAAGTCTGCCGTGTAAATTTTTCGCACTTTTAACAAACGAAGTTTTAATATATCCATCTGGATTATCTTTAGGATGCTTCATAGCGAACTCACCCCATTTTGTATCATAATAGTGCCAATCAGTAACAGGAGCGCCTGATATTCCAGCCTTAAATTCAGTTGTATTAGTCATTGCATTTAAAGTAAAACTTCCGCCTCCACTCCAGCCCCAAATTCCGACTCTTTCTCCATCTACATAATCCTGAGACTTCAGCCATTTGATCCCATCTACAATGTCTGCCATTTCAATAGGCCCTGATATCATAAGGTTTACTCTGTTTTCTAATTTTTTACTAATAGCCGTAGCACTACGATGATCAAATTTGACAATTAAATAGCCTTTTGCTAATAAAATATTATCAAAAAAGAGACTCGTACCCTGCCAACGGTTAAATACTGTGGGCGCTGATGGTCCACCATAGATATGATAAATTACTGGATATTCTTTTTCTGAATTAAAATCTTCAGGCCTCAGTATTTGGGCAGGCATATTGAATCCATCAGAAGTTGGAATAAAAAATAATTCCGGAGTTTGTATTGTAAAATTTTTCAAGAGTTCAGGCCTAGGTTCAGCAATGGTTTTAATTTTAGATCCATCTTGAGTATACAATGTCAGGCTTGGCATTTGAGTAATATTTGAATATGTATCAAAATAATATCTGCCATTTGGACTAAACGATACACTATGTACTCCATCCTCTTTAGAAATCCTTTTTATATTTTCACCATCAAACTGAATTCTATATAGATGTCTTTCAATAGATGACTTTTTAAGAGCAGTGAAATAGATTTCTTTTTTATGTTCGTTAATACTCACAATTGATTGCCTCAACCAAAATGGACCTCCAGATGATCGTAGGGCCCAATCACCTTTTGTCACCTGATTAATAAGTTTGCCTTTATTACTAAAACGATAAATGTGAGCAAAACCATCACGCTCCGACTGCCATAAAAATTCATTACCTTTAAGAAAATACAAATCGTCTGTAATATTCACCCAGCCTGGATCTGTTTCGGTAAGAACATGGTCTCGAACTCTCCCTCTTTTACGATCTAGAAAAAAAAGATTAAGCGTATCCTGAGATCTGTTCATTGTCTGCACAGATAAACGTTCATTATCCGGATGCCATTTAACTCTGCAAATATATTCATATGAATTAATTTTAGCCCATTTCACTCTTGGTTGGGCTACCTCAATGATGCCTACTCTAACATTAGGATTATCAGTTCCCGCCTTTGGGTAACGCTGTGTAATCAGACGTGGTTCTTGAGGTTTGAAATCGACATAATGCATTTTAGTAACCATCGACTCATCTGTTTGCAAAA
>Ga0208764_10002932_pt1 | contig 10566 bp, 5 predicted proteins | sample ETNtaG_18_FD_185762 | JGI IMG/M metagenome (GOLD analysis project Ga0208764, IMG submission 185762) | Marine microbial and viral communities from oxygen minimum zone, Eastern Pacific Ocean - ETNP201302SV91 (SPAdes) (version 2) | ecosystem: Environmental > Aquatic > Marine > Oceanic ...
TCAACTCCCTAGTCAACCTGAAGTCAACATTGGTATGGTCGGTCACGTCGACCACGGCAAAACAACGCTCACACGGGCTCTATCTGGAGTCTGGACAGATACCCACTCAGAAGAGAGGAAGAGAGGTATCAGCATCAAACTCGGCTATGCCGACACCGCCTTTTACAAAACTAAGAAGGGGGATTTCTATCCAAAGGGCAAGCGCCCTGATGGGAAAGAAGACAACGAGAAGGAATTGCTTCGAGTCGTCTCTTTCGTCGACGCGCCTGGTCACGAGACGCTGATGGCTGTGATGATTTCAGGCTCGTCGATTATGGATGGCGCGTTGCTTCTAGTGTCTGCAACCGAGAAGTGCCCGCAGCCACAGACCCGTGAGCACCTGGCTGCACTGCAAATCGCGGGTATCGAGAATGTGGTTGTTGTTCAGAACAAGATTGACCTTGTGTCCCGCGAGCGCGCCATCGATTCATACAATGAAATCAAGGAATTCATCTCAGGAACCGTCGCTGATAACGCTCCAATCATCCCAATCTCTGCTCACCACGATGTCAATCTGGATATCTTGATTCAAGCGATTGAAGAAACGATTCCTACCCCGGAACACGGTAAGAAGGAGGAGGCACTGATGTATGTGGCTCGCTCCTTCGACATCAATCGACCAGGTACGAGACCAGCGAAGTTGCGCGGTGGAATCATCGGTGGCTCGGTGGTAAAGGGAGAATTCTCCGTCGGCGACACTATCCTCATCGCACCCGGTCGCCGAATCAAAGAAGGAAACAAGACTCGATGGGAACCAATCAAGACCGTTATCGAGTCGGTTCAGGGTGGAGGTATCGATCTCCAGACCATTCACGCAGGTGGACTCTGTGGAGTCGCCACACCAATGGATCCGATGGTCACTAAGGCTGACGATTTGTCTGGCCAAGTTATGGCACGAGAGGGTGAACTTCCTCCGATTTGGGAGGAATTCAAACTCGATCTCGACCTGCTTGAGCACATGGTCGCGAGCGGTAACGACGCACCTGAAAAGGTCCGCCCACTACAGCCGAACGAGATGCTCATGGTCAATTCGGCAACGGCGACCAGCGTCGGTCAAGTCACCGCAATCAAAGGCAAGAAGACGACACTGCGCCTGCGTCTTCCTATCTGCGCTCTGGCTGGTAGCCGTATCACACTCTCACGCCGCATCGGAACGCGCTGGCGTCTAATTGGTCATGGCACCATCACGGGGTGAAGTGATGTCGAGCGTCCTCATCGACGCTTGTGGCTGGGTCGCATTGGTTGATGCTAGATTGAATCTTGACGTTGCAATGGCTTCAGTTGCTGGAGCCCCTAGATTGTTGTTACTCGATTCAGTCGCTGCCGAATTACAGAAATTGTCGCAAACACGTGGCGGTTTACTACTCGATTTGCTTGAGCAGAGATCTGAGAAGATGTCGGATATTGAAGGGATGAAGCATACTGACGATATGTTGGTTGAGCTTTCAGTTGAATCCGGTTGGCCGGTCTTGACTGTTGACAGGAGACTGAAGGAGCGATTGGTTAGTTCAGGTGGCTCGTATATCGAAGTAACAAGCGGACCTTCGCTTCGTTTGGTAAATTGAATGAACTAGACTACTGGTAAACTCACACTGTTTTGCCAATCGTATACTCCTCCACGATTATGGAATTGTTTCCATTTGAATTGATTCAATTCCCAAGCTTTCAAAACGCCGATTTCTAAGATTGGAGGCGTGTAAATATGCCCTCCTTTGACATTACTGTAGAACCTTCCCAAAGCATCAATCATGACATAAGACCCTCTCATCAAATCGTTTGATTCAACCACAAACTGAATCTCAGGATCAATATTTTTTCGATGCCTTTCAACCCATAAAGAGAATTCCTCATCTGTAATCAACAAGTCACCTACCTTCCCGTCATTCTGCCCTTCAACAGGAAGAACTTGGAATACCTTCCATCTTTCAGGCATTAATTCAGAGACTAATTTTGTCATATCATCATCAACATTTTCCTTGCACACTACAGTGTTCAATTTCATCCGGATTCCAAATTCTTTGCACAAATTCCAAACCTTCTTTGAGAGATGAAGATGTTGACTAAATCCTGCATTCAAATCTTTGATTACTCCTCTGCCTATCCTTTGGTGAATTATGTCATTTGAAGCATCGATAGAGATGCCAATCCAGTCAATATTGTGTGAATTTATTTGAAGAAATTCTCTAGTGATTCCGGAACCATTCGTTACAATACAGGTGGTTAGGCCGGCCTTTCTTGCCGCCTCCAATAATTCATCAAGGTAAGGACATAGAGTCGGTTCTCCACCTACAAATGTAATCTTCTCTGCACCCGCATCAGCAAGTAACTTAGGGACCAACAATGCATCTGATTTTGCAAGTCTTTCACTAAGAGGTATATCTTCGAATGTAGCAAAACAAAACTCACAACCATAATTACAGCGAGGCCAAAAGTGCCAATTCACAGCTGGAGGTAATTGTTTCACTCAATTACCTCCGCCTTTTTTCTGAGTCCCAAAGCGTGTCTTTCGAACTCACTGTCAAATTCTGCAAATGATGAAGATTTGACTTGACCAACGCCGTAAACGACGAACTGCAATAGTACAAAAAATGGAACATCCCACTTGTTTAGTCCGTACTTATGGATTAGCTCGGCAAGAACTGCTCCATGAGCAGCATTACAGATTTTACATTCAGGTTGAATCAACCATTTGCTGTGAGATCCTCCAAGAGCTTGGGGTAAAATGTGACCTACAGTTACTGCGTCATAGTGAGTTTTGTGATTAATCATAACACCATTATAGTACCTCATTACAATACCACACTTTGGACAATTTTGCCCAGTCGCTTGACTTAGGAAATGATGCTTTTTCCCTGGGCTAATTTTCTTGCATCCCGAAGACAATCCAAGGTAGAAGGAACAGAATCTGAATACTGCAATCAAAGTTCTAAGCATTGCCTATTCACTTCCCCGTTCTAATCAGAAAATTATTCACTAATACCTTGTACGACGCAATTGAAATTATTTCGAGAGTATATGAATTTCAAAATTCAACTTACGACTCAAGTTAGTTGAAATACTCACGGATGCAACACTAATCATGGCCCAAGCGAATACCCCCTTCCTGCGCTGGAAGGATAGGTTTCACAGAGGTCGTTTTGCTAAGGAGTCAAAGTTTCGTTTATTCTTGCTTAGGCCAACCTTTGACAGGCTAAGGAGAGTGAGTAAATCCAAACCTGAGGAAGAAAATCCACCGGCGACGGAAGTACAAATTTTAGAGTTCATCAGAGAAGTAATTTCCTCACTCGATTCAGATCGAGATTGGTACATAAAAAGAGGATATTTAACAAAAAATAAGAAAATGGAAATTACTGCAGCATATATCTCTAACTCTAACCCGAAAATTCGCGGTGGTTTAGTGTTTTTATTTCCAGATGTCAAAGAATTTACAGGTGAATTAGACAAGGATCATATTCCATTAATCATGGATTATGTAGATGATATCCCGAGCAGATGGATTGAATCTGATGATGCTCCAATATCTATAGAATTGTATGAAATACCAAATATCTCAACTGATTCAATTCCAAACACAGCGTCTCATTTTGTTGACATCAACGATGGTGATTTGCGAGAATCAAAAATTTTCCCAACCGATGTCTTGTTGATGAATGATAAAGACAAGGAGTCAGATATTCGTCGGACATTACAGACATTGAGGAGGTTGCTCGCCGAAATTAGAGTTACAGACAGAGGTGGTGAACCTTCTGAAGAACAAGCGAAAGCAATGAATAAGTTCGATTTAGGTACGAATCCTATTCTAAATATCACAGGAAGACCTGGAACTGGAAAAACAACTGTTGCTCAAATAGCTGCAGCAGAGGCTGCTCTCCAGCCGGCAAGTGGAAGGGCAAGGAAAGGCGATCGGAAAGTAATGTATCTGACAACTACTGGCAACTTGAAATCCGAAGCCTATGAGGAGATTGTAGCAATCATTTCCAGCGTCTACGGTAAACCCGAGTGGCAACAAGATGCAATGAATATGATCGATGTAATTACTAGAGATGACCTAATTGCGGAATTGCCTCAAATATCGCCAAGATTAGACTCTCGTCGAATTGCAAACATATTAGATGGAATTAACATTGATGAACTTGAATCAATACAAAAATGGTGGGGCCCGGAAAATACAGATGAATTATTCAGAGTAATTCAGAATTTCGTATATGGTGTATTTGGTTCAATTTCTAAGTTTATTCAATGGTTCGAAAACGCTCCTAGAAGATCGGGATTCAAACCTTCAGACCAAAAGGGATGGAGTAAGGTATTTGGTTCAGCAAGAAAATGGAATTTAGTAGATCCTTCTGATGAATTATTACCAACAGGAAGAGATCAATTTCCACTTTTCAGGGTATGGAATCCATATGGTACAGATGACTTTGATAAATTAACAAATCCGCAATTGAAAGAAGGTTATGAAAAAATTCGTGATTTAAAGAGACTCTTAGAAATGGATAATTTTTCTTCTAAACTATTCGATGAATCTCTCTCAGGAAATTGGACATATGCAAGCGTGTTGGATTATCTTTCTTCAGTTGCCGACTCAAAAGCTACAAAATTTAGAACCGATATTTGGAGTAAATTTCGTAATTCATACGATGTAATTATCATTGATGAATCACAAGATTTCACAATAAGAGAATTGGCATGTGTATTACGGGTATTCTCACATAGAGCTCGAAACAAAATTACGAGACGGTCTGCATTTTCTTTCGTTTGCGCGGGAGACCCTTTACAGACTATTGAAGGTAGTATATTCAATGCAAAACACTCCCACATCAATGCCGTATACGAAGACTGGAAACAATATCTCAGTGATTCGGGTGCGGACAAAGGTTTGCGGGATCCAGACCACACTGAATTAAGGGCAAATTACAGGAATGCAGAACCAATTGTAATGCATGCCTTGAATCCAATTATATCCAAGATGAATGAGTATGATCGAAGGACTATTTCTCAGCAAAGGCCAGCATTTAATCGCCCAGGGCTAATTCGTAGAGGTTCGAGTGATGACTTTCATGTTAGCGAGGCAAATATGACGGTTACGATAATGGCAGCGGATAGATTACATGACCAACTTTCAAAGTCTCTATTGAGCAAGAAAAATGAATCTCTCAATTTGAATCCCACAACTGCTCTAATTCTACCTCGTGAAAAATTCTCAACCCTTGAGCAATTGAAGGATTGTTTGACTCAAAACGGAATTTGGGATTATGCAAAAAGTGACCAACAATCAGGTGAGAGAATTGGTTCAATAATTGAAAAATTGGTTAAGGAAGAAGAGGAAGATGGAATTAGATATCGTCAGACCCTTAACGACTCAGGAATTTACGATATTGCAGGAATCAAAGGCCGTACAGTTCAGGTAGCTATTGCTTTGAATTTTGCAAATAAGGCGGTTTCTGATGTTAAGCAGGGTAATGAATCGAGATCCCTCTTATCGCTCTCACATCTTCTTGTCGCCTCAAGTCGGCCGCAATTCGCCTTGCTACTCCACGACCCTGAGACAAAAACAGGTGATTTGGAGTCTCTCAATATTGAGTTGGAAGAGACAATGGAACAAGAGGATATCAAGAGAGTACTTGATGACTCGACGGTTGACTATAACCCATCTGAATACTTCTCTAGAGCAATGGATTCTGCTTTCTTGAACGCAAGAAGATCTGGAAAAATGGGAGAGAAAGGAGACAAACTATACTGGGCTATTGCGGTAAAGGCGGCCTCGGAGTCTGCTAGAGGTAAGTACTTCGTAGACTTTTGTAAGCAAATTCACGAATACTACGAGGATAATTCAACAATAAAAATCATTGAGATGTTAGATGAAGAAATGAATGATACAAAGATTGAGAATTTAAGGAAATCAGCGAATGAGATTGATCAAGCCTCCTGTTGGGTTATCGACGGGGAAACAACTAGGGACAAACTTCTGACATTCATGCGATGGAAAGTTTTCGTTGTGGATGGTGATCGTCTTTCTGGAATAAAATCCGAGTCTTTGAATAACTGGGTAGAATGGGCAAAACAAAGGGCAAGCACAATACATACTGGAAAGATTCTGGGTGTAAGTGATGATGATTATACTAGTTGGAATTTCTCCCCATTCTATTTTCAGAAGCCACCAATTAGTGAAGAGGAATCGTACAAGTCACGACCAAAGAGAGCACGTAGAGATGATTGCTCATTTTCTTGTGATGTTCCACACAGATGGGTTTTCGGCGACATGGTTATGGAAAGTGTATACACAACCCCATATGTAGATTTGAGAGAGAGATTAGAAAAATTACGTCCATCGAAGAGGAATAAGGACGAATGGACTTGGAGAAATTGGTTCACAGTTAGGTGGTTCCTGACGAGTTCACAATTGGATCAGGAATTACATAGAAATGAAGATTTCAAAGATGATTTGTTAATTATTGCAAAGGAGGCTATCGGTTCTGGCATGGGTTCTGAGGTTATCGAATGGATCTTAGGAAGTTTAGAACCAGTAAAAGACAAAGAAGGGAAAGAGACAATTGACAAATCCCTATTCCAGGAATTAGTATACTGGTGCTCTGGAAATGACAGACAAAAATTCAGAAAGAAATTTGTCCAAGCAATGACTGATTATTTGGTAGAAATAATTGAAGCGAATCCCGATTCCTGGGAAACCGAAAATAACGTTCTCAAGACAGCTCGCTTATTTTGTTCTCAATACAAGCAAGTCAGAGAAAATTTGGACCCCGCTGAAAACTTACGGCACTTTTGGTATGAAGTGACTAATTCAGACAGGTTCGTGTCTGCAGTTGAAAATTGGTATCAGGATACGTTAACAGAAACTAAGCAAATCGTTCCCTCAGATCTTGAACAGTTAGTTATCCGACTATCAAATTCACAGACAATCTTAACCATCTCCCAGAGAGAAGAAATCGAAGATAAACAACCCGCTGAATCGACTGTACTTAGTCGAATAAGTTTGATGAACGACTATCTTCTTTCATACCAAATGCGTAATGAAACACCAGGGGACTTTAGATTGATAATTTCCAAAGATTCATTTTGGGATGATTTCGAACATGAATCTGAAAAGAAGTTTGTAGTTAAATTGCTAAGTGAGTGGATGAATTCGGCTCCAGGTGGAGCACTTGGTAATTTAAGAAAACAAAGAAGGCAAACTGATCGCGGATTCATCAGTAATCTTCTCCACCCCATTGACCCTAATGGTCACCTGTCGGGGAATCTCGGTGATCGAAGATACATTCGAAGTCTCAGAAACTTTGGATTTACCCAATCAAATTACTATTTCGAAAATCTATACATTGAATCTGTAAAAGCAGGACAGATGTCTAAAATCTCCAAAGATCCGATTCTGAAATTCTTAACTGGACTGATTGTGAGGAAGAAAGAAAATGTTACTGAAGAAAAACTTCGGTTGTTAAATTGGGAGTCTATAGATACCTTGACTTCCTTACAGGTGAGGAGTTGGAATGCCAAAAGATGGGACCAGTCAATGATTTATCGAGAAGGAATAAACTTCTGGAATTATTTGTCAGACGAAAATTTCTCTCCGGCCTTGAAGAGGCAGATAATGAATAAATTAGGGTCAACAGAAGGTTGTAGATACAGAGAATTAGAACATCCACCTACCAATTACAACTCTAAATATTTTTCACACGAAGGAAGGGACCCTATTCTAAGCAGATTCGCCAGAGTACCAATGCCCTCGATTAACCATAATGGGGTAGTGAACCCCTTCTGCAATTCAAATCCTGGTATTGTTGCATATAATATAACCAAACCACAAAACGAACCATATGAACTGGGAACATTGGAGCTGATTAGAGGCGAATTTAGAAGATCTGGATGTTACCGAGAAGCTGCAGCAATAGATATTGTTCTGTCCATACTTGGACATAGGAATACAAAGGAAATGATCACAATGGCTTTGGAGGAAAGAATAGGGGTTTTCCATGATCAGGTTACGGTTACAGGAAGATGGGAAAGCAAGAAAGAACATAATTCCAAAGACAAGCGTGCCTTACAATCTTCATTGACTAGGATGTTATCTCTGCAAAGTCGTGGAAATCGTTTAGGCCCGATTTATCCTAACCCAATTGGAAGTAAAAAATACGGAAATTCGGGCCCCAGCGCTCACGATTCTCTAAATCTACTCCCTAAAAATCTTCGAGATACTGAAATAGCTAGACTCCTCAATAAGTTAGATAAACATCGAAAGGTAAAACCGGATGAAATTAATTTGATTGATGAACTTATCAATTTCAAGGGGATGCCAGGAAGAACTAACGACCAAGAAAAATGTGTTAGTATACTCTCGCAAATCGTAGTTAATCTCCTATACTCTACCAGAACGCTATTGCCATATATCCTTGCGTCGAATGAAGTTGAACAAGAGGGACAAATTAGTGAAATCGAATGGTTTGAACTGAATCACCCTGGCTGGCCAGAAATGTGGGAAGTAGGAATTGAAGATATACCCAGAGAAACTTTGGTTAGTGAAATAAAGAAACAGGACGAATGGCTATATTTGTTGTATGAGAATTACATGGAAACAGGTCAGATTGATACAGAGGCATTCATTGAATCACTTCCGACACCTAATCTGAAATCTATTGTTGAGATTTATCTTGGCAGAGCAGAGGTTGTTGAAGAATCTGAAGAAGTATTGCAAGATGTGGATAACAACTCCACAGACATATTAGATTCCGAGACAGACGAAGATTCTGAGGATTCGGAGACTCCAATATTGTGTGATAGTTGCTCAAAGGATCTAACACTACTTCTTTCCCTGGCCACGCTAAACTTCTGCCCAGATTGTGGCGACAGACTTTGAAGTGAAAAATTATTCTTCCTCGTCAGAAGGTTTCGGGAGCGTAAAACATTTGAAAGTCAGATCTATTTTTGAGGGGTCTGGGTCTTGTAGTTGTACCACCTTTCTATACAAGTCACCCCTAGGTTTGTCAAGATAAATTGAGCTAGTATGTATTTCAAAAAAAGGTTCAAGAATTGCATTGAATTCTTTTGGGTCTGTCAATGTTTGGCTTTGTTTTGCTACCAAAGATGGGGGGAATTTCGACAATTCACTGTACAATTCCCCTTTGATTGGTCCCAAATTAAAACTTCGACCATACTTGTTTCTTGTAACCTTCCTAATCCCTAAGAATGCAGGTTTAACTTCATCAGTTCGTAATGTGATTCCATTCTCGAATCCATCAAATTTGCATGTCTCCAAATTTTGGCACTGTATAATCACGGCAAATTCCCCAACCGCATTCCCTAATTTGAAATGAGTTAGAAACTTGTATCCGCGTGCAAGCTCTATGTTTGGGTTTTTATGGCCATATATCGTCTCTTCAATCACTTGAAAAATAGTCTCTGGATCCATCCCATCTGAATCAACAACTAGTATAGGATATACATCAGACTTCCACGAATCAAGATTGTTGAGGTTTACCCTTTCGAGGTTGGCATCCCTTACTTTATGCTGCATATCGTTTTTGAAATTGAGAACCTGTTCATGACCCCTAAAATTCGGAGTGGCTCCATCAGTTCCAACAACTAATTGTTTGATGCGTTCTATGTATAATCGGTATTCAGCGAATTTTTCTTTTTTGAACTGGTCTTCGAAATAGATAGTAGGTCTAAGATTTTCAGGAACCTCGAGTTGCACTACTCTTCCTCCGTCTGATAACCAATATCAACAGGTTGAAGCAAGTGGTATTTCCCTGAGACCTGCTTCAATAGTTTATTTCGATGTGATAGAACAACTACCGAGTTGTTGAGTTCATCATCGTGAGCTGTTTTCGACGAAATCAGCCTCGTAATGAGGTGATTAAGCGAGTACTCACTCCTGCCTACTTCTGGTTCATCGATAATCAAACAATATCTGTTTTCATTAAATGAGCCCTCGTCAATATCGGAAGATGGGTCAGAAAGTGCCTCAAATGTTCCTAGGTACAATTCAGTGAGAATCGTTGATTTTTGTCCAAATGATAAGACATCCTTTCTCAAAGGAGTATTTCTGTAGGGGCTTTCAACTTCAAATCGCGGTTCGCGTTGTATCTCAAGCGTATCTTTCATCCAATTTAGTTTAGAGATATAGGCATCAAACATGGTTTTTTGCCTCATTGAGAGTGGGCGTAGGTCGAGAGTGATATCTGATTGCGGGAGATCGGTGATCTGACCCAAATGAGATAGTTGAGTATGGAGAAAGTGAAGAGGATTATCTCGATCCACGTCTGGGATTTCGTAATCTTCGAGCTTAAACATTTTCAGAATAAGGTAGGACTCTTCATAGAATGCAAGAGTCTTTTGTAACTCATTGAGAATTTCAGCGACTAGGGCCAATTGCTCTTTGCCGGATTGCCTTCTATATGTGAATGAATCAGGAGGGATATCCCGCCTAATTCTTGACATTTGTTTTTCCATTTTTTCTAATTTGGCAAGAAGAGCCCGATGCTCTTTCGTGTCTTTTCTCTTCAATTTCTGAACATT
>Ga0208764_10002933_pt1 | contig 10562 bp, 9 predicted proteins | sample ETNtaG_18_FD_185762 | JGI IMG/M metagenome (GOLD analysis project Ga0208764, IMG submission 185762) | Marine microbial and viral communities from oxygen minimum zone, Eastern Pacific Ocean - ETNP201302SV91 (SPAdes) (version 2) | ecosystem: Environmental > Aquatic > Marine > Oceanic ...
TAAATCTAAAAAAATAAATAAAGATAATAATATAAAACTTTTAATTGATATATCGTCACAAAAAAACGAAACATCAAAAGATAGCTCTGGAAAAGTTTTAGAGTATAAAATTACTTTAAATGCTAAAATAAAAATAACAGACTCGTCAAACAATAATATTATATTGGATGAAGTTTTTACAGAGTCATTAAGTTACAAAGTGCAAAGTCAGTATTCAGAAACTTTAAAACTTGAAAGCACATCTATAGAAAACTTAATAAATCAAACATACCAAGATCTCTTGATAAAATTTGCGCAAAATATTGGTCAGTAATGATAGTAAAAAGTTATGATATAGAAAAAAATCTTAAAAAATTTTTAAAATATAATTTATTTTTACTCTATGGTGAAAATGAAGGTTTAAAAAAGGATATTAAACTAAATCTTCAAACTGAAATGAAAAATGAAAATGAAAGCTTAGAATTTTTTTCCTTTTATGAAAGTGAAATTCTTACAAATGATAAAAACTTTTATAATTCAGTTTTTTCAGATTCATTATTTAGTAATAAAAAAATATTAGTAATTAAAAATGCATCCGATAAAGTAATCAATCAATTAAGTGAAGTCATCGAAAAATGCCCTAAAAATTTATCTTTAATAATCTTTGCGGGAATTTTAGAAAAAAAATCTAAATTAAGGAATCTTTCTGAAACTAGTGATAAAATTTTATGTATTCCGTGTTATTTAGACAACGAAATGAGCCTAGGAAATATTGCAAAAATTGCTTTAAAAAAGAATAATATTATATTGTCTCAAGAATGTATTAATTTACTAGTAGAGCAGGCAAACGGAGATAGAAACAACTTAAAAAATGAACTAGAAAAAATTAGTCACTACACTTTAGATAATAAAAAAATTGGGATTGACGAAATCAGATCCATAACTAATTTTTCAGGAGAATATAAAACTGACAATCTAGTAAATGATTGTTTGTGTGGTAACATTTTGCAGTATAAAAAAAGTTTGTCTGATCTATATGCTAATACGATTAACCAAATCTTTTTATTACGCATTCTAAGTAATAAAATACAAAGATTATTAAATATGAAAGAAAAACAAAATGATTATAACAATTTAGACAGCTTACTGGGCGCTAATAAACCTCCCATATTTTGGAAAGAGAAACCGTTAGTAAAGAAGCAGCTTAGCATCTGGAATATTGATGAGCTAAAAAAAACAAACAAAGAAATTAGCTATATAGAAATGTTATGTAAAAAAAACCCTCAGGTTTCAAAAATAATTTTTTTCAAATTTATTTCTAGTATTTGCAAAAAAGCTAATAGTTTTTCTTAATTATACTAATAATTTTATCTAATTGTTCTATATTACTATATTCAAAAGAAATTGATCCAGAGTTATTTTTTTTATTATTTATAACAGTATTTAGTCCTGTTTTTTCTTCTATAGTTTTTTGTAAATCTAAAATATTTGCATCTTTTTTTTGAACTAATTTAAATTTTTTATCTCTAAATTGCCTCGTTAATTTTTCTGCTTGCCTTACAGAAAGCTTTTTTTGAAATATTTTTCTTGCTATAACAGTAGCGCTATTTAAACCAATTAAGGATCTTGCGTGACCGGCAGATATTTCGCCTTTTTCCACCATTTGCAGTACTTCGTTAGATAACGACAATAATCTTATTGAATTAGATATATAACTCCTGCTTTTTCCAATAAATTGCGATAATTTTTCATGATTATAATTAAACTCGTCAATTAACCTCTGATAACCTCTTGCTTCGTCAATAGCATTGAGATCTTGTCTCTGTACGTTTTCTACTATTGCAAATTCTAAAGATTTAACATCATCCACATTTAAAATAACAACAGGCACTTCATGTAGTCCCGCATTTTGTGATGCTAACCAACGTCTTTCACCAGCAATTATTTCATACTTATTTGGTTGTGATTTATCAGGACGAACGACTATTGGCTGAATGACACCTTGCTCTTTTATAGAATTTGTTAATTCTTGTAAATCTTCTTTATCAAAATGTTTTCTTGGTTGAAATTTATTTCTTGTTAAATCAGTAATTGGTAGTTTATTCGTTTCAATTTTTTTTGCTTCATCTCCTATTAAAGATGAAAGACCTCTACCTAAACCTTTTTTAAGTTTACTATCAATCATTAAGCTGCGCTTTCCATTATGTCTTCTTGTTTTAAGAATTCATCAGTAAAGTTAGAATAAGATTTACTTCCTGAACAAGTTTTATCATATATTAAAACTGGAATACCATGTGATGGTGCTTCAGAAAGCCTAACATTTCTTGGAATTACAGTTTTATATACTTTATCATTAAAAAAATTTCGTGCTTCTTTGTCTACTTCGGCGGAAAGTTTGTTTCTTTTATCATACATTGTCAGTAATACTCCCCTAATTTCCAATCGAGGATTAAGCTTGATTTTAATTCTATTTATAGTTTTTATTAGCTGACTTACACCTTCCAAAGCAAAAAATTCTGCCTGGAGAGGTACTATTAAGGATTTTGCGGCAACTAAAGCCATAATTGTCAAAAGACTCAGTGAAGGAGGACAATCAATAAAAATATATGAAAAATCATTTTTCTGAGTATTTATAAATTCATCTATTTTATCTTTTAATAAAAATGCCCTTCTATTTTCTGCTGCCGTTTCAACTTCTAATCCAGATAAATCAACGTTAGATGAAACAATTTTTAAATTTTCTATTTTCGTATCTTTGACTGCATCAAGAAAATTGCAATTTCCATTGAGCACATCATAAATAGTTTTGCTACTTTCAACATTTGATAGCCCTAATCCAGTAGTAGCATTTCCTTGTGGGTCTAAATCAATAACTAAAACTTTTTTCTTTTGGATTGAGAGCGCTGTAGCCAAATTAATGACAGTAGTAGTTTTGCCTACTCCTCCCTTCTGATTTATGATTGAAATAATTTGAGTATTGAGCAATTTATTTTTTCTCTAATTTGTTAATTTCCATAATAAACGAATCATTATTTGTTATACTTACTCTTTGCTTATACTTAATATCCCAACTTTTTGAAGCTTCAATTAGTTCACTTGCACCTGTTTTGCCTTGAAAAATAAAAGTTTTTCTCCAATTTTTTGCTTTGCTGTGTATAAGTTTCAAAATTACCTGCAATGGTTTAAAAGCTCTTGCAACTATTACATCCGCATTAAGATTAATAGGTTGCGTTAAAATATTTTGCTCTATGTATTCAACATCTAAATTTAGTTTTTTATTTAATTTTTTTAAAAATGATATTTTTTTTGGACTCTTCTCAACTATTTTAATTTTTAATGGAATTTTATTTTCCCGAGCAGCAATACCTAAGATTAGGCCAGGGAAGCCAGCTCCACTTCCCAAATCCAATATAATCTGGTCATTTTTATCAATAAAATCAATGACTTGGAAGCTATCTAAAAAGTGTCTGGTCCATATTTCATTTATTGTTGATTTTCCTATTAGGTTTAGATTAATGTTCTCTTTTATTAGTAAATCTTCATAGTTTTTTAAACTAATAATTGTTTCACGTGAAACTTGATAAAAACTACTAAAAGTAGCTATTTTATCATCATGCCCCATTTATGCTCTTTTAAGGCCTTTATAGGTCTTTTTAACATGTGAAAGCAATATATAAACAGCGGCGGGGGTAATTCCGTCTATTCTTAGTGCCTGGCCTAATGTTTTAGGCTTTATAAGCTTAAATTTGCTTTTTACCTCATTTGATAAGCCACTAAGCCTATTATAATCAATATTATCAGGAATAATAAGTTTCTCATCTCTTCTAAAAGCTTTTATATCTGCGTCTTGCTTATCAAGATAACCTGAATAATGAGCAGAAATCTCAATTTGTTCATCAATTTTAAGCGGTACCTTGGGTAGCTGAGCCCATATGGATCTCAATTTCTCTATATTAACCTCAGGTCTAGAAAGTAAATCGAAAGCAGATCTCCTTATTCCATCTTTAGCTATTTTAATATTAAACTTTGCAGCTTGATTTGGTGACAACTTAAAACTTTTCAAACTATTACTCATTTTATTAATTTGATTAATCTTCTGCGTATATAATTCTGCTCTATTAGAGTCCACTAACCCTATATTTATTCCGATTTGGGTTAATCTCACATCAGCATTGTCAGATCTTAATGTTAAGCGATACTCTGCACGAGATGTAAACATACGATAAGGTTCAGCGACACCCTTTGTAACTAGATCGTCTATCATAACTCCAATATAAGCTTGTGCACGATCAAGTATCAAAGGCTCTTGGTTTTGGATTGAAAGAGCTGCATTTATACCCGCCATCAAACCCTGGGCTGCAGCTTCCTCATATCCAGTAGTTCCATTAATTTGACCTGCAAGATATAAAGAATTTATTTTTTTAGTTTCTAAAGTATGATTTAACTCTCGCGGATCTACATAATCATACTCAATGGCATAACCGGGTCTAATAATTTTGGCTTCTTCTAAACCATTGATTTTACTAAGTATTTCAGATTGCACTTCAACTGGTAAGGATGTTGAAATACCATTTGGGTAAACTGTTGTATCACTTATGCTTTCTGGTTCTAAAAATATTTGATGTCTAGTTTTATCAGTGAACTTTACAATCTTGTCTTCGATTGAAGGACAATATCTTGGTCCTAGGCCTTTAATACTTCCAGAATACATTGCGCTTTTCTTTAAATTCTTTTTTATGATCTCATGAACTTTTTTATTTGTATAAGTTAGAGAACATGCAATTTGTTTATTATAAATTTTTTTTGTTAGGAAAGAAAAAAATTCTGGATCTTGATCTGCATTCTGTTTTTCTAAATTTTTATAATTAATAGTAGATCCATCTAATCGTGGTGGAGTTCCAGTTTTTAATCTTCCTAATTTAATTTTAAATTTTTTTAACTGTTCACTTAATCCAGTAGAAGGTTTTTCATTATGTCTGCCTGCAGGAGTTTGTTCATCTCCGATATGGATCAGTCCGTTTAAAAAAGTGCCTGTTGTTAATATCATTTTTTTACAACTTATTTTCTTCCCTGATTTGGTATAAAAGCCGATTACTTGATTCTTCATAAAAATGAACTTAATTACAGGGTCAGAAAAAACCTTTAAATTACAGTAGTTTAGGAGAATTTTTTGCATATATTTTTTATACAAAACTCGGTCTGACTGAGTTCTAGGACCTCTTACAGCTGGTCCTCTGCTTCTATTTAATAAACGAAATTGGATACCCGATTTATCAGCTACGACAGCCATCACGCCATCTAGAGCATCAATTTCTTTAACAAGATGTCCTTTGCCTAAACCACCAATTGCTGGATTGCAAGACATCTCTCCTATAGTTTCTATTTTGTGCGTGAATAAAGCTGTATTAACACCCATTCGAGATGAGGCTGCTGCAGCTTCGCATCCTGCGTGGCCACCACCTATTACTACTACATCAAAAGATAATTCATCTTTCATACTTCTAAATTATAGATGATAAATAGATTTACAAGCTGATAACTGATTTATTTTCCAATGCAAAAATCGTTGAAAATGCTGCCTAATAGCTCTTCGACATCAACTTTACCTACTATCATACCTAGGTGTCGTGTAGCTAGTCTTAAATCTTCCGCAGCTTTATCAAAATCTTTATCGTATTTTTTGTTTTGAAATTTTTCTAAATGATGAACGCAATTGATTAAATTTTGTCTGTGCCTTTCTCTTGTAATCAAAATATCTTCGCTTGTTATAAATTTATTTTTTAGTTTATTTTTTATTTTAGAAATTAGTTTATTTAAATTTAATTCGTTTTTTATTGAGACCAGAACATGTTCATATTTTTTGAATTTAGTATTTAACTTTCCTTTTATTAAATCAGATTTATTAACCACTAAAATGGCTTTTTTTGAAAGTAAACTGGTCAATACGTTAGTAAAATTAACGTTATTAGCTGACACTATTATTAACTTCAGATCCGCATCTTCCGCCCGTTTTAACGCTATTTTAATACCTTTTTTTTCTATTTCATTTTTCGACCTTCTTATACCTGCGGTATCAGAAAGAATAACTGGATAGCCATCAAGATTGAGATGGGTTTCTATTACATCTCTAGTAGTTCCAGCAATTTCAGATACAATTGCAACATTTCTTTTAGATAAATAGTTTAGCAAGCTAGACTTGCCAGAGTTAGGAGGACCAACAATTGCTACCTTAAATCCTTCTCTAATTCTTTCTCCAACATTTTCATCGTTTAAGGCTTTTTTGATTTCATTTAAAACATTTTTTGAAACTTTTTGTATCTCAGAAATGACATTTTTTGGTAGTTCTTCGTCAGGAAAATCTATCTTCGCTTCTATATGTGATAATATTTTTTTAAGCTTATCTCTCCAAGAATTAAATTTATCAGAAGATTTTCCGCTCATAATTTTGATTGCTTGTTTTCTTTGAATTTCAGTTTCAGATGATATTAAATCTGCAATACCCTCTGCTTTTAACAAATTTACTCTTCCATTTTGAAAAGCTCTTTTTGTAAACTCGCCTGGTTCAGCTAAACGGCAACTTTTTATTTTAGCAATGGCTAGATGCATAGCATTAATTACTGCTCTGCTACCATGCACATGAAATTCTGCTAAATCCTCCCCTGTGTAGCTGTTTGGAGCAGGAAACCATATTATTACTCCTTCATCGATGAGCTCCTTCCCCCCATTTTTATTGAACTTTCTGAGTGTTGCCATTCTAGGGGGGGGTAATTTTGAATTTGTTATTATTTTGATCACCTCGGCGGTTCTTTCCCCTGAGACTCTTATTACAGCAATACCAGATACTCCAGGACCTGAAGATAATGCATAAATTGTCATTTAATTAAACCAAGAATACTTTTCTCCATATTTCTGAATAAATTTTTTATATGGGGCATTGTTATTATTTGCATTTGTGTAAATTGGCTTTCTTATTTGCATACTACTAGCTGTATGGGAAACAATATCCTTTCTCTTATAAAACTCTAAACATTTTTTATCCCAAGGAATTTCACAGTATTTCATGACTTTTTTCGATTCTTCTTCTGGATTACTAACAAACTTTTCAAAATTCAAATCATAAATAAAATTTGGGTACATATTTTTAAATTTATTTATTTTTTTAAAATATATATCAAAAAAAGTAAAAATATTTTCGAGATCATGTGCCCAGGAAACTTGTCCAAGATTATTTTTAATTATAGAAATAATAGAAGACGATGGGTTTCTTTGACAGTTAATTATTTTGGCTTTTGGAAAAATACTCCTTATTACTCCTATAAATAAAAAATTATCTAAGGATTTGTCAGTAAAAGTATAATTGAATTTTTTCTTAATTAAATTTTTTTCTTTATACTTTTCAATTATTTCTTCTTTAAAACTTTTTAAATCCAAAGTTATTGATTTTTTTTTAATAACTTTTTGACCAACAATTAAGCTAAAAATTCCTGTTTCTTCCCCTATTGGTATTTGTGTCTTGCCTGATGCTATAACTTTCTCTATTAAAGTAGAACCACACCTTGGAACTCCTATAATAAAAATCGGTTTTATTTTTTCATTTTTATTTACAGCAAGATACTTTTTTGGGTCTATCTCTTCTAATTCACTAATTTTGGGTAATTCATTAAGCTGATATTTAATACCTTTCTCAAAAAACAATTTTCTTACATTTAAATAATTTGTATGTCCTTTTAATAAATAATTAAATTCCTTTTCATAATTTTTTTTTCTTAATTCATATTTCGATAATAAAAAGTTTTTGTATGCAATATTTTTACTTGTAGTTCCTTCATCCTCTCTAATATTTAATAATCTCTCTTTTAAATCTTCACTTAAAACTTTATCCTTAATTTCGCTCAAATTATGAATTGTTTCTAAATTATTTGGATCACTTAGTAATGCTTTTTTATATGACTCTTTGGCTTTATTAAAATCTCCAAGTTGCTTGTAAATATTACCAAGGTTAAAGTGTGCGTTTGAATTGTTTTGTAAAATCTTGATTGATTGGTTGTATGAATCAATGGCTTTATTAAAATCTCCAAGTTGCTTGTAAATATTGCCAAGGTTATTATATGCATTTGACTTAGGTTGAATCTGGATAGACTTTAAATAATAATCTTTAGAATTTTTTAATTCCCCCATTTGTTTCATGGTATTGCCTAGATTATAGTAAACATCTGGATGCTTGGGATTTAATTCAATCGTTTTGTTAAAAAATTTTATTCCTTCCTCTAATTCTCCCATTTCTACATATGCGAAGCCTAGATTATGAAAAGCATCTCCAAAATTAGGGTTTAGTGTAATTGCTTTTTTTAAAAGTTTAATTGCAAGACTAAAATTTCTCTTTTGTATAAATAAAGATCCTAAAAGAAAAATAGATTGCAGGTGATTTGGGTGGGTTTTTAATACCTGTTTGTAAAGAACCTCGGCTTTTTCTAGCTTGTTTTGTGTATGATTTTGATAAGCAGAAACAAAAGTTTCGTTTAAATTTATGTTATTTTTTATCATTTTTTCTTGAGTATAGCTTTATATTTGAAGAGAAAAAACTACTAGATTGTTAAAAAAATGAATTATTATTCCACTAATTTCTATGAATTTTTTAAAAAAAATAATTAAAATATAAAAAAAATTAAAAATTTTAGCTTGGTTTATTCATTGAAATAAAAAAATCAGCATTATTTTTTGTATTTCTTAATTTCGATAATAAAAACTCTATCGCTTCCATAGTGCCCATAGAACTTAATATTTTCCTCAAAACATTCATTTTAAGCAAATCATCATTTTTAAATAATAATTCCTCTCTTCTAGTGCCTGATCTAGTTATATCAATAGCTGGAAAAATTCTTTTATCTGATATTTTTCTATCTAAAATTAATTCACTATTACCAGTTCCTTTAAACTCTTCAAATATAACCTCATCCATTCTGCTTCCAGTATCTATCAATGCAGTTGAAATTATTGTAAGAGAGCCACCTTGTTCAATATTTCGTGCAGCTCCAAAGAATCTTTTTGGTCTTTGAAGTGCATTTGCATCAACACCACCTGTCAAGACTTTTCCTGAACTTGGTATCACTGCATTGTACGCTCTTCCTAATCTGGTTATGGAGTCTAAGAGAATAATTACATCTTTTTTATGTTCGGTTAATCTTTTTGCTTTTTCGATAACCATTTCTGCTACTGCTACGTGCCTCGAAGCTGGTTCATCAAACGTTGAACTAATTACTTCTCCTTTAACCGATCTTTGCATATCAGTAACTTCTTCTGGTCTTTCATCTATAAGCAGAACCATCAAATAGCATTCTGGGTGATTTTTGGCGATTGAATGAGCTATATTTTGTAAAATTATTGTTTTACCAGCTTTAGGTGGTGAGATGATTAACGATCTTTGTCCCTTTCCTATAGGACTTACCAGGTCAATTAGTCTTGCAGTTTGATCAGGTTTTTTTTCTAGCTTAGTGGTTTCAATTTCCATAACTAGCTGTTTGTCTGGATAAAGTGGAGTTAAGTTATCAAAAGCAATTTTATTTCTAGCTTTTTCTGGATTATCAAAATTAATTTTATCTACTTTTAATAATGCTAAATATCTTTCATTATCTTTAGGTCCTCTAATTTCACCTTCTATAGAGTCTCCTGTTCTTAAACCAAATCTTCTTATCTGACTTGGGCTAACGTAAATATCATCGGGTCCTGGTAAATAGTTAGATTCTATAGCACGTAAAAAACCAAACCCATCCTGTAAAACTTCAAGAACACCTCCACCTGTAATTTGTTCATTTTTTTGAGCAAGCTTTTTTAATATCGCAAATAAAATTTCTTGTTTTCTTAAAGTGCTTGGATTTTCTATCTCAAGTTTTTCGGCTTGTGTAATAAGCTCTGCTGGTGATTTCTTTTTTAATTCTTCTAAATTCATATGTGGGATGTTTGTTTTTGAGAAATGTATATTTAATATAATAGCTTTTTATAAAATTACAAGTCTCATAATGGTTTAAATACTACAACAAGCACAATACCTATTAACAAAACAGTAGGTATTTCGTTGATTATTCTATAAAATTTAGGGGAATAAGAGTTATTATTTTCAGCAAATTTTCTTAAACATTGGAACAAAAAGAAATGGTAAATAGTTAATATAATCACAAAAAGGAACTTCAGCTGAAGCCAAAAGGAACCAAAATTATCCATACCAATCGTATGAATTAATAACATTCCAAATATCCAAGATATGATCATGGCAGGATTCATAATGTAGATAAAAAGCCTTCTTCCCATGATCTTAAAAGTAGACATCAAATCTTCGGATTTATTATCTCGAACAGCCTCGCTATGATAAACAAATATTCTTGGTAAATACAAAAGTCCTGCCATCCAAGAAATCACAGCTATGAGATGAATTGATTTAAATAATAAATATGTATTCATCATTTCCCTTTTTTAAATGGATCTAATATTAGTTTTTTGTGATTATATTTATATTTTTTATTATTATAATGAAGTGAATTTAGAACCAGTATTCTTGAATTTTCCACATCAATTAAAATAACATTCCC
>Ga0208764_10002934_pt1 | contig 10560 bp, 9 predicted proteins | sample ETNtaG_18_FD_185762 | JGI IMG/M metagenome (GOLD analysis project Ga0208764, IMG submission 185762) | Marine microbial and viral communities from oxygen minimum zone, Eastern Pacific Ocean - ETNP201302SV91 (SPAdes) (version 2) | ecosystem: Environmental > Aquatic > Marine > Oceanic ...
GTACCCTAACCTCTGATCTCGGAGGCGGGCTTGGTCTTCACGATCTTGAGGGTCTCCAAGTCCGCCGCCACCAGGAAACTCAATAATTAGGTGTCGTCCTGATGGCACTACCGTGTTGCCTTTTGCGGCTACAGGTGATCCATCGTCAAGGGTCAAATTACCCGTGAGGCCGTTGCCTCCACCGTGTCGTCCTCTCGCCGGGTATGTCACTCGTTCGAAGGTTGCGCTAAAGACAAATTCTCCATCGCCTCTGTGGCCCAGTTCGACTACTTGACCCAATCCGCCGCGGAACTCCCCGTCACCTCCGGAGTCTGGGCGAAATTCCTTTCGCCAAAAGACCAGGGGCGACACAACTTCGTTAATCTCGACCGGCATGTTCTTTACACCGCTCGGAAAGGCGGTTGCCGAAAGGCCGTCTTGGCCGGGTCGCGCGCCAGCGCCTCCGGAATTGAAACTCATCATCATGAATTGTCGTCCGGTTTGGTCATCCCAGTTCCCGCTGGCTAACAGGTTCCACAATGAGCTGGTGCCTTCAGCGGGGACTTTGTTTGGCACTACCTGACTTAGGCATCCATAGACAGCATCGGGAAGCATTTGGCCCATGACATGGCGGATGTTTACAGCTGCAGGGCGAGGAGCGTTCAGAATGCAACCGACGGGCGCAGATACCTTAATGACTTGAAGTGAACCGGCGTTATTGGGGATGTTTGGGCCGATGATGCACCGAACACCGAAGGATGTATAAGCATCGGTGTAAGACATCGGGACATTAATCCCATGCGGTTGAACGAGACTTGTTCCATCAAATTTGACGGTAACTCCATGGGTGTCGATCCTGAGTTCAGTGACGATGTCGAGTGGTTCGTCGACACCATCAACTCGCATGGTTGAATTCCATGTTCCAGCGGGAAGGCGACCTATTTCTGCCAACATTGCTGTCCTGGAAGTCTCGATGATGTATTCCCCGAGGTCGTCGAGATCTTCGAGCTGGTATTCGGTCATCATTTCGATCAGGCGTAGAGCACCGACCCTGTTGCAGGCTGCTAATGAGTAGATGTCGCCCATGACTTGGACGCTGTCTCGAACGTTCGATTCGATTATCCGGACCACATTTGGATCGAATACTTCCTCGGTCGCGAATCGCATGATTGGTAGTTGCAGTCCTTCATGGAAGATCTCGCGCGAAGTTGAACTAAATCCGACACCGCCGATGTCGACAACATGACTGGTACACGCAAATAAGGCGACCGGATGATCCTTGTAGAAAACAGGCGTGACGACTACGACGTCGAAAAGGTGACCGGTTCCTTTCCATGGGTCATTCGTCAGATAAATGTCGCCTGGGCGCATTGTGTGAATCGGGAACTCGTCAAGGAAATGCCCTACCGAAGCGGCCATCGAATTCACGTGACCTGGTGTGCCTGTCACTGATTGAGCCAGCATCCTGCCTTGTGGATCGAAGACACCAGCAGATAGGTCACCGGCTTCACGCGTCGATGTTGAGAACGCTGATCTCACCAACGTGGTCGCCTGTTCTTGGACGACTGCGATGAGTCGGTTCCACATGATGTCTCTTTGAAGGGTCCGTAAACCTTTTGAGGTTTTGTCGCCGTCACGTCCTGCTGTTATTTCACGATGCCGAATTCGGAGGTGACCGTTTTCGGTCAGCGAGGCACAGTAAGCCTGGGGGAGGAACGTTGTTGTTTGTTCTTCAGTGATCAGTGCCGGGCCATCGATGCGATACCCCTCGAGGTCTGCACGTGCAACCACTGCTGTATCAAGCATTGCCCCACTTTCAGGATCAGTGGTCTTAGTGGTGGGCAGATCTATCAGTGTGTTTGTGGGGAGTTCCCAGCCTTCTAACTTCGGTGCCGCTGGGGTCGAACTAACCGTCGCAACCCAGCTAAGTGTCTCGACTCCGAGACCTGTGATTTCCCGTCCATAGAGGCGTCGATATTCGTCTACGAAGGCTTCTTCTAGAACCTTTCGCAGATGCGCTGCATCCGGGGGAGGAGATGTAAAGATTTCGTCGAGGTCCAGGTCGACGGTAATTTCGTGACCTTGGCCTTCGTACCTCATGAACGCTTTGGCACTTTTGATCAAGTCTTCATCGTTTGTTGCACGACGTACGATTTCCTCGGCTTCGTCGAGCATTTCTCCCAACATGGTGGAGAGGTCATCGACGGCCAGGTCATCGAGCCGGGTATAGCGGGTACGAACATTTTCATGTGAAGCTGGGGCATGCAGAAACCCAATCGCGGAACCCACGCCAGCGCCGCTAGGAATGAGAACTTCGCTCATCCCGAGCTTCTCTGCGACTCTGACTGCATGTAATGGGGCTGCTCCTCCGAATGCGATAAGTGTGCCGTCAGTGATGTCACAACCCTGTTCGATGGCATGAACACGGCCTGCGCTGGCCATATTCTCGTCGACCGTTTCACAGATGCCGAAAGCCGCTGTGTCGGGGTCGAATCCACCTGTGGAAACAATGGTGTCGTTGATCACTGTTACAGCGGCTTCTTTCGAAAAGTTTAAATCCCCGGTAGAAAAACCTTCAGAGAGAATCCGGCCAAGGGCAACATCTGCATCTGTAACTGTCGCGTCAGCTCCGCCACGCCCATAGCAGGCCGGTCCGGGTTCGCTGCCGGCACTGTGCGGCCCAACGGAGATACGACCCAGCTCGTCTAATTTTGCGACGGAGGATCCACCAGCGCCAATCTCCACCATTTCGATGACGGGCAAGCGAAGGGGTAAACCACTTCCCGCTAAGAAGCGGTATTCGCGTCCAACTTCGAACTCACGAGAAGTTCTCGGCTGTGCGTCATTAATGATGCACAGCTTGGCTGTCGTCCCTCCCATATCGAAGCTCAAGGCTTTGTTGATTTCGAAGCTTTTTGCCAGTTCAGCTGAGAGCAGGGCCCCGCCCGCTGGCCCACTTTCAACTAAACGGACTGGGAACTGAAGTGCATCGTCGAGTGTGCCGAGACCCCCTCCGGATTGCATCAACAGCATTGGGCAATCCATACCCAAGGAACGTCGCCGAGTTTCGAGGTCTGTCAGATATCGGGTGAGTAACGGTTGGATGTACGCATTGGCGCAAGTAGTTGAGAATCGCTCGTATTCGCGGATTTCGGGACACACTTCGCTTGAGAGAGACAAGGTCACTTCTGGCCAATGTGATCGCACGATTTCTGCGGCTTGAATCTCGTGGCTTGAATTGAGGTAGCTGTGGAGGAAGCCGATGGCGATGCTCTCTACGTCGAGCGACTGCAATCGCTTCACTGACCGCAAAACAGCATCGGTGTCCAGGTCCTGGAGGATGGCGCCGGTTGAAGCGAGACGTCCCGGGATCCCTATACGTAAGTCTCGAGGTACGAGGGGCTCTGGTCGAGTCATCGCGAGGTCATATTGTTCGAATCGGTTTTCATGCGCCATTTCAATCGAATCGCGCATACCAGCTGTTGTTAAAAGAGCAGTCCGGGCCCCTCTCCGTTCAATGAGAGCATTCGTTGCGAGGGTCGTTCCGTGGACGAAGACATCAACGTCTTGGGGGGTTAGAGACGCGTCCGCCAAGACTCTTTCAACTCCCTCCAAGACAGCAGTGGCAGGTTCAACAGCCGTAGTTAAGACCTTTGCTGTGTAGAGGCCTCCGGGTGCTTCGAGTGCTATATCGGTGAATGTTCCGCCGATATCTGCTGCGAGGCGAACGGAAGTCATGAGATGAGCCTAGGGGAGAGTGTGGGGTTCACATTTCGAGGGAGTCAAGATGGCGCGAAATGACGAGTTTCTGGATTTCGGAGGTCCCCTCGTATAGTTGGTAGACCCGGACGTCTCTGTAAATCTTTTCTACAAGGTGGTCCTCAAGGAATCCTGCGCCACCATGGATCTGTATCGCCTTGGAGGCAACCCACTCGGCCATTTCGGAAGCGAAAAGTTTCGCCATCGATGCGGCCGCTGCGGAATCTTGTCCTGCGTCATGTAAGGCGGCCGCGTGTAGACACATCTGTCTGGCAACTTCGACCTTGGTCGCCATTTCAGCAAGCAGAAAGGAAATGGTTTGATGCTCAATGATTGGTTTGCCAAAGGTTTCACGAATTTCCGCGTATTCCTTTGCGAGGCGAAGTGCCTGGCGTGCTCCTCCCACTGCCTGGGCTGCAACTCCAATACGCCCAATCGATAGGTTGTTCAATGCGATGGATAACCCGCGGCCTTCAGGTCCCAGAAGATCCGATTCGGGTACTTCCATAGCGTCGAACTGAACCTGGCAGAGGTCGTTGGTTCTGTGTCCCAGCTTCTGCTCTTTGCCTATGACTTGATAACCAGGATTGGCAGTCGATGTAACGAAGGTGCTGATCCCTGACTTACCGGCTTCAGGGTCGGTGACGGCCACGATCATTGCTATGTCGGAGCTCTCGCCGCCGGTGATGAATGCTTTGTGTCCGTTGAGGATGAATTGATTTCCATCTCGAACGGCTCTTGTTGTGATGGCCGATGCGTCTGAACCGGTGTGAGGTTCAGTCAAATGAAAAGATCCCAACCACGTCCCGGAGCAGAGCATCGGCAGAATCCGCTCCTTCTGCTCCGAAGAGCCGTGCGCAGCTATTGCAGGTCCCAACAGCGAATTACTCCCCGACATCATGTTGCTGATACCGCCGTCTACAGCTGATATCTCTTCCATGGCTAGGGCATATGAAATGAAATCAAGTCCCGACCCTCCGTAACGGGGATCAATTGTTATCCCCATCAGCCCAATCGATCCCATCTCTTCGTAGAGAGACTTGGGAGGTCCGCCTTGTATCTCCCATTCCCGCACGTTTGGAGCGATTCGCGTGTTAGCGAAATCTCGGACTAGTTGCCGGATAGCTTCCTGGTCGTTAGTCAAAATCACACTGTGACGTTAGATCGCTGATAGCAACCTATGTCGGCGTTCTGTAGCGTTTGATACATGGCTTCCGGCGATAATCGACCAACACTGCCCAACGGACTAGACGGTCAGGGTCTTCGTATAGGGGTCGTTAGGGCTGAATGGAACACTTCAATCGTTGATCGACTGGTTGATGGGGCAGTAGGGGGCCTAGACGCTCTCAAAGCTACGGTCGTGGGACCAATCTCGGTTCCCGGTTGTTTCGAGCTCCCTATGGCTTGCCGAATACTCGCGAGATCAGGAGATGTTGATGCGATCGTCGCCACAGGGGTCGTAATTAGAGGTGAGACAACCCACTACGAAATTGTTTCAGAGGGCGCAGCGTCAGGTATCCAAGCAGTCCAACTCGAAACAGGTATCCCAATAGCGTTTGGAGTACTTACTGTCGAAACTGTTGAACAGGCTTTAGAACGATCCCAAGGGGAAGGGCAACACAACGTCGGTGAGGAGGCTGCTGCGGTTGCAGTAGAGATGGCTCGCTTGGTGGAACAGTACGACTGACTCCTGTGTGTTGCCGGCGGTAGCGGCTTTTGTTCACCTAAACATTGGTTACAGGAAGTCATGTTTCCGGTGCTGCTACGGTTCCTTAAGGACGTTCTAATAAGCGGCCGCTGAAAAGGGGAATCTATGCGGTATTACTCATGTGACTCGCACGTCGTCGAAGCAGCCGAAATTTATGATGGTTTGACAGATCGTTTCGGTGACAGAGCACCGTTCATCGAGAAGGATTACCAAGGAAAGCCTGGGACGTGGCTCGTTTTGCCGGGCGGGATGCAGACCTTGCCTGTGGGACGTCTGGGTATCGCCGGAGCGCGACTAGATGATCCCGCCACGCATGAACGAATTGCAATGGGTTACGACGGTTTCAACCCAGGTGTGATGGATCCGGTGGCGCGTTTGGATGAACAAATTACCGACGGAATAGTTGGTGAAGTCATGTATCCGAGCCTCAGCATGTTTACGTTCGCTATTCCTGACGCCGAGGTGCGCGATGCTGCATTCCGGCAACATAACGATTGGGTGCTTGATTATTGTTCGGTGGATCGAAACCGCCTGATTGGGGTTGGATGCCTTCCGCTCCCTGATGTTGATAGGGCGATAGCGGAGATGGATCGTTCAGCGGGACGCGGTGTTAAGGGTTTCGCGATTCCTGCCCACGTAGATCCTGCGTTGCCGTATAACGATCCGACTTTCGACCCATTTTGGGCGAGGGCTCAGGAGCATGGCGTGCCATTGACGATGCATATCTTCACAGGGCAAACCCTTGATGGGGGACTGCCAACGCATTGGGGGACCCCCGGCGGCAACTTGAAGGGCTACACCCTCGCGCACACGACAGCGGTTAATACGATGATCGACATCATCTGCGGTGGCGTGGTGGAACGGTTTCCTCAGTTGAAGTTCGTGATCAGCGAATACGAAACTGGGTGGGTTGCTCACACCTTGCAACGTCTAGACCATGCTGCGTACCGAACGCCGTGGGAGCTTGCCGACGGGTTGACGATTCGTGATCAGCGAATACGAAACTGGGTGGGTTGCTCACACCTTGCAACGTCTAGACCATGCTGCGTACCGCACACCGTGGGAGCTTGCCGACGGGTTGACGATGAAGCCCTCGGAGTATTTTGATCGGAACTTTTGGGTGACGTTTGAAGACGACGCTGAAGGTATCGCTACACGACACGAAATTGGGATAAGTAATTTGCTTTGGGGCAACGATTACCCACACCACGACTCAATTTGGCCGAATTCTCGCCCTATCCTTGACGATATTTTGTCAGGCGTTCCTGATGACGAGCGCGAAGCCATGGTGTGGGGCAATGTCCTGGACCTGTATGAGATAGATCCAGATTCTTTGCCTTCTGCTGCTTAACGTCACTCCATAAGGTGCGCTAAAACAGCTTGAGCTACTCGTTTGCCGTCTTCCATCGGGCCGAAGTGCGTTAAGCCGTCCATAGTCAGCAATTTTCCATTCCCTAGATGGGACGCTATTGGCTCAGCCATGGCAGGTGGCAGTTCGTTGCCGGCAGCGACTGCCTTTCCGCGAGCGACTCCCGGCAGCGACGGCCTTTCCGCGAGCGACCACAACGGGCGCTTTGACCGATTTCAGGGCAGAAAAGTCGGTCGGTGTTCCTGAGCTGAATATTTCTGCTTCGGTTTCACCCGAACAAGTCAAAGCCACACCCTCATCAGTGGGTCTGCTTCCCAGCTCCGCATAAGCCTTCACAGCGAGATCCTCGCACTGCGAGAAAGGCGGTTTACTCATCAAGCGGCCGATGAAGTCATCTAACGAAGCAAACTCTGACCTGCGGCGCCGTGCTGCTAGGACGAGCGGGTGTTCTCCGTCTGGGCGTGCATGCCCTTCGGGGACCATGACCGGTTCAAATAACCAGAGCTTCCGGAATGTTCCGGGGTTCTCAAGTTCTGTTCGAAGTAAAGTCGCTCCACCGAGTGAGTGACCCACCGCATCGATGCCTCCTTCACCAATTGCGGCAACGGCGTTGAGGACCTCTGCAACTAATCGAGGCCTGTCAACATCAAGTGGGGGATTGACCACCCTCGATGCTCCATGTCCTCGGAAGTCAAGACCGAAACACCGTCTTTGGCTCCGCAGAAAGGGGACAACTGTGGCCCACATCCCGGCGTTAAGACCGTTCCCGTGAGTGAGTAGGACCGGAGGACCCTCTCCGCCGAAGTCGTGAAGCACGCAATGCTCGCCGTCGTCGCCATCAAGGATCAACATCACCGTTGAGACTAGCGACGTGCAACAATGATCGGCATGGCAAGCTTTAAATCTGGTGACGTTGATCTTCATTACGACGAATACGGCGAAGGGTTCCCGGTTCTGCTGATAGCTCCAGGCGGCATGAAATCGGAAGCAACATTTTGGGATTCGACACCGTGGAACCCAATTACCCAGCTGAGCGACCAGTTTCGCGTAATAGCTATGGACCAACGAAATGCCGGTCGGTCTACCGCGCCAATCAGTTCAACGGATAGTTGGGATACCTATACAAATGATCAGCTAGCACTGCTTGACCATCTGGGCATCGACCGTTTCCACGTCGTTGGAATGTGTATTGGCGGACCCTACGTGATGGGACTGATCCAGCGAGCCCCTGAACGAGTAGCGGCGGGCGTTTTGTTTCAAACAATCGGACTGAGTGAAAATCGAGAAGCGTTTTTTGGCATGTATGACGGATGGGCAGCAGAGTTACGTCCAACGCGGCCGGAGGTATCGACAGAAACATGGCAACAATTCAAGATGAACATGTACGGCTCGGACCACGTCTTATTCAACGTGGATGAAACATTCCTGAAGACCGTCACCACGCCCCTATTAGTGTTAGAAGGCAACGACCTCTACCATCCGTCGGAATCTTCGCTGCTAGTCAATGATCTTGCCCAAAATACGACGTTGATTCGGGATTGGAAGAGCGGTGAGGCCATGGAAACTGCTGCTCAACAATTTGCAGAATTTCTGGCGGTCCACGGATCTTGATTAACGTGACCGAGACAACTGACCTAGGAGGATGTGATGACCTTGGAGGATGTGATGGCTGACCTTGCTGGTAAGACGGCAGTGGTGACGGGTGCGAGTCGTGGGATCGGAGAAGCGAGCGCCCGGGCTCTCGATGAACTCGGAGCACAAGTAGTTCTGAGTGGTCGAACTGTTTCAGATTTAGAGCGCGTGGCATCTGATCTATCGAACTCACCGGTTGTTATTCCAGCCGATCTTTCTGAGACAGGCCGGTTGTTATTCCGGCCGATCTTTCTGAGACAGGGTCAGGCACGAAGCTCGCAGAACTGATTCTCGAGCAGGTCGAAGGCGTCGATGTTTTAGTGAACAATGCCGGCATCCCAATGCGCAGAATGCCTGAGAAGTTAACCGAGGAAGAAATCGACTTGGTGTTCGCCATCAACGTGCGGTCTCTTCTCACATTGTCGATTGCTCTTGCCTCATCGATGAAGGCACGCGGCGGCGGTTCCATTATCAACGTTAGTTCGGTTGCTGGGATTCGCGGTCCCGGTGCTCGGGTTGCGTATGCGGGGACTAAGGGCGCTGTTGACGCGATGACACGGGCGCTTGCCTCTGATTGGGGGCCAGATGGCATCAGGGTCAATTCGATCGCCCCTGGGCTTATTGCCACAGCCATTTGGGAAGAAAGCCGGAATACTGTCCCCGGCTTGATTGAAGATATGGAGGGCCAGATTGCGTTGAAGCGATGGGGGTTCGGTGATGACATCGCCGACGTCGTAGCGTTCTTCGCCTCTGACAGCTCTAGATATGTCACTGGTGAGACCTTGGTAGTCGACGGAGGCCTAGCGCGTGTCAGTGCTTCAGCACAGCCTCAAGTGTTACCGGAACTAATCGAGTGACCTCCAACCTTCAGTTCGGGTTGTTCGATCAACTTGAGAATGATGGCAGCACTCCAATTGGGACTCAGTATCAAGAGCACTTGGAGTTAGCTCGCATGGCTGATCAGGCAGGGTTTAGTCACTGGTTTAAGTCTGAACACCACCATGTGCCGTTGGACATAGCTCCAAGCATCAACGTGTTTCTTAGCGCTGTGATTCAAGAAACATCCAAGATGCGGATTTCATCGCTAGTACACCTTCTTCCGTTTTACGAACCAATGAGGCTTTATGAAGAACTGTGCATGTTGGACCACCTCAGTGATGGCCGGTTAGATATTGGCTTCGGCAAAGGCATAAGCCCGCCAGAACAAATTCTTTGGGGGGTCCCTCGCGATGAGGCGGCCGCCCGCACCGAAGAAGCCTTGGATTACATCTTGTCTGCGATGACTCTCGTCGCGAAAGAAGGACTTGGGTGTTTGTTCAACTACGACGGAACATATTGGTCAGCGACAGAACAGCCCTTGGAGATTTCGCCGGTTCAACAACCACATCCTCCTTTGTGGCGACCAGGGACCTTGGCGACAGCGGCGCAAATGGGGGTAAGTACGATCATCCCTGGACCGATGAGTTCGATCTCAGAAAACGTTGAGGCGTACCGTGAACAGCAGAACCCAGACGGAGCAGGTGGCCACACGCCGATTTTGTCGACGTTGCGGAGGATCGTAGTTGCGCCCACAGAGGCCGAGGCAGTAGCAATCGCAGAACGTGCGTGGGCTACGTTCGATGCGAACCTCACCAAGCTGTTTCGGGAGTACGATTTGTGGCCTCCAACGATGGTCCCGAGTTTCTTGGGTGACACCGAAAAGGCCTTCGCAACAGAATCATTGGTAGCAGGAAGCCCTGCTCAAGTAGCTGAGTATTTCGAACGATTCGAAGAGGAATCAGGTCTTACACATGTCACGTTGTGTCCTGCCTTTGGCAATATCACTACAGATGAAGCACGCACAACCCTGGACTTATTGGGAGATGTGGTGATCGTTGCCTAGATCTGCAAATCAAGGGGTGAGGAGTCGAGCCTTTCAGGGCCATCATCGGTGACAAGCACTTGAATTTCTAGCTTGACGCCTTCCCCTCCGTCTCGCCGGCCAACAAAAGATTCAACCGTTAAAACCATTCCACTTTCGAGGGTTCCGTCGTAACCGAAGTCCTGCCAAGCCGATGGCATGACGATGTCGGGGTATTCGTCGCATTGACCGACGCCGTGGAAAAGACACGAA
>Ga0208764_10002937_pt1 | contig 10550 bp, 10 predicted proteins | sample ETNtaG_18_FD_185762 | JGI IMG/M metagenome (GOLD analysis project Ga0208764, IMG submission 185762) | Marine microbial and viral communities from oxygen minimum zone, Eastern Pacific Ocean - ETNP201302SV91 (SPAdes) (version 2) | ecosystem: Environmental > Aquatic > Marine > Oceanic ...
GAGTGATTCTTATAGATCTGAATGGCTACTTTGTAAGACATCATGTGAGACTCTTTGCGGAATAGGTCCAATAATATTGGATTCATATGTTAACAAATCGGGTTTATCCGAAGGATTTAGTGTGCCACGATTTCTGGACTCGATAAAATTTAGATTCGCCTTATTGAACTATTGCAGGTTTTCTGTTTTTAGCTTACCTGTTTTGAGGTTCAAGAGCTTTGTGACGCGAGCACTCAACAAAGTGGTGTTCAAAGAGAAGAAGAAATTTTCAGGCAGAGGTATGATAATAGCAATTTCTGGTGCAGATGGTGCTGGGAAGTCTTCCATGATTGCTGGTTTGAACGAAACTTTCTCATCTTTCCAGTCTTGCTTTGTATATAACTTGGGCAAACCCCAAGGTAGAACTATTGAGTTTATTAGGCAGTTGATTGCATCAAAGGATAGGCCGATAAATATGGCGAGAAATAATGTTGGCAAAAATACTGACCTAAAAGGGGCGTTAGCTTCTGTTTTCTTAGGTTTTCTTAGGTTAAGAAGAGCTAGGATAGCTAGAGCAAAGGCCGATAATGGAAGCTTAGTTATAGTTGACAGATGGCCAACTAACAATTTTGGAAAAATGGATAGCCCTAAAATTTTGTCTGATGGGGACAGTTCTTGGATTTTAAAGGTGATGGCTCAGATAGAAAAATATACCTACGAAAAGATTCCCAAGGCTGATCTATGTTTCTATCTTGAAGTTTCTATTGGGACCGCAGTAATTAGGAATGAAAACCGTGTAAAGTTTGGCAAGGAGACTAAAGAAGAGATAATATCGAGACATATCGATAATAAAGCTGTAGTACCGCTCTGTAACAAAATTATCAATTTTAAAAATGAAGGCCCTTTTAATGAAAAATTCTTTGAATTACAAAGTATTGTTTGGCAAGAAATAATAATGCTCAACTCGAGAGTCAACAGCTATTAATTCATAGAGACAATAATATGTATAAAATTAGTAAGAAGCTACATAGAATTGACTGGATTTATTCTGAATATGCAAATACTTCAAACATTAATTTAGAGGAATTTATAAGTGCTGTAAATACTGCATATTACTCAAATAGTACAAGTTTGTATTCTTCTAGATTCGTTGAAGATATATGTCATGAGTATGAAAAAATGTTTGACAGCATCAATATCAAGGACGATTCAGACAAAAGATTTGTTGTAGATATTGGAGGAGGAGCTGGGTTTGAATATAGATTATTAAAAAGATGTTCGATAGACTTTAAGCACTTTAAGTATATAGAGCCGAGTGAAGATATGATGAATATCTTTATGCAGAATATTGATCCAGATTCTGATGAAAAGCTTAGTGTGCATAATGGACATTTTTCGGAAATAGTAAAGGAGATAAAGGAAGAACCAAACAAGTTGCTAATTATAAATTCGGCTCTACACCATGTGATTTGGATAGAACCATTTCTAGATAATATTAAGTCATCAATGAAAGAAGGAGATTTATTTGTGCTTGGGCATGAGCCAAATAATGATTATTCTCTAGTTTTAAATACCATACAGAAGGCTTTCAGGGCTATTTTTACTAAGGCTTTACTCAAAAAGATTTTCCCGTTCTCGAAATCATCAGTCGCTGATGCTGGTCGTTGGGATTCTATAAATCGAGAGTTAATAGCAAAGAAGCATATTACTAGAAGAATGAGCCCGCTTCTTATAAGGCGAATAATTGATTATGGTGTTGGATACAAGAATGACTGGTCCAAGTTAGGTGTACCAGATAAATTTGATGAGGGTTTTTGGAATATAAAAGATTTATCTGATTATTTAGGGTCAGATTTTAAACTTTTATATTTTAAAACATATCGCCATTTAGGTGATTCAGACGGAAATTTAGTAATAGAATTTATTAATCGTGTTTTGAGCATTGTATTCAAGCACTATGGATCTAACTTCCACGCAGTATGGGAAAAACGGCCCCGCCATTAAGTAATCTTCGTTTGTTTAAAGATATGTCAGGAACATCTTAGAAGCAAAACTACATTTTATTCAATTTTTCCTTCTATTAAGTATTCCCATACTAGTGACTGGATTTTAATTGATTAAAAAGATGAGTTCATGCTCCTTGATAAACCAGCGTACTTTTACTCATAAGCAAAAATAAATTTAGGATGCTTATGAAGTTAGTCACAATAAAGAAAGTAAAAGTAGTAAATAATAGATTATTATTCTTGTTACACCTGATTAGATTTATATGAATATTTTTAAAGATTTATCACACTCCGTATTTTCTGTCACTGGCAATCAGGAATCTGTGATCGAGGCCTTTGGTAATCCAGGGGCCGGCAAATCCTATATTTGTAATGGCTTTAGAAATGCCTATAAAGATGAACATGGGGCTATTAGTTATCATTCAATTGATGATTATCATGTCAATTTTGTTCACAGAGTCTTTTGTAAATCATGGTTGATTTGTAAGAGTTTATTTTTTTCACCTAGTATAGTAAGAGCAAGCTTTATGGTGATAAATAGTTTTCAAAACATCAAAGGCGCTACTAAGTTAAAATTACTATTCAATTTACTCTTAGTATCCTCTGTGATTATCAGTCGTCGATCATACTATAAAACATTGCTTCTTGATCAGGGTTTTTTCCAGGCTATATGGTCATGCTATTACTATAACCAGAGACCTGAAAGCTCAGTCTCCTCTCTTCAATTAATTGGTTTAATTGACCGACTGTTTAATAGAATGCTACTGACTAGTCTAGTTGTTTTTGATGTTTCAGCGGACAACTCCATAATTTTATCTAGATTGACTAATCGGCGTATTAAGGGATCTAGCCCACTCAATAGCCTCGAAGAAAGTGCAATTCAACAAGGAATAGATGCGACAATTGCCACCCGCAATTTGATTCTCAAAATGGCTCAAAAATCAGATCGACTCAAAGTTTTTGCTGTTAAGAACTAAGAAAAAATTTAAAAAATGTGAATAACTATTCAAGTTGATATTAAAATAAAGAATTGATCAGATTATGGTACGTCAAGATAAAAAACTTAAAATTGTACTTTGTGCTAATAGTAGCTGGTATATCTATAATTTTCGAAAAAATACAATTAAAGCTTTTATGAAAGAAGGGCATCAAGTTTTTGTTGCAGCGCCACGGGATCAATACTCTAAGTATATTATTGAGTTGGGTGCCGAGTATTATGAATTTAATTTAGACTCTAGAAGTATCAACCCGCTTAAGGAGATGATGGTCATATTTTCACTCCTATCTATGTATTTTAGTATCAGACCAAATTTTGTAATGAACTTTACTCCTAAGATGAACATTTATAGTACTATTGCTTCGGTTTTAGTTGGCGCTAAAGTAGTCAATAATATTTCCGGATTAGGAACAGTTTTTACAAAAGATTCTCGTTTGTCACGGTTTGTTAGTTTGATGTATCGATGTACACAAATCTTTGCGTTAAAGGTATTTTTTCAGAATAAATACGATATGGAGCGTCTTATAGCACAAAATATTGTTGCTCCAAATAAATGTGATTATCTACCTGGGTCAGGAGTTGACCTCAAGCGATTCGCAGTGACAAATGCACCAGATGATGGTGTGGTTCGCTTCGTTATTGTTTGCCGCATGCTCTACCAAAAGGGAGTAGCCCTTCTGGCAGAGGCAGCAGAACATTGCAAAGCAAAGCATGGTGAAAGTGTTGAATTCATAGCTGTCGGATTTTTAGATGAAAAAAATGAGGGAGCTATCTCGAAAGAAATAATGAATGATTGGATAACAAAAGGCTTTTTAATTTATCGAGGAGCACTCGAGGATGTCCGACCTGAAGTTGCTATTTCAGATTGTGTTGTTTTACCATCGGTATATCCAGAAGGGACTCCTAAGTCGCTTCTGGAGGCAGCTGCAATGGGAAAACCCATTATTACAACTAATATGCCAGGCTGTTCATCTACAGTAGAGCATGGAGTCAACGGCTTGTTATGTCGTCCCAACTCAGTCGATGATTTAATTATGAGTTTGGAGAAGTTGATTGATATGGGCCATAATGCTCGTTTAAAAATGGGGCTTAGAAGTCGTGAGTTAGTTGAGCAGCAGTTTGACGAAAGAATTGTTGTTGAAAAATATCTTAAATGCCTAGATTTAAGTGCATGATAAATATTAAAAAAATATTAGTTACAGGCGGAGCAGGGTTTATTGGATCTGCACTTATTCGTCATATTATTAACAACACTAAACATAACGTTGTTAATGTCGACAAGCTGACTTATGCTGGTAATTTGGAGTCACTAGCTTCTATTGATAGTGATTCAAGATATGTATTTGAGCAAGTAGATATTTGTAATGCAGAACAGATTAGGCGTGTATTTAAAGAACATCATCCAGATGTGATTATACATCTAGCAGCTGAGTCACATGTTGATCGCTCGATTGATGGGCCAGGTGAATTCATTCAAACTAATATTGTCGGTACTTACGTGTTATTAGAAGAAGCTAGAGATTATTGGTCTAATATGAATTGTGATAAAAGCTTTGATTTTAGATTCCACCACGTATCTACTGATGAAGTCTATGGTGATTTAGAAGGCGAAGTAGATCTATTTACGGAAAAAACTCCATATGCACCCAGCTCACCATACTCTGCTGCTAAAGCTAGCTCAGATCATCTAGTGCGTGCATGGCAACGCACTTTTAAATTACCAACTTTGATTACAAATTGTTCTAATAATTATGGCCCTTACCAGTTCCCTGAGAAGCTCATTCCGCTCATTATTCTCAATGCATTAGAGGGTAAAGATTTGCCAGTTTATGGTAACGGAAAACAAATACGTGATTGGTTGTATGTTGATGATCATGCAAGAGCATTGTTACATGTAGCACTAACTGGAAAGATTGGTGAGACATATAATATTGGCGGACATAATGAAATACAGAATATTGAAGTGGTTAAAATAGTTTGTAGCATCTTGGATGAGTTAGTACCAAGCAAGCTTGATGGAATCAATAAGTACGAACAGCTTATCACTTATGTGGATGACAGAACTGGGCATGACATTAGATATGCAATTGATGCTTCTAAAATTTCCGATGAACTCAATTGGACACCAGACGAGACTTTTGCGACGGGAATTAAAAAGACTGTTGAGTGGTATTTGGGTAATATTGCATGGTGTGAGCATGTGCAAGATGGAACTTATCAGGGCGAAAGGTTAGGAGTAATTAAAGTATGAAAGGAATAGTTTTGGCTGGTGGTACAGGGACTCGACTCCACCCTATTACAAAAGGCATATCAAAACAATTATTGCCGATTTATGACAAACCCATGGTTTATTATCCGTTATCAGTTCTTATGCTAGCTGGCATACAAGAGATTTTGATTATTTCAACTCCTGAAGATTTGCCATCGTATAAAAAATTACTAGGTAATGGTTCTGACTTTGGGGTTAGTTTTCAATATGAAGAGCAGTCATCTCCATCTGGATTAGCGCAAGCGTTTATTATTGGCGAAAAATTTATAGGAAATGATAGTGTATGCCTTATTTTAGGCGACAATTTATTTTGGGGCCATGGTTTTGGGCCATTATTAAAAAAGGCCTCTTTAAAAAAGAACGGCTCCACGATATTTGGATATGATGTTAAAGAACCAGGTCGCTTCGGTGTAGTTGAGTTTGATCAAGATAATAAAGTGATTAGTATCGAAGAGAAACCCGAAAATCCAAAATCAAATTTTGCTGTAACAGGATTATATTTCTATGATAATGATGTGATTGAGATTGCTAAGACGATTAAGCCTTCAAATCGTGGCGAGCTTGAAATAACTAGTATCAACCAAGTATATTTAGAGCGAGAAAGGCTAACTGTGGAGTTTCTCGGGCGCGGATTTGCTTGGCTTGATACAGGGACACATGACAGCTTGATTGAGGCGAGTACATTTGTCCAAACAATTGAGCAACGGCAAGGCTATAAAGTAGCATGCCTTGAAGAGATTGCTTATATAAATGGTTGGATAGATAAAGATCGTTTGTTGACTATCATAGAAAACCTCTCTGACAACAGCTATAGCTTGTATTTAAAAAAGCTGTTGAAAAATGATTGACTCTAGATTGGGGGAATAATGTCGGCTAAAGCAGAAGAATATAGGGAAGAATTAGAAAAGTACTTAGAGGCGATATCTCCATTTTCAAACTCTAATATTTATCAAAATACACTTGAGGCTTCATTTGAAGCATTGAATGACTGGTCTTTACATTATACGTTATCTGAGGTGAAAAGTTGGTTTAGGCAGAAGCAAGTAGAGTCTGATATGGAGATTTCCGAAATTCCCCTAAATGAGCTTGATGGTTGGGCTACGGATGAAAAGACGGGCAATATAAGCCATAAGTCTAATGATTTTTTTATAGTCCGTGGTTTAAGAGTTCGTACCAAAAGCAGAGAAGTAGCAACGGGTTGGGATCAACCTATTTTGGAACAGGTTGGTTTTGATGGGGGGCTGCTCGGTATTATCAGACAAAGGTTCTCAGGTGTGCCTCATTACCTTTGCGAAGCAAAGATGGAGCCTGGTAACTATGGAAAAGTACAGTTAAGTCCTTCGCTTCAGGCAACTTTCGCGAACATAAAAAAGTCTCATGGGGGAAGAAAGCCTTATTTTTTAGAAATTTTTGAAAATCCAAAAGAAGGGACCGACGAGTTTCATATCCTGTTTGATGCTTGGCTAGCGGAAGATGGAGGTAGGCTAAACCTCAAAAGGAATCGTGGAATGCTGGTAGAAATTCCAGAAGAATATGAACTTAAAATACCTAGTGATAATTTTATTTGGTTAAGCTTGTATCAAATTAAAAAACTTCTCTCAGAGAATGCATGGATAAACCCTCATATCAGGGGGATATTGGCGCATGTTTGAGAAGGTTAGGGTCGGAGTTCTTGGCTGCGCTAATATTGCACAACGGTTTTTGATACCTGCATTTCAATCGTTGAATGAATTTGACCTGGTTGGTATTGCCAGTAGAAACCAAGATGATGCAAATAGTTTTGCAAAAAAGTTTTCCATAAAACCATTTGAAAATTATGACGTGATGATAGCGTCTAAGAGTATTGATGCCGTATATATTCCTTTACCAAATGGTTTGCATTATGAGTGGATCAAAAAATCGCTTGATATGAATCTTCATGTTCTTGTAGAAAAATCAATGGCATGTTCCTATGATGAAGTGTCAGCATTAACGAAGTTAGCAAAAAATAAAAATTTAGCACTTTTAGAGAATTTCCAGTTTAGGTTTCATTCCCAATTAGCTCATATTAAATCATTAGTTAATAGTGGTGAGATAGGAGAAATAAGAAATATAAGAAGTTCTTTTGGTTTTCCGCCATTTCCAGATATAGAAAATATACGGTATAAAAAAGACTTAGGTGGAGGTGCATTATTAGATGCTGGAGCTTACCCACTAAAAATAGTTCAAATGTTTATGAGTAAAAATATTTACATTGCTTGCTCAAGTCTATTTGTAGATAAAGTATATGGAGTTGATACTTTCGGAAGTTTTCAAGTTAATGATTCCAAGTCAAAAATAACAGCTCAATGTGCTTTTGGCTTCGATAATTTTTATCAATGTAATATAGAGTTGTGGGGTTCCAAGGGAAAAATAAAGGCTGATCGCATCTTTACTTCTCCTCCTGGATATACGCCAACTATTAGTGTTCATTCTGCTGATAGAGATCACTCTGTCTCTATTGCGTCAGATGACCACTTCAAAAATATGTTACTTCATTTCTATAGTCTAATAACAAATGGAAACGATCTTGAAGACGAGCATAAACAAAATTTACGGCAAGCCAATTTATTGCAGCAAATACGAGATAAGAACTGATGAAAATACCTTTTACTAAAGCCCCAATGATAGGAAATGAGGAAAAGTATTTGCTTGAATCATTTCGGAGCAACTTTCATGGAGGGAATGGGCCATTTACTAAGAAGTGTCATAAATTCATGGAAGACTATTTCCATATTGGAAAAGTTCTAATGACCACTTCATGTACTGATGCCTTAGAAATGGCAGCATTCTTAGTTGATGGAAAACCAGGCGATGAATTTATAGTCCCATCCTATACATTTTCTAGTACTGCAAATGCATTTGCCTCTAAAGGAATGATTCCTATTTTTTGTGATATCCGTTGGGATACTTTGAATATAGATGAAAGCAAAATTGAGGAATTAATTACTGAAAAAACAAAAGCCATAGTCCCTATACACTATGCTGGAATTCCTGCGGAAATGACTTGTATTAATGCTATATCAAAGAAGTATGATATTCCTGTAGTGGAGGATGCAGCGCAAGCAGTGAATTCTAAATATAAAGGAAAGTTTGCTGGAAGTTTATCTGATATTGGAGCATTTTCATTTCATGCGTCAAAATCCTATTCTTCGGGAGAAGGAGGCGCATTAACATTAAATCATGACAAGTATTTTGAGCGTGCAGAATATTTATGGGAAAAAGGTACTGATAGAAGTCTGGTTATACAAGGGCTTCAGAATAAGTATTCATGGGTAGATTATGGTTCGTCTTTCTTACCGTCAGACATTTTGGCTGCTTTGTTATATGGGCAGTTTGAGAACATAAAATCAATGCAACTTAAGAGGAAAAAGATTCATGATGCTTATTTACAAACGCTTAAGGGTTTCAAAAAAAATGGATTAAAAATGATCCATGTGCCCGAGCACATCGAAACAAACTATCATGCGTTTTGGATTTTGTTTGAACAACCACAACAAAGAGATCTTTTTCTAGAGTTATCATTGTCTGAGCAGTTAAATCCTTATATAGGATATATTCCTTTGCATTCATCCCCTATGGGCAAATTTTTAGGTGGAGATAGTTTTAATTTGCCAGTGACGGATCAAGTAGCTCCCTCAATAGCAAGGCTACCGTTTTATTTTATGACTGATGAAGAGTTAAATTTTGCGTGTATAAAATTCAAAGAAATATTGAATATAGTTTTTGGTGAAACATAAAAGACGCCCATATAATAAGTCAGGTAATAAACTTCATCATAGGAAATATTTAAAAATGGAAGATGGATCGAAACAGAAAACAGTATCGATAATAGTGCCTGTTTTTAATAATGAATTAAATTTGACTCATACTGTAGATCAAGTAATAGCGTTGAGCGAGGCATTTAAAAGTAAAGGATATAGTTTTGAATGTATCTTTGTCGAAGATGGTAGCGAAGATAAGTCTTACGAAATTCTTATTAACCTGTTTGAAAAAAATAAAAATATAAATATTTTCAAAATTATAAAGCTAACAAAGAATTTTGGCCAATATTATGCAATTGAAGCAGGTATAGCTCAGGCTGATGGAGATTATATAGGATTTATATCTGCAGACTTACAAGATCCAATTAACCTTTTTCTTGAAATGGCAGATAAGATAAATAACGATACCAAACTAGTTATTGCTAGGCGAGAAAAGAGAGAAGATGCTGGTTTTAACAAATATTTTGCTAAATTAACACACTACTTAATTAAAAAGTATATTAATAGTGATTTTCCTAATGGCGGGTATGACTTTTGTTTATTTGACAAGTGTATTGCCAAGAGGGTCATCGATACTAAAGATAGAAATGGCGAGCTAGCAATACTGCTATTAAGTTTTGGATATAAACACGAGGTAATTAACTATACTAGAACTAAGAGGATCTTAGGAGAATCGGGCTGGACATTATCTAAGAAGATTAAGCTTTTTATTGATACATTTACATCTAATTCTTATATTCCACTTAGATTTGTATCGATGATTGGCGCCATATCTGCCTCATTAAGCGCTGTGTATTTTTTGTATATATTTATTGAAAGGTTGATTGGAATTACTTATGTTCAAGGGTGGCCCACTATTGTTCTATTGATTACTTTTTATTCAGGGTTGATATTGGTTTCTATAGGGGTTATTGGGGAATATATATGGAGAATAATGGATGGTGTTAAGAATCATGATAGATACATTATAGAGAATAAGATCGGATTTGATATTGACTGACCAGAAAATCGTCAAATTTATTTTTGTAGGTATCCTGAACACACTGTTTGGCTATGTTATTTTTTCAGTACTTTTCTTTTTATCAGGCCACAAAGAGTTATCAGCAACACTGTTTTACATAATTAGCGTCTTGTTTAATTATTATACAATATCCTCATATGTATTTGAGAGTAGCCACAGTGCAAAGAAATTGATTATTTTTATCTCTATTTATATCCTGCTCTATGTTATAAATTTAATTCATCTTTGGATCACTGTGGATTTTTATGGGTTAAATGTTTATTTTTCTCAATTTTCTACATTGCTCTATCTGCCTATTTTGAGTTATGTACTTAATAAAAAGTATGTATTTATAAAACCCTGAGAGTTATATGTTTGTTTCAATAGATAGATACTTTTTATTTTCTGTTTTTTTATTGGTTGCATACATAGCTGCATTTTTAATCTTTGGTGAAAATACATATGTACTTTTATTTGATAATCTAGATTCTTATGTAGTCTGGCATAAAACCTTAAT
>Ga0208764_10002938_pt1 | contig 10547 bp, 10 predicted proteins | sample ETNtaG_18_FD_185762 | JGI IMG/M metagenome (GOLD analysis project Ga0208764, IMG submission 185762) | Marine microbial and viral communities from oxygen minimum zone, Eastern Pacific Ocean - ETNP201302SV91 (SPAdes) (version 2) | ecosystem: Environmental > Aquatic > Marine > Oceanic ...
TTGCACATAATCCTACCTGTAATTATATAATAAAAAAAGATGTTGTTAATGAAATAAAATTCCATGAAACACTATGGCCGGGTGAAGATGCTGAATTTGATATCCGCTTACTAAATGCAGGATACAAAATTCTCTATGCACCTGATGTTGTAGTTTGGCATCATAGAAGACCAAGACCTACTGCTTTCTTGAAGCAAATGTTCAATTATGGAAAAACAAGAGCTCAAGTTACAAAAATGCACCCTAATAGTTTCGATCCTCGCTATTTTGTTTTTGTTTTTGCCTTCATACTTCTAATCTCACTTTATTACATTGCTTGGAATAAAATCCCTATTTTAAATAACGAAATAGGCATAAACATCCCTCACTTTCTATTAGGGTCTTATTTTGGAATTTTAGGATTGGCTGGATTATTAGTTGGATGCCAAACTAAAAAAATAAAACAAGGATTATATGCGCCATTAGTTTTGTTCATACAACATTTTGGATTTTCACTTGGGCTTATTTTTGGTTTTCTTAAGAAAGCATAAAACGAAAGCCTTTACAAAGGGACTTTTTGGGTAATTGTGGATTTAGACTACGAAAAATTGTTAGAACGGGCGCGAGAAGGTTTGGAAGACGTTATGCAAAATGCTGAACGTTTTAGTCCGCCAAAACCTGAAATACTTCATGAAGGTAGTAAAAAAACTATAATTAGAAATTTTTCAGAAATAGTTGATGCATTAAGAAGAGAAGAAAATCATTTGTATAAATTTCTTCTTCAAGAACTAGGGACGGCTGGCTCCGTGGATAAACGAAGATTAGTTTTACAAGGTAGAGTACCTGAAAAGAAAATAAATGAAAGAATAAAATCATACATCGAAACTTTCATAGTTTGTCAAGAATGTAATAGACCTGATACGTCCTTTTTAAGAACTGGACGAACACTGAATTTGCATTGTGAAGCGTGTGGAGCGAAACGTCCTATTAGAAGCAATTTAATTGCTTAATTAACAAACGCATATTCTTTATACTCGGGTAATCTAATAATATTAATGCAGAAATTGCAGGCTTTAGTAATAGCATTCGCATTTGTGGCTATATGTTTTAGTGGATGTTTAGAAACTGGTAACGAAAAAGATAGTAATCGTGCACCTGAAGCGTTAATTCTAATGCCAAGACAAGCTTATACTGCTGAAGCCGAAAAACCATTCCAAATTGATGGATCTGCATCATCTGATCCAGACGGTGATGAACTAGATTACATGTGGACTTTATCTGGATTAGGAAGTCCTATTGATTTAAGCACAAAAATGTCTGATTTTGTTACTATCGATACTCCAGGAAATGACTTGATTCTGACTCTTTTAGTAAGAGATCCTGATGGCCTGACAAGCCAAGATATTGTTGTAATCAATGTTGAACCTGGAAATAGACCACCTATAGCAAAAATAGTTACACCGAGCAATGGTGGCTCCTATTCTGAAGGCAAAGAAGTTGTATTTGATGGCATGGCAAGTAGCGATCCGGATAATGATATTTTATCTTACACTTGGGAATTAGGAGAAGCTGGTGGACCTACATACACAGCTTCGAAAAATAGCAAATTCAATTTAGATTTAGATGAGGGTGATTATAGTGTTACCTTGACGGTTGAAGATCCTGACGGTGAAACAAATGCAGTAACACACTCATTTTCGGTTACTAATTTACCACCTGTAGCTATTATTAGCTCAGATAAAAACTCCGTATTTACAGAAGAAGCAATACAATTCTCTGGAGATGACTCATATGATCCTGAGGGTGATGCTCTAGATTATTTATGGAATTTTGGAGATAATCAAACTTCATCACTTAAATCTCCTCAACACAGTTGGGGTGAAGCTGGAAGATATACAGTTACATTAACTGTAGAAGATGGAAATGGACAAGAAGGAACATCGTCCAAAAGTATCGAAATAAAATCATTAGGTCCAAGCGCCCAATTTATTTTTGAAGATGATAGTGGAAATAGTGTAGAAAAAGTGAGAACTAATTCAAACATTACATTAGATGGAAGTGAAACTACTGCACCAGATGGAGAAATAAAAGAATACAAATGGAATTTTGGTGATGGTGTCGAAAGAACTACAAACGAATCAAGTACCGATTATTCATGGTCTGCAGGAGGATACTACAATGTTACACTTATTGTAGTGGATGAAAACGATAAAACAGGGGAAATAACTAAAATTTTACAAGTTGTTCCTGAAGATTATACTGATGAAGGTTCAGATGGTACCTTAGTTGCGCAAGACAGCGGAGAAAATTACAACATGGATGTAGAAATCTTTGTATCAATTGTTCTAGTTGAATTCCAAGAAATAAATTGTGTTGGTATTGGCGGGCAAATTGACTATACAATAACTGTCCAAGATTCTGAAGGAATTGAAATAGGACAAAATGGAGGTAATGTAGCCTGTGGTGGTGAGGGTGCAAATTGGAATATTGAATTTTATAATGAGGATAATGCATTGAATTTAGGAGATTATCAAATTACTATAGCTTTCACAAATAGTGGAACTCCTGTTCAAGCAAATTGGAATTATCGTTTTGCAGTAGTTTACGAATTTTAGATTTCAATAGAAAAGGAAACGCTGTTTTCACTATTTTGTAGTAAATCACTTAGCCTTACTACTTCTGGATTTAAACTTGATAATTTTTCAACCATACCACTTACATGACCCTCGCCAACCACAGCCACCATTCTTTCACATCTTTGAGAGCGGAAAAGTTTGACGATATTCGTTGACATGTAAACATCTCTGTTATCTATTAATTCTCTTTTCAATGAAGGGTATTGTAAAGCAAATTGTTCTAACTCATCAGAAAAATCTCCTGTTTTCATACTATCTTCAATATTAAAGTCGCCACCTCCCACAAAAGAAACCATACTATCTTTTATTATACCTGAAAATTCATTCCAAGGCATATTTTTCCAGGCTCCTTGTATAGTATGTAATATTGGTTTATCAATAAATGCTAATTTTGCCCCTAATGAATTTGCAATATTTGTTGCAACCATCATTTCTGCACCTGGAGAACTACCAAAAGAATCCCCCAAATATTTTTGAAGACGAGCCAAAAGTCGCAAATAAAATGGCCCCTCTGTTCTCCGTGATTCTGTTTTAAGAGCATACCATCTATGTTTATCTAATTCAAGTGCAATCATGTCTGGATTGAAATTTTTTATATGTCTTTCAAGGGGCAATGACAAATCAATGACATGGGCTGTTCCTATCAGCATTAGGTCTGGCATCCTATTGCAAATAACTTGTAGGTAAAAGAGTTAACTTATTAAACAACATTTAGATTTGTAAAGTATGTTCAGTTCTAAGAACGAAGACCCTGATGCACCTGCAAAATGTCCTAAATGTAGTAAAGAGATTGGTGTAGAAGGAAACACATACCGATTTCAAGTCGTAGATTTTACTGCTGAAAGTGGAGGAAATCAACGTTCAGCAGGTAGAGTTATCGCCGTATCATGCTCAAATTGTAGATCAGTTATGGGATTTGTGAATCAATAAGGCAACAAATCTAAAAATATTACCAAAAATAATAGTGTGGCTACAGCTTCAAAAGTTGCAAGTATAATGGAGCCTTTAGCTACAGTGTGATAATTTGGTATTGAATAAATTGGTAAATAAATATAATGAACTACTATTTCTAAAACAAGGAGCCAACCTGTCCAAAATAATAATTTTTGATTCCAAGGAAATATTTCATAATATCCTGAATAAAGTAATGCAACAACACCAAGTATTGTAAATATCCAGGATAATTGCATAGTTTTTATAGCACTAATTTTTGTAGCAAGAGTTTCAATACCAAATTTTCTATCAAAATCAACATCTACTGCCATTGTAGGACAATAAAGAGCTAACAAGTAACATATTATTGAAAAAAAATACAATTTAGGAAAATCACCAAGTGGTTGGTTAATAGACCACGCTGATAAAGGAATAAGGAAACCTAAACTTACTCCATTACTAACTAAATCTAAACCAGGGCGTGTTTTAAATCTAAAAGGTTTGATATTGTATACAAAGGATATAATTGTCAAACCTAATATACAAATTAGAAAGTCATTGTTAAAACGGAATGAAAAAGCTATACATGCTAATTGTAAAATCCAAAATAATGCCCAGGACTGTGGAATACTAATTGTTCCTCTAACTAACAAACTAAATTCTTTTCTAGGATTTTTACGATCTAATTCTAAATCACAAATATGATTTAATACAAAAGTTGATGATGTAAGAAGTGCAATTATTAAAAAACCATAAAATAAATTAAAGTCATATAACTTTTCTGAAGAAACCACATATGCTATGAAAAAAGGAGTGAACCCAACCATCCAAAATTCAAATCCTACAAATCTTAACCAAGTCAATTTTGGAAATAATTGATTAGAAATTAGACGTGAAAATATTTTGTCTGACATGATGACCTATTTTGTTGTAAATGAACCCAAACTTAATACCTTTAGTCTGGATAATAAAGTATGAGTAATGATTTTGATTATGCGCATTCCAACAAAAATGTAATCTGGATGTCACAAAATACAAACCACTTACCGACACACACTGCAATACAAGAAGCAATAACAAAATCTTCTGATGAACGTGAATATACCAAATATCCTTTAGCGTCAGGTTTACCTGAATTAAGACAATTAATTCTTGATGATTTGAATTTGCCTAACCAAGATTTACATATAACAAATGGAGGTACTGAAGCTCTTTATTGCTTAATGAGACACATTCAACCAAAAGGAACTGAAATGATTACCTCAGATCCTTCATATTTTGTTGTACACAAATTTGCAAAATTAGGTGGTGCTAAATGTACCGATATTCCAATATATGATGGGAACTATAGATTTGAAATTGAAGATATAAAAAATGCAATAAATCCAAATACAAAATCAATATTCCTAATAGATCCAATAAATCCTCTCGGAAGTACTTATCCTAAAGATGAAAAAAGAGCAATTTGCGAAGTTGCAGAAGATCATGATATTTGGATAATTGATGACATAACATATCGAGATTATGCACCAAATCATATACTAGCTGCAGATTTACTGCCTGAAAAGACAATAACTGCATATTCAGTTTCAAAGAATTGTGGTCTTGCTGGATTGCGAGTAGGCTCTCTAGTGGGACCTAAAGAATTTATCAAAGAAATAAGAGGAACTATGGTCTCAGATTTAGGAATAAATGTAGTTGGCCAAAGAGCTTCAATAGCTGCTTTAGAAACAAAACCTGAATGGTTACCTGGATTAGTAGATACGGCAAGACATAATCAAAGTTTAATCAAAAATGCAGTGGACAAAATAGATGGTGTTGAATTACCTGTTTATCCTTCTGCAGCAAGTATGATGGTTATAGACATATCTAAACATAATGCAAATCCTCAAGATGTTCAGGACAAGTTGTTATATGAACATGATATTTTTGTAAGAGCTGGAAATTATGTTTCAGCTAGATTTGGTGATAACTTCATTAGAGTTTCATTTTCAATCCCAACTCCTGAAGTTGAAAAATTCGTAAAAGCTTTTCCAAAAGTTATGAATGACTTAAGCTAAATATCTAAAGTAGCTTCCATAGCGCTTGCTTCAATAAATTCACGACGTTTTTGAACATCATCACCCATCAAATCTTCAAAAGCTCTATCTGCTAATTCTGCATCTTCTATAGTGACTTGAAGCAAGGTTCTTTGATTGGGGTCCATAGTAGTCTCCCACAATTGATTTGCATTCATTTCACCAAGACCTTTGTATCTTGATATTGAATAACCTGAACCAAATTCAGTAGTTAATCTTTCTAGTTGTACATCATCATATGCATATTCAAGTTTTTTGCCTTTAGTAACTTTGTACAAGGGTGGTTGAGCTACGTAAACATATCCTGCATCAATTAGGCCTTTCATATGTCTGTAAAAGAAAGTCAATAGAAGTGTACGAATATGAGCACCATCAACATCTGCATCTGTCATTATTATTAATTTATGATATCTAGCTTTTTCAATTTCAAATTCTTCGTCTTCTCCTTCAACCCCAGTAATACTACAGCCCATGGCCGTAATCAGAGCCATAACTTCTGTATTGGCTAATATCTTATCAATTCTTGATTTTTCAACATTTAAAATTTTACCTCTTAATGGTAAAATTGCTTGAGTTGCTCGGTCCCTGCCTTGCTTAGCAGTACCTCCTGCAGAATCTCCCTCAACGATGAAAATTTCAGAAACGGCAGGGTCCTTACTTTGGCAATCTGCCAACTTACCTGGAAGGCCTCCGCCTTCAAGGATTCCTTTACGTCTAGTTAAATCTCTTGCTTTCTTAGCGGCTTCTCTAGCCTGAAAGGCCTGAATACATTTCGATATTATTATCTGGCTATCCGTAGGATTTTCTGCGAAAAAATCAGACAAACATTCAGACATTATTGTATCAACTATACCCTTAATTTCCGAATTTCCGAGCTTAGTTTTTGTTTGACCTTCGAACTGCGGCTCAGGAACTTTCACAGATAATATTACAGTAAGCCCTTCTCGGACATCATTACCATCTAATGCTGGATCTTTATCCTTTAATTGCTTTCTTTTACGCGCCGCATTATTAATCGTTCGTGTTAAAGCTGTTTTTAGTCCAGATAAATGCGTACCTCCCTCTCTAGTTGCAATATTATTTGTAAAGGTATGAATATTTTCTCTAAAAGCAGTAGTCCATTGTAATGCGGCTTCAACTTGGACTTGGTCTTTTTCACCTGAAACAAACAATGGTTTATTCATTAACGCGGTTTTACCCTCATTAAGATAAGTTACATATTCTGCAATACCTCCTTCATATTGGAATGTTTCAGATTTACCTCCTTCTTGAGAAATAGTAATTGTTATTCCTGCATTTAGATATGCTAACTCTCTCAAACGATAGCGTAATGTTGAAAAATCAAACTGAGTTGTTTCAAATATAGTTGAATCGGGCATGAAACGAACTATAGTTCCATGATCCTCACTATCTCCTATTTTCTTGAGTTTACCATCTAGATTTCCACATTTGTATTTTTGTGTATAAATTCCTCCATCCCTATGAATTTCAACTGTTGCCCAAGTTGATAATGCGTTTACTACTGAAACACCAACCCCGTGCAAACCCCCTGAAACTTTGTATGTGTCACTATCAAATTTCCCTCCTGCGTGGAGTTTTGTCATTACGATTTCAACTGCCGGAACTTTGTAAACAGGATGATCATCAACAGGAATTCCACGCCCATTGTCTTTGACTGAACAAGAACCATCTGAATGAAGCATTACATTTATTGTATCGCAATGTCCATTCATTGCTTCATCTACTGAATTATCTACCACCTCATAGACTAAATGGTGAAGACCTGCTTCGCCAGTTGAGCCAATGTACATTGCAGGCCTTTTCCTTACTGCTTCAAGACCTTCTAAGACCTGTATTTGGTCTGCTTTATAACCATCTTTTTCGGGCGCCATAATGCTATCTTACATACAAGAAGAATAGGGGTTTTAAGTATACCCTACAAAACTAAATTTATCGTCTATTAAATTAATGAAATTAAAGTGTCTTTCGCCCTGGTCTCCATCCTGCCGGACAAACCTTACCTGATTGTAAAGCTTGGAGAGTCCTAACTGTCTCATCTACGCTACGTCCAATCCAAGCCGGATTGATAGTCATCGAAAGTAAAATGCCTTCGTCATTTATTATGAAAGTTCCTCGTAAAGCCTGACCTAAATCTCTTTGAAGAACTCCATAAGAAGTAGATATTTTCAATGAAGGATCTGCCAAAAGAGGATATGATAATTTGTCAATTCCTCCTTTTGTACGGGGTCTTTCCATCCAAGCTTTATGACTATTCTGCGAATCTGTTGAGCAACCTACTAATACAGCATTTGCTTTTTCAAAATCTTTGAAACGACGATTGAAAGAATGTATTTCTGTAGGACACAAACTAGAAAAATCCCTAGGATAGAAAAATAAAACTGTCCACTGCTTATCTTCAATGATATTTACTAATGAAATTTTATCAAAGATTATTTCTTTTTTACGGGAATCATATCTTACAACATCTCCCTCAAACAAGGGTGCTGATTTACCTATTCGTGGAATCGTTGGAGCCAAAATTAATTACCATTTAACCAAATTAGGCAAAATGTATAAAGTTTTGCCAATAACAAGATTACCTAAAGCATGAAAATAAGAAAAATATTCAAAAACTAATCAAAAAATGAAATAACTGACTCAATAACTCTAGAAACGTCCGAATCACTGAGTGCAGGATGTACTGGCAAGCTTAATGCCATTTCTGTCAAACGTTTAGCATTAGGGCAACTAGAAACAAATTCAGCCATCGGCTCATAATCATATAATAAAGTTGGATAATATATTCCTGAACCTACTCCTTTTTCATTAAGGTAATCGCGTAATTCATTTCTTTGATTACAAAGTATAGTATATTGATGAAATACATGCCCACGACGATTTTCTGGAACATCAACATAATTCGATAATTTGTCATTGTATATATTCGCAATTTCACGGCGTCGGGCATTGAAATTACTCAATTTCCCTAATTGAACTCTACCTATTGCTGCTGAAATATCAGTCATTCGATAATTATATCCAAATTCTGTATGTTGATATTGGGCAGTCATGCCGTGTGCTCTCAAGACTTTACATAAATTTGCAATCTTCTCATTATTTGTTGTGATTATTCCTCCTTCGGAGGTAGTCATATTTTTAGTAGGGTAAAAACTAAACCACCCCACATCACCAAAACTTCCAGCCTTACCATTCCATGAATCTGCACTGTGTGCTTGAGCTGAATCTTCAATTAAAACTAAATTATGTTTTTTACATATATCTAAAAACGAAGGCATGTCTGCTAATTCGCCATAAAGATGAACTGGTTGTATTGCTTTCGTCTTACTTGTGACTGCAGATTCAGCCTTTTTAGGATCTAAACAAAAACCATTCTTTTCAACATCAACAAATACTGGTTTAGCTCCAGCCATCATAATTACTGAAGCTGTAGCAAAAAAAGTAAAAGGTGTAGTAATTACTTCATCACCAGAGCCAATTCCATTAGCGAGCATTGCTAAATGACCTGATGTAGTACCATTATTCGTAGCAATAGCATATTTTACACCACACATTTCAGCAAATTCTTCTTCAAATTTAGCTACTTCTGGTCCTTGTGCAATAATTCCAGATTGAAGAACTTTATCAACTGCAGCTCTTTCTTCTTTACCTATCAAAGGATTAGCTATTTGAATCATATTTTCATAGTCACAAGTAGGTATTAAAAGCAAGACCCAATAAAGTTACGAGATTACATGTTTGAAAACACAAACTGGAAGGCTGTCGGCGGTGAAATTATGGGAACTTTTTTCTTAGTTTTTTTTGGAGTTTCCGCATTAACAAATAATGTTGGAATCGGAGATGAAGGAACTGAGATATTGAATTTTATCATAGGTCTAATTACTCTTACACTTACTCTTTTTGTTCTTGTTCATATTTTAGGACCTGTATCTGGATGTCATCTTAATCCAGTAATTACAATTCCTAATTTTCTTTCAGATAAAATAGATAGAGACACTACTATTGCCTATATCTGTGGACAAATTGTTGGTGCATGTTTAGGATTTTATTTATTTGATTTAATTAATCCTGGAACAAATGAGTCTATACTAGACGGTGATGCTGCATTATTATTGGCTGCTGCTGTTGGAACAACTTTCTTTGTAGTTTCTATACTAACTACGCAAGACCCTGCACCATATTCAGCGGCATTATTCGTTGTTACAAGTACTGCATTTGGTGATGTAAACCCCGGTGTCTCTCTAAGTAACATGATAATAAATGATCTAGATTTTGTATTCTTTGGAATTATTGGATCATTAATTGGGTGTGTTGCTGGTTGGTTAATCAAAGATAGTATTATCGATTAGTATCAAATCTATCTGCATTCATAACTTTATTCCAAGCTAAAATAAAGTCTGATTTGAACTTTAAATTATTATCATCTTGAGCATAAACCTCTACTATTGCCCTAAGTTGAGAGTTACTTCCAAAAACCAAGTCAAATCTTGATGCTCTCCTTAGAACCTTACCTGTTTTTCTGTCTATGCCCTCATATGAATTACTTCCTGTGGGCTTCCATTGCACTTCCATGTCTAATAATACTGCAAAGAAATCATTTGATAATTCATCATGATTATCGGAAAACAATCCTCTGTCATCAGAACTTATACCCAATGAACGTAAACCTCCGAACAATACTGTCATTTCAGGAGCTGTAAGACCAAGAAGTTGAGTTTTATCTAACATCATTTCTTCAGGACTTACTGCGTAGTCCTTCTTCAAAAAATTTCTGAAACCATCTGCAAGAGGCTCTAGGACATTAAATGAATCGGTATCTGTTTGCTCCTCCGCTGTATCCCCTCTACCTGGTATGAAAGGCACATCCATCCCACTTGCCATTTCAATACCAATATTTCCTGCT
>Ga0208764_10002942_pt1 | contig 10540 bp, 9 predicted proteins | sample ETNtaG_18_FD_185762 | JGI IMG/M metagenome (GOLD analysis project Ga0208764, IMG submission 185762) | Marine microbial and viral communities from oxygen minimum zone, Eastern Pacific Ocean - ETNP201302SV91 (SPAdes) (version 2) | ecosystem: Environmental > Aquatic > Marine > Oceanic ...
CAAAAACCTTTTTTCCTTAGAGATAAATAAGTACCTACCATCATATTTAAAAGTTATCTATCAGTTTTTGGGTTTATGGTTAATTACCATTGGTTTATTGATATTGGCATATGTGAAGGTAACCCGCTTGGCAACCGCTCAGGCCCGTAATGCCATGTATTTTATTATGTTAATTACTCTTTTTGGAATATTCTATTTAGTGTTTACATTTCTTCCAACATCCCCACTTATTCCCACAATATACATACTTGGCCTTTTGCTGATATGTAGTCTTGGTTTTTCAACCCAATTGGACGATTGAGCAATCCCTTGAATATGTACACTATTAATTCCTTAACTTTAGTTCTCTGATTTAATATGGATTTTCTGTGAATAGATATTTTTCATCAACACTTTTTAGAAAGACCCTAGCAGCGCTATCAGGTCTTTTTTTAACTTTATTTTTAATTGGACATCTAATTGGAAATCTTCAATTGTTTATACCGGGGGAGATGGGCCAAAAACAATTTAATCAGTATGCGTTATTTATGACTAGCAACCCCGTTGTAAAAATTTTGTCTTATGTAACATATGCATCCATATTGCTTCATGTCTTTGTCACATTAATGCTTACAGTTAAATCAAAAAGCGCACGGAACATAGCATATGCTGAATCTAGTGGGAATAGCAATAGCCATTGGGAATCAAGGAATATGGCAATCTTAGGTACCTTCATAATGATTTTCTTGATTATTCATTTAAAAAGTTTTTGGTATGAAATGCATTTTGGGGAAATAGTTATGGACCCTTGGGGTAACAAGGATCTTCATTCAGTTACCATGGTTGCGTTTGAACAATTGTGGTATGTTATTTTCTATGTGCTTAGCATGATTGTTTTGGCTTTACATTTAAAGCATGGTGTAGAATCTGCATTTCAAACTCTTGGTGTAAAAACAAGACTCTATCAATCAACTATTCATAAAGCAGCTTACTTCTTTTCATTTGCCATACCTGCTCTTTTTGCAACTATACCAATTTACATATTCTGGAAACAATTATGATTTTAGATAATAAGGTACCCGAAGGACCGCTATCTCAAAAATGGACTGATTATAAATCAAAAGTTCCATTAGTGAGCCCCGCTAACAAGCGTGGACTAGAGGTCATAGTCATAGGAACTGGACTTGCAGGCGGCTCTGCTGCTGCTTCACTTGCAGAGATGGGTTATAGGGTCAAAGCATTTTGTTTTCAAGATAGTCCTAGGAGGGCACATTCAATTGCTGCTCAAGGTGGAATAAATGCTGCAAAAAATTATCAAAATGATGGTGATTCTGTATATAGGTTATTCTATGACACCATTAAGGGAGGTGACTATCGTTCTAGGGAGGCCAACGTTTATAGACTGGCTGAAGTCAGTGCAAATATTATTGATCAATGCGTAGCCCAAGGTGTCCCCTTTGCTCGTGAGTATGGTGGGACATTAGACAATAGATCATTTGGTGGTGTACAGGTTTCAAGGACATTTTATGCAAGGGGACAAACTGGTCAGCAGTTATTACTAGGAGCATATAGTGCTCTTAGCAGACAAATTTCCAAAGGAAATGTTCTAATGTATAATCGTCATGAGATGTTAGACATAGTAAAAATAGATGGTAAGGCAAGAGGGGTTATTGTTCGTAATTTAATTACAGGAGAATATCAACGCCATTTTGGCCATGCTGTGGTGCTTGCCACTGGAGGTTATGGCAATGTTTATTATTTATCTACCAATGCAATGGGTAGTAATGTAACAGCAGCGTGGAAGGCCTATAAACAAGGCGCCATGTTTGCAAACCCATGCTTTACTCAGATTCATCCAACTTGCATACCTGTATCAGGAGAATACCAATCTAAATTAACCTTGATGTCTGAGTCTTTGAGGAATGATGGAAGAATTTGGGTTCCTAAGAAAAAAGATGATAAAAGAAAGCCATCTGATATTCCAGAAGACCAGAGAGACTATTATCTAGAACGTCGTTATCCAGCCTTTGGCAATCTTGTACCAAGAGACGTAGCGTCTCGAGCTGCAAAAGAACGATGTGATGAAGGCTATGGCGTTGGTCCAACTGGGCTTGCGGTCTACTTGGACTTTGAAGATGCGATTGAACGACTTGGAGAGGATATTGTTTCTGCTAGATATGGAAACCTTTTTGAAATGTATGAAAAAATTACTGGTGATAATCCATATCGTGTTCCTATGAAAATTTTCCCTGCTGTTCATTACACCATGGGCGGATTGTGGGTTGATTATGATTTGATGACAACTGTACCAGGACTATATGCCATCGGTGAATGTAATTTTTCTGATCATGGCGCAAATCGCCTAGGAGCATCAGCACTAATGCAAGGTCTGGCAGATGGTTATTTTGTGTTGCCTTATACAATAGGAAAATACTTATCACAAGATATTCGGACTCCATCAATAAAAACTGATCATGAAGCATTTATATCAGCAGAAAATAATGCTAGAAAAAGAAATCAACGACTATTAGATAATAAGGGAAGTCGATCTGTAGAAAGTTTTCATCGTGAGCTTGGAAAGATTGTTTGGGATTATTGTGGAATGTCAAGGAGTAAAGAAGGCTTGAGTAAAGCCATCCAAGACATAGGCACCTTGCGAAATGATTTTTGGGATAATGTCAATGTTCCAGGTGGAGATAATGTACTAAACCCAGAACTTGCCAAGGCTGGTAGAGTTGCAGATTTTTTTGAATTGGGTGAATTAATGATGCGCGATGCCCTCGAAAGAGATGAATCATGCGGAGGGCATTTTAGAGAAGAACATCAAACAGATGATGGGGAAGCGCTCAGAGATGATGAAGGTTTTACTTCCGCCTCCGCATGGGAGTATGGAGGTAAAGATGTTCCACCGATACTCAATAAAGAAGAATTAATTTTTGATACAGTACACCCAACACAAAGAAGTTACAAATAACATGAAGAACTTGAATCTTAAACTAAAAATATGGAGACAGGATGATTCTAAAGACCCTGGTAAGTTCGAATTATATGAGGTGAACGGCTTAAATACCCATATGTCATTTTTAGAGATGTTAGATGTGCTGAATGAGCAACTCATAGATTCTGGTCGGTCTCCTATTGCTTTTGACCATGATTGTAGAGAGGGAATATGTGGAATGTGCTCTATGGTTATTAATGGAAAGCCGCATGGTCCCATGAAAGGGACCACTACTTGTCAGTTGCATATGAGACATTTCAATGATGGAGATACGATCACGATTGAACCCTGGAGGGCTTCTCCTTTTCCTGTAATCAAAGATTTGGTTGTAGATCGTAGTTCTTTTGATAGAATAATGCAGTCTGGAGGATATGTATCTGTTAATACTGGAAGTGCACCAGATGGTAATGCTATGCCAATTGGTAAAGAGATTGCAGAAGATGCATTTGATGCTGCTGCATGTATTGGCTGTGGTGCATGTGTTGCAGCATGTAAAAATGCATCAGCAAGTTTATTTGTAGCGGCGAAGGTATCTCAGTTGGCATTATTACCACAAGGCCAGCCTGAAAGAGGGGAAAGAGTATTCAGTATGGTCTCAAAGATGGATGAAGAAGGTTTTGGTCACTGTACCAACACAGGGTCATGTGAGGCGGAGTGTCCCAAAGAAATATCAATTGATTACATACGAAAGATGAACTGGGAATACCATCGCAAGAATATTAAGGGGTGATTGTTAGTACCTATTAATAAAAAACCAGGATGACTATTTTAGTTTAAAATTAACCGGAATTGATATCCAAACCCCAACAGCCCTTTCTCGCTGTTTTGCAGGTCTAAAACGCGTTTTCCTTATTGCTTCCATAGCGGCTTCATCAAGTCCAGTATTGGGCACGCCCTTAAGGATCAATGTTTCTTTTACTCGCCCCTTTTCATCAATGAATGCCTGAACCACCACCACACCTTCAATACCAGCCTCCTGTGCTATTTCTGGATATGATGGCCTTATGGGGGACATTGCAACGGGTGGGTCATCATAGGGTATGAACACTACCCTTGGCCCTGAAGGAGGCGGAGGTGGGGCGTCTAGATTGGAAAAGTCATCAAAGTCCAATTCATCAAGGGTTAGGTCATCAGCAATGTCTTCATCATCAGATGGTACAGGGATCGATGGCCTAGCTGGCGGGGGTGTGTTGTCAATCTGTTGAGTTTGCGGAATATCAATGTTTTCAATTATGATTTGGTCAACATCCTCAAATTCAAGATTGTTACCAAATCTTGGAAACAAGAGGAAGTTTGAAATAATCAACCCTATCCCAATCAGTGTAGTAAGACGAATAACGACAGGATATCGTGCTTTTAACGGATTGATAAATTTCATTAATCAACCAATGTTTTTGATGAGTAATTTAATTTGAGCGCTTCTACTTCACGCAGGTTTTCATGTATATCAGATACAAGACCCATTTCAGCTTCTTCATCTCCCTTTAATGATACAACTATCTGCGGATCGGAAACACGTTTATCATACATTACGAGGGATACATCATCTACCCCCATTAATCGATCGTCTATAGATATGAGTCCCTCCTTGGAAACCCAAACCTGGACGGTGTGCCTTTTTGATTTAAGTTTTTCTATCCGCTTTGCTTTTGGCAGATTCACTGGAAGACCAGAATATTCTTTCAGCACTGTTGTAACCATAAAAAACACTAAAAGCATAAAAATAATATCTGGCATGGATGCAGTAGGGATCTCGCTGGAGATTTTAGTTTTTTTAGAAAATTTCATTAATTACTATTTGCAATGGATATTCGCTTAGCATCAGCCATTTTTAATTGATCTATTACCCTGACATAATCACTGTAGGCTGTTTTGGGGTGTGCTTTAACTGATACAACTAACTTGTCGTTCGCTCTTAGTCTTTCACCAACAATTCGATGAATTTGTTCAACATTAGTGGGTTCTTCATCTAAGAGAACCTTACCTTGAGAGTTTATCAGGCAGTTTAGTATGTTTTCCTTTCGAATTTCAATTTCCATGTCCCCTGGTGGAGGCAATACAATTCCCAATCCCTTGTCAGTATCAATTGTTGTTGTAACAAGAAAGAATATCAGGAGCAAAAAAGCTATGTCTGCCATTGATGATGTAGGAATTTCCCCACCCTTGAATCTTCTTTTCTTTTTCATGGAAACTTTTAAATGGAAGGATTATTTAGATTCTCGATCCTGAAGATGGTCCAGTATTTTTATTGATTGTTCTTCCATTTCTAGAACAAGTTTGTCAATTCTAGCAACAAAGACATTCTGGAATGTTTGAATAATCATTGCAACAATAAGACCAAACGCTGTGGTTAAAAGTGCTTGAGATATACCCCCAGCAACAACTGCAGGGGAAATATCATTTGCTGCTTTAATAGCATCAAATGCAGCGATCATACCAACAACTGTTCCAGTAAACCCAAGCATGGGTGCAATGGTTATGACAGCATTTAACCAGATCATGTTTTTTTCCAAAAAGGCCATCTCAATTGCCCCAGCATTCTGAATTGCTTTTTCAACTTCACTTAAACCACGATTCATTTTACTTAGGCCAGCATGAAATATCGCAGCTATGGGCCCCTCCGTCTCACTGCATACTTGCACTGCGGCTTCTGTTCCATCCTCATTAATTGACTTGCTTACCGTTTCAAAAAATGTCTGGGCATCTACCGCAGACATCATTAACGAGTAGGCACGTTCAATTACAAACGCTAACCCGAAGATCAGTGTTACAAGAATTGGCCACATGAATGCGCCACCTTCTAAAAAATAATGTACCATTTCATAACTCCGTTTCTAATGTGATTAGATTTACTAAAAATAATTAAAAAGTTTAATTTATAGATTACTAATTTAATTTATTGATTTGACGAATGCATCTGCTTCGTTAAAATGTTTTAGGGCACTAATTACCTGTCTATCCATCAGCAGTCTTAAGTTTGCACTTTCATTTTTGCCCCAAATAGACCCCGCTATTTCACTTTTTATTCTATTTTCAATATAGTCCATGTTTGAATATAGTGAATCCTTCATTACATCTATGGAATCCTGTTCTAGATGCATTAAAAATTGGTCAAATAGCAGATTTGACATCCTCCAACCATCTTTAAATTTGTTAAAAGAAGAAAATTCAGTTTTGTTGGCAGATGCATAATTTGACGCAAAATTAAAGAAAGGCCTTTTTGGACTTCTAAGTACTTTTGCCGTTTCAAGATTAATTGTGTTCTTAAACGGAATGTAAATATCAGGAGTGATACCACCACCACCATAGACTACCCTACCTGATTTTGTTTTATATTTTGGTCTTAATTCTTTAAGGCTGTCTATTTTAGACTCCCGGTCAACTTCATAGAGTTCACGATAATAGGCTAGGTCGTTTCCATCTTCATACGGCCGTTGAATAAGTCTCCCAGATGGAGTGTAATAGCGTGCAATGGTAACGCGTATTGCCGATCCTGTATCAAGGGGGAGTTGCCGTTGCACGAGTCCTTTTCCAAAACTGGTTTCCCCAATTACAAGGCCCCTATCAAGGTCCTGAATTGCTCCAGAAACAATTTCTGCTGCACTTGCAGATCCTCTATTTATCATTACTATTAAGGAAAAATTACCGTTCCCTTTATTGGGCGTCCCTTTAAATATCTGATTTGATTCCTTGATCTTTCCCAAGGTGTAGACTAATGTATCTGTTGATGTTATGAATTGGTCTGATATGGCAGCAGCTTGTTCTAAATATCCTCCACTATTTCCTCGGAGGTCAAATAACAGTCTTTCCATGCCTTGCCCAAGTAAAGTATCAATTGCGGCTACGACTTCTTTTTCAGTTGTGGCAGAAAATCTTCTAAGAAAAATATATCCAGTAGAGTCATCAATCATTGTTGCTGCTCCAACGCTATAGATTGGAATATTGTCTCTTATAATATCTACATCAAAAGGTTTTAATTTGCCGATTCGACTAATTGTTACCGTAACATTCGTTCCCTTTCTTCCTCTAAGTTTTTCGAAAACCTCAGTTTTTGTTATTTTATATGCATCATCGCCATTGATTGCTATGATTTTATCACCTGGCATCAAACCAACAATATCGGATGGGCTATCTGGTACTGGTGAAATAACGGTTATAAAACCATCTAGTATGTCAAACTCTATACCAATTCCTTGGAATTTCCCTTTAAAAAGTTCACTGATGTTCTCTTGTTCTTTTGCGGGAATATATGTTGAGTGTGGATCTAATTCTTCCATGAGACCATGAAATGCACCATCCATGATTTTTTCCATGTCAACAGTATCAAAATAAAAGTGGTTTACATATCCAATGATTTGGTTTAACACATTGATTCTTTCTCGAATTATGCGATAAATATTTTGATTGCTTGGGTATATTTTTGGTAAGAAAAGAATTGTAGCAATCAAAAATCCAATTGTTCCAGATAGGGCCATTGGCCATATCCGTCGTAATTTGTTAAGCATATTTATAATATTATAAGACTTAAAGTCCTATGTATCCCATCAAGCGAAATGAGACTCCCTCTAGAGTAGATTGAGGAGAATCACTGATTTGTGTGCTTCCATTCAATTTCCAATCTCCCTGCCTAACGGTTCCTTTGTTATATCCTACGCTAATTCTTAGTCCTAGACGTTCTAAAAATTGAAATTTGACGGCAATGTAAGGTTGAAAGTTAAAAAACGTTGCTCCGACCTCTCGTAATAGTCCTGGTACTGGGAGAGGAGTAATGGGGTCATTTGGTTCAAAGTCACCATCAACCGCATAATAGAGTACACTATCAATGAATTCACCATAAACATTACTAAATGTATTATTCCAACTAATATTCTCACCACTTTTTTGTTCAAGACTAATACCCACTCGTCCTAGGCCAAAGAGCGCGCCTGATGATAATTCGAGATCTTGTAATAATGGCATTACATATTCAACGGTAGCAGCACCAAGTAAGAATTTTAAATTAGCCTTGATCGAAGGAGCATAATTACCTGCATAATCTGTTAGGGTCTCGTTTGTATAGCCCTGATTACCACTTTCGTTATTGGGGTCATCATCAATATAGGTTTTTATTGGAGGAACGGTACTTATGGATGATCCACCCATCCCAGCATAAGAACCAATGCGCCATCTCCCTGTCACATGGGCAAACCCTTCCCCACCATGTATAACAAAAGGATCCTTGAATTGTGTTGGGTCAAGGCCAACGTTGACAAGGGCATCTGCTCCTGGAATTTCTTTTAGTTTTATGTACATTGGACTGTACCCGATTCCACCTCCTAGAAAATCTTCAGCAGGATAACTAAATTGCCCAAAAAGAATGGATAAATTTAGAACTGAGATTATTAAAATATTTTTCTTCATGATTATGAGGGTTCTCCGCATGGTAGAATGTATCAAATTAAAATCCATGATTCAATTTAGAAAGAAAATATAGAGGAAAATTGAATAATTTCTTTCATTGCTCATTTTTGGGCTTTTTCTTGTTTAAATAGTGACATTATCCTATATTTTTCAAAGAGTAATCGAGGTAAGGGAGATTAAAACGTGTTTTATCTCTCTAATATTATGTATCCTAGTTTGGTTTAAACCATAGGGATAAGTACGTTCAAAGGAGTGGAAATGCGCTTTTTTATAGCAATATTTCTTGGAGTCCTACTTCTGCCCAGTATATATGGCAGAGGAGAATTCCATATTCATCGTCCATATGACCTGGATAATGATGGCCAGAAAGAGACGCTGGTATTGAATTCCCGGCTTTCATCTGCTATTTGGGTAGAGATTTTTCCTGAAGGGGAAAATGATACGATATGGTCATATTCATTAGAAGACGGTGGTACCTTTGCTGATGGTGAAGTGGTTGATGTTAATAATGATGCATATGAAGATCTGATTCTCATACCTAATTTGAATGTTTCCATAGGGGAACAGGTTTGGTTCTACATATTTCTTGGTAAGAAAAATGGTTTTTCAAGTCAACCACTTACCATAGATGAATCTTTATTAGATCTTACCACGCTAAGACCATCGAATCTTTCATTGGTCCCTGGAGGTAGCCCCAAACTAATGATCTCTTTTGGGTCTCCAGTACGCCAAGGGCTTATTTTTGATATTAATGTTTCTAATGCTACTGCGTCCATAAAATCTCCTCAACTTCTTTCTGCTCCAATAATTAGCAATGGCTATGGTACAGTTTATATTGGAGGGTTCATGAGTAATGGAGGTCATTATGTTGCCTTAATATCCAGTGAGAGAGATAAATTAAAAACTGCCATTTTTGATGTTGGAACAGGGTTTGAATTAATAGAGTCTGGAACCATGAAGGTTGATGATGCTCGCTATCTATTAGGTTCAGATATTCAGCCATATACATCAGAAGTTTCAGAGAAAACAGGTTTACTGATACCTTTTGGTTCAGATCACATATTTTTATTAAGCATTGATGGAGAAAATGCAGTACTCTCCAGCACAAGTCTTTCAGGGCAAGGGGCTTTTCCCGTTGATGATGAAGTGGGATTGCATTCAATATTAAAACTTAGAGAGAATGCAAATATATCTCCTATCCAGCCAAATAATGAAATTTTAGAAAAATCAAGATCAGAGGCTGCCACGCTCAGCCCGCCTCCATCGGCCATACCCGAAGAATCAGCATCTTTAAAACCCATTCCTTTCGATTATGAGAAGGATGTGACAAAACCTCCTTCGGGTCAAATAGAACTTTATAAGGATCAAAATGTTATAGTTAATAATAAAAAAGATTTTAGCAAGTTGGCGCCAACGCTAAGTGATTTTTTGAAAACAATTAAAGATGAATCATCAAAAACTACTTCGCAAGAAGAAGTAATCTTTGTACCCTCAATGAATGAAGACATGGAAAGCGTTAATTGGGCTGATGAGGCTGGGTTTACTCAGTTGGAACTTGGTGAATATGTTCCTGAGGAATTAGATACTTCATCGTCATCATTATTACCAGAAATAGATACTGGGATTTCATCTTTCACTAAAGAAGCACTAGATGCAATTCAATCAAGCACAGTTAACGAGGACACAATTTTATTGTCTGATGAAAGTGGTGGGATCGATCTATATTACGTTCTCGCAATGACTCCAGTATCTGAAAATAAGGACAGATATGTTTTTGATGGAGAGGCTCCCTTTGGAATTGCAGTAAATCAAATTCCACCGATGGGGATTGCTACCCATCTCCAACATGGGATTTCTGCAGATCTTGCTACTCTTCAAAGAGGTACAACATACGACTTTGCCTACTCTTTACGAGATGCAAGGCTTGATAGTATCACGACACTTACAATGGTGCATGATATGCAAACCAATGTGGTATTCATGTCCATATCACCTACAGATGATTCGCTTTCTCAATCATACCAGCCTGAATCTTTTGACCCAACACTATTTGAATTTCCAGATTACTTTTTCGAAGGTTTTCCAACATCGCTTGACATGGATTTTACAGAAAAATTAATTAGATTTAGTTTCCAAGGTGATGAAGACTCAACATATCAGGGC
>Ga0208764_10002943_pt1 | contig 10538 bp, 10 predicted proteins | sample ETNtaG_18_FD_185762 | JGI IMG/M metagenome (GOLD analysis project Ga0208764, IMG submission 185762) | Marine microbial and viral communities from oxygen minimum zone, Eastern Pacific Ocean - ETNP201302SV91 (SPAdes) (version 2) | ecosystem: Environmental > Aquatic > Marine > Oceanic ...
CAGCCGCGTGGACATTGCACAGGATTGTTCGGGACCTATTGAGTGTCTTCTCTCCGATATGCCCATTCTTCACTCATTACCTCAGTACTACGCTATACGGAAAAAGCGCTGTTGATGTCAAGGAGTTTCCAGAATTGCCATCGTCATTAAACAGGGAAGCCTTCGATGATCTTCGCTCATTGACCGATGAGTTGGAGGCCTTCAATTCAATCGTTTGGAAGGCTAAGAAGGACTCCGGCGTATCACTGAGATCTCCAATTTCGGGAATAGTTGTCCCAGAGAAACTGTCAATATTTTCTAGGACTCTGGAACAGATGCACAACCTGGAATAGCCTATTTGGTAAATTGTCACGGCATCAGAAATTTAGCGATGTGCTAGTTTTGCCTGTATCGAAGAACTCGATCAACAGTGATGCCATCTCTATGCCAATTCTAGCTTGAGCTTCGAGAGTGGATGCTGCAATGTGGGGACTTCCGTGGAATGAATCATGATTCAATAGAGGACTTTGGCCGAGAGGCTCTGATTCAAAGACATCCAAGGCCAGAGACCGCAATTGGCCGCTTCCCAAGGCTAGTTGTGCTGCGTCTTCATCGACGATTCCCCCCCTGGCGCAACTCACGATATGGTTGCCACAATCGATTCCATCCGCACCAATCCCGGGCATAGTCGAAATCCGTTCTGTGTTAACCAAGTTTCTTGTCTCATCTGTAAGATTACAATGTACGGATATATGTGTACAGTTTGAGAAAATTTCGTCTACGCTATCGTGCATGGTTATGCCTTCAATCGCATTGTCAACAAACGGATCATATGCGTGAATTTCCATTCCAAAGGACCTAGCCGCCTGTGCGACTCCACGAGCGATCCTTCCGAACCCTATCAGCCCTAGCCTTTTGCCACCTATCTCAGACCCTCTAAGTTGCTTCTTCGCCCATACCCCATTGCGTAGCGTACGGTCTGCTGTAGCAATATTTCTCGTGGAGGCTATTAGGTGCCCCATCGTCATTTCTACGACGCTTCTAGTCGAAGCCCCGGGTGTGTTGCATACTACTATTCCAAGTTCAGTAGCCTTGGAAATATCGATGTTGTCAACACCTACACCAGCCCTACCAATGAACTGAATCCCCCCGTTACTTGAGTAAGACGAAGAAATCTGTTCAGCAGTAAGTTTCGTCGCACTGCGAATAACAACCGCATCGAATTCTTTTAGAGATCCAGAAGAAATCTCTTCCGAATCATGATGCCGCAATACCACTTCATGGCCCGCATTCTCAAGCATTTCGACGGCTTCGGCAGACATTCCATCAGTGACTGCTATGCGAGCCATGTTACTACCTATGCAAAGATGTGCATCAACATTGTGAAATTTAGGTTCCGGTGGTTTGATATTCATTACCCCTATTTCAGTAATAGATACAATGGGATTTAAACTGCCAGAACTAGAATATGCCTACAACGCACTTGAGCCATATATTGATGCTGAGACTATGGAACTACACCATTCGAAGCATCACGCAGGCTACACTGCTAAGCTTAATGCTGCAATAGAGGGAACTGAGATGGATGCAATGGGAATAGAGGAATTGATGGTGGATGGCTTCTCTAATGCTGCAGTCAGGAACAATGGTGGTGGTTACTGGAACCATAGTTTATTCTGGTCAACAATGTCACCAAATGGTGGAGGAGAACCAAGCGGATCTCTTGGAAACGCAATTGATGATTCATTCGGCTCATTTGAATCAATGAAAGAAGAATTCTCAAACGCTGCAATGACGAGATTTGGTAGTGGGTGGGCATGGCTATGTGTCTCAGACGGTAGTCTGTGTATTTGCTCAACTCCGAATCAAGATAATCCACTGATGACCGGCGACGGAATCCCAATCCTGGGCATTGATGTATGGGAGCATGCATACTACAAGAGTTACGGGCCGGGAAGGGCTAACTACATCCAAGCATGGTGGAATGTTGTCAACTGGGGAGCCGTCGCGGACATTTATGAGTCTTCATTATAGGCGAATTATTGCCAATGTTTACCATTTCATTATAGTTACTAGACACCACGCGAAGTCGTGGTTGATGATTACGAGGCGATGATTACATCTGTCCTCATTCTTGTATCCCCAGTGTTCTTTGCACTGCCTGTCTCCTTTGCATGGAGATGGTGGGTTGGTATTGAGCCCGAACACGAACATTACAGGGAGAAGGTCCGCCGAGTACTAGATGCCGGAATGCCCCTAGTAAGATACAGGGGCGAGTTAGATGCTGAGGCAAGAAGGATCCATCTATCGTCAGATAGACAGGCTAGGATCGAATCTGACCTTCTGCATAGGCTCAGAATTCAGCATTTCCTACTTTTCCCTAGCCTGATACTCTGGCCGCTAGTGGGAATTTTCGCTGCTATAATCAGTATTCCGATGATGCCCTTCCTAAGGCTGGTGGAGTGGATTCTGATAGACAAGAAGGCTCTTTCCGGAGTGGCAACGGTGATTCAGAAATATACTCGATGGGAGATAATTGGCATCCCAAGGCTTGATGATGGATCCAAGCAATTTGGAAAGGCACTGGCATCAATTCATAGGATGCCCACAACAGTATTTCTCGGTTTATTCGCGTACCTAATAGTATCATACGCACCATTAAGCTCATTCCACGTCCTACTGCTAAGCGCATTTGTATACATAATTCTGGTATCCGCAATATCGGTAATTAGAGCTGCAACAGAAAGTACACTAACATTTGCAGATCCAACAAATAGAAGAATTATCCCAATGGAGGCTTATGTGGACGAGAAGTTAGGCCCTTGGGTAGGCGTTGGTCTTGTTTTTCTGCTATCAAGGCAATTGATGTATGGTTCAAAGATCAGAACTGGCGAGCTACTTATTGACCCGGTCCCATTCTCTATCAGCGTTCTGTTAGTACTTTACACAGCTACAATTATTGGGATTACTGTTGAGATTCTTTTCTTCAGAAATAGAGGTCGCGGGGTTCGTATGATTTTTCAAAAACAAATGGTAGAAATCTTCAATCCCGATGTGTACCTATTCAATAGGAATCTAGGATCACTGAGGATTATCCCTTTGATGCCACTATCTGCGTGGTTGGAGTCTGATGAAGATTATGAGGCAATAATCAAGGATACCCCATGATTTCAATAGTGTAATCATTACCCTCTATATGGATTAATTCGGGAGTCTGATTTCGCATTTTAATCAGTGCAAATGCAAGTGATCTGCCGTCTGAGTAATTTGCTGAGCTGATTGAAATAGTGCCAAATCCAGGTATATTCTGTTTACCCAAACTGACAGGAGAATCTCCTTTAATCCTACAAAGACTTTTGATTTTCTTTCCACGACTCTCAAGTCGAGCATGAATCTCTTGGCCGGGATAGCATCCCTTGTCATTGCTAACAAGTTTGCTCAATCCCATTTCGTCCGGAAGGTTTCCCATGGAATCACATATTTCTGTAATTCCCTGCCTGATTCTATAATTTTCCCAACCGTTTGAATCCATTTCTACGAATGGAGATTCGCGTAATATGGAAACTATATCTTCTAGGTTCTCAAACTTCACCAGAATATCAACAGCGATTCCATACGTAGTTTCACTTTTTACGAATAGATGATCGTCTTTCTCGAATAGTACATCCGAATCAATGCTTCTTAGATCAGCCCCAAAAAGTTCGACTAATTCTTCTAAATCTGTAGGGAAAATGGATATGCGAAATATTGCCTCGTCCGCTACCAATATTTCGCACTCTTCATCCCATGACGTTCCATCCACTAGTTTCCTACGGGTGATTTCTTTCTCAGAATTCGATGAAGAAATCAGTAAATTACCAGTAATTGTGTATATTGTACCTATGTCGCATATTCGACCATTATAATCGCAGAATATTACATTTCTTCTCGAAAGGTCGGACATGTCATTTATTTTGGTCGAGACAATCCTGTCTAAAACATCAAGCGAATCGGGTCCTTGAATCAAAGTATTGGCTTCGTTACGAATGAAGAACATAGATTCTGGAAGAGATGTGGGCAAAACACGACCTCAGCCAAATGACTGCCCACATCCACATGAGCGATCAGCATTAGGATTCTCAATTTGAAATCCACCACCCATCAAGGTCTCTTTGAAATCGATATTTATCCCACTCAACATGGAACTATCTTTGTCATGAACTAATACCTCGATTCCCCCTATGTCGATTCTCTGGAAACCATCATTCCCTGGGTCTTCGATAATCTTCATGTCGTATAGATAACCTGAACATCCACCAGATTGTGCACTAACAATGAGTACATGGGATTGTTCATCGCCAGCCATGTTCTGTTTGAGTGCTGCGATGGCGGATTCGGTAAAGTTAAGATCGACATCTACGACTACAGTTTCTGTGACAACAGGTAATGAGAAACCCTCGCCCCCTAGTAATCCCATGATTACCTGCTGAAACGGTTCTATTTCAACGGTTGCTTCAAACACTCGTCACACATATCAATCATGCTCGTCTGCAGCAACCATGCGTGGATTTGAAACTAGAGATATTGCAAAACTCACAGAGGATGGAATAATTCGTAGTATTGACCACGTGACATCAGAAAGTCCTCTTTCGATAATTGTCGAAAGTCAGAATCATGGCAGGCATGAGCTTGGTATTACAATGAGGACCGAAGGGCATGACCATCTATTGAGTATTGGATTCATGTATTCTGAAGGAATCATCTCATCAACAGAAGACATAGAAGAAATGATCGTAGGTGATAACCAGATTGTGGTCAAACTGAGCGATGGTGCCTTGTTTGACCCCGAGCAACATTGTAGGAGAAGTACCGTGACATCATCTTGCGGAATATGTGGTAGATCAAATTTGTCGAATGGACTAACAGATTTCAATAAAGAATTAGAAGAAGATATGCACATACGTTTGGAAACTGTGGCAAAATGCCTAAATTCGGTTATTGGAAAGCAAGAGGTTTTTTTGAAAACAGGAGGATCTCATGCTTGCGCCAGTTTCACCTGTGATGGGAGCATAGACCGGATTTTCGAAGATGTTGGAAGGCACAATGCGTTTGACAAATTGGTTGGTTCGTATCTAGAAGGTGGGGGAAATTTGGGGGCTGGATTGGGAGTATTTGTTTCGGGGAGGGCATCATTTGAACTTGTTCAGAAATCCATACGTGCGGGCTTCCCAATCATGATTGCAGTAGGTGCACCTAGTACGCTCGCAGTTGACTTAGCTAAGGAACATGGATTGACGCTAGGCTGTTTTGCGAAAAATCAGTCAATTACAATATTTAGTGGAGTTAGGAGAATCAGGGATTAGTTAGGTTCCCGTGGAACTGTGTACTTCCTCTCCTTCAAGTCATTATGGTACTTTGCTCCAAGGCCTACTCCATTGGTAGCGACCCACTCTGAGAATTTTATTTTGCCCAGAGGCTTGGCATCTGTGGCCATCAATCCTCGCATTAGCCCCTTTATTTCGGCCCTGGTAATTACTCTGTCCCGTAATATAGCCCCCACAACTTTACCTACAGCCCATCCTACAATTGGGGGTACGGGAATTATCAACCTCCTTACGCCAAGAGATTTTGCTATTAGGGTCACATATTCCCTGTAGGTGAAGATCTCAGGCCCAGCGACATCCAAAACAACATCTTTTCCAGACTCACCCTGTTCAACGGCAACCTTTGCTACATCCTTTACATGTATGGGTTGGATTAGGTAATTCCCCATCCCAAAGATTCCGAAAACAGGAAATTTACGAATTAGCCATGCCATGTTATTGATCAGAACGTCTCTCTCACCGCCAAAGAAAACTGTAGGCCTAAGTATCGCATAAGAAAGGCTTGACTCGGTTAGTAACTTCTCAACTTCTACCTTGCCCCTGAAATAAGACCAATCGGGAGCTTTGTGTGGATGAGCCACGGAAAAATGAACTATTCGATTTACGCCGGCCTCCTCAGCTGCTAAAAATAGCTTACGTGTGTTTTCAACGGCTATCTCATGTGCATATCCATCTTTACGATTATTGTACCTGACCCAATATGTGTTATACAGGACGTCCGCGCCCCTAAGGGAGGAAACTAGTAAGTCATGATTGGTAAAATCGATTGGCATAACCTCAACCATTCCTTGGAATGGATCGTCCCTGCCTACTGCATTGGTCAGTGTCCTCACCTTTTTGCCCCGTGATAGCAACTCCCTAGCAATCCATCTGCCTGAATATCCAAATGCCCCTGTTACAACATGAACTCGTTCAGACATACTTGCCGACAGTGGCAGTAAGACATTATCTTACCCTCAGTACTTTGAAATGCCTGACTCGTTATTTAGACTCGTGAGAGTAGCGCCCGAGGCAACAACTCCAGTTGAAGATGCACCACCGCGTAAAGGCTCGCCCAGTAAATCGGCCGCAGGTCTGCCGGCGATATTGTCCACAGTAAAACACAGCGTCTCAAAGATGGGGTTGATGGCTAGCCTGTCTAATCTATCCAGTGTAAACAAATTCCATGGTTTTGATTGTCCTGGTTGTGCATGGCCCGATCCCGATGATAAGAGAACATTCGCGGAATTCTGTGAAAATGGCGCAAAGGCGATAGCAGATGAAGCTACCAACAAAAGGGCAGATACAGGATTCTGGAGGAAGTGGACCGTATCTGAATTATCCAAGAAGCCAGATTATTGGCTAAATCGGCAAGGTAGGATAACACACCCACTGATCCTAAGGGAGGGGAGTGACAACTACGAAGAAATCACATGGCATGGGGCCTTCAATACAATTGCACAGGAGTTAGCAAAACTCAAATCACCCGACGAAGCAATTTTCTATACCTCTGGCAGAACTAGTAATGAGGCTGCTTATCTATGGCAGTTGCTTGCTAGAAGCTTTGGGACTAACAACCTGCCTGATTGCTCAAACATGTGCCACGAATCTTCTGGAGTTGCATTGACACAAAGCATTGGAATTGGGAAAGGCACGGTAAAGCTAGAGGACTTCGATAAGGCAGAATTAATCATTGTCGTTGGCCAGAACCCAGGAACAAACCATCCAAGAATGCTCACTGCACTTAGAGATGCGAAACGTATGGGTGCTTCAGTAGTGAGCATAAACCCACTAATTGAGGCGGGCATGGTTAGGTTCAAGCATCCTCAGAATCCACTCGAAGTACTTGGTTACGGAAATGAAATAGCAGATGAGCACGTCAGAGTTAGAATCAATGGAGACCAAGCGCTATTCAGGGGTTTTGCCAAGACAATACTGACAAATTCTTGTATGGACATGGAATTTATTGAGAATTATACTGATGGGTACGAGATTTATCATCCAGAGGTAATGAAGAGTAGTTGGGAAGATATTGTGGAAATCAGTGGAGTCGAAAAATCTGAAATCCAGAGGATAGGCGGGCTAGTCGGAAAATCAAAATCTACAATTTGTTGCTGGGCAATGGGTCTTACTCAACACAAGAACTCTGTTGCAACAATACAAGAGATTGCTAATGTTCTACTTCTTGGGGGTCATATCGGAAGAGGAGGAGCAGGGCTGTGCCCAGTTCGAGGTCACTCTAATGTACAGGGGGACAGGACAGTTGGGATAAACCATAATCCATCAGTTGAGTTCATTGATTCTTTGAATGATGAGTTTGACATAGATGCTCCCCAACAAGGCGGGCTAGATGCAGTTAACTCTGTTAGACAAATGAACAAAGGCGGAGCAAGCGTATTCGTTTCTATGGGGGGGAACTTCCTCTCAGCGATGTCTGACACCAAAGCAACTGCGGAGGGTTTGCAGAAATGTAGTTTGACGGCACATATCTCGACAAAGCCCAATAGATCTCATCTCGTTACAGGGAGGACATCGTTAATACTCCCTTGCCTCGGTAGGACAGAACTTGATATCACCGGAGGGAGAACACAATTCGTCACTGTTGAGAATTCTATGGGTGTTGTCCATAGATCAATAGGGAAAAGGAAACCAGCCAGCGAACACCTACTGTCCGAGTGCGCCATTGTAGCCGGACTTGCTACCGCAATAGATGATTTAATGGAGCCCTCCGGGATTCCCTGGAATAGTCTTACCTCCGATTATGACAGCATCAGAGAATGTATTGAGAGAACCATTCCGGGATTTGATTCATTCAACGAAAGATGCAGGATTGATGGGGGATTCTATCTTCCCAATCCACCGCGTGATAACCGAGTTTTCAGAACAGAAACCGGACTAGCCAACATCATAACCAATAAATTGGAGCCAATTGTAATTGGTGAAAACGAGTTCCTGATGATGACAATAAGGTCGCATGATCAGTATAATACGACAATATACAGTACAAATGATCGCTATAGGGGAATTTCTAGAGGTCGGAGAGTAGTGATGATGAGTCAAAAGGACTTGGAATCACGTGGCTGGAAAGAGTTCCAAGCCGTTTCAATTACCTCACACTTCCGCGGGGGTGAGATTTCCTCGGACGGATGGGTGATTGTAGAATACGACATTCCCCAGGGAAACGTCGCAACCTATTTTCCAGAGTCAAATGTGCTAATACCACTCGAAAGCGTTGCTGATTCGAGTAACACCCCCACCAGTAAGTCAGTCATCGTCACTATCGAACCTATGAATTAATTCTAGACTGTCGTTTTGCCTGCTCACGAGAGAGAAGGCGGCATCTGCTAATCTGCTTCTCGCATAGTTCTGACTCTTGCTTCTCTAAACCCCTTTCCAGAGCCTGCGTGAAACACTTGATGGCGTCATCGAACATCTCAACAGCAGCATATGAAGAACCCATGTTGAATAGTGTCCTACCAGTAACACTGTGTGGATCCATTCCAATGGCTGTGTGATAAGCAACTACACTTTCAGTAAATCTTCCAGAATTGTATAAAGCGTTTCCTCTGCCATTTTGTGCCTTAACCTTCAGATCGATTTCAGATTGCGGGCACCCCCCAATTGCCTTCTCAAAGCTTGATAATGCCTCATCGTTCTTACCTTCCCCGAGTAGGTTGATCCCCATGTTGTACCAACCAATGGCATCATCCAAATCATCCCGTGATTTTGGTTTGGTTTCGACAGTCTGGGCCTCTTCGACAGCCAATATAAGCGCGTCAGCCAAATCCTCTTCGGGGGTTTCAATATGATCTATTTCCTCAGTGGGTTCTGATTCAATACTCTCTGCACGCTTGAAGCATTGATTGGCGCGATCATCGTATCCTGCTGAACGCAAGGCCTCTCCGAGACCACGCCATACCTCTGGCGAATTTGGTGATTGCTCGAGGAGTCCCTTCCAAATTGCGACGGCACCAGTATGGTCACCGGCCGTGGAGCGGGACCTTGCTGCTTCGTAACTGTTTGAATTAGTTTCAGGATTCAAAATATTGGCCTGATCCTCAATTTCGTCATCTTCCTCTACAATCTGTCTTGCTTCGACGAATACTCTCTTTTGATCCAAAGGTTCTGAATATTGAGCTATTGATGTTAGTTTCTCATCATCTGAAATGGTCACTATGGCTGATTTTGCATATTCAGAAGCGATAATTGGCTCACTATGAGCCAGAAGGTAAGCTAGATTTGCAAGTGTGGCGGGATGATTTGGCAAGATTCGATTGGAATTTTCAAATGCTTCCACTGCCTTAGCAATAGAATTCGCTTTGGTGTATAATACCCCGAGGCAGTACCATGCAGTTTCATTTTGCGGATCTATCTCCAATGCCGATAGGTATGAAGCGATAGAGTCAGAATCATTGCCTGTCCTAGCATGTTCTGCTGCTAGTTCCATTAACTCCCCTACACTAGTTCCCACGACATCTTCGAGAAAATTCTGATGAATAAGTATTCGCAACAAGATAATGTGGAATTGTTGTATTGAATATTATCATTAAATGAACAGATAATTGAATACTAGGTGTCTACTGTGGGAGACGTGAGTGAGCCAATTGTTGTGATGGGTATCTGCGGATCCTACGATCTAGATTCCGCGAACGGGAGAATGTTGGAGATTATACTCGAGGAGTGTAGAGAACTTGGGGCTGAAACTGTGATCTGGGATCACGGCTCTAAACCCTTGCCACTTGTTGGGGCCGAAGGCTCCTGGGATGACCAAAATGTCAAGGGTTTCCAAGAAATGGCCGTGTCAGCAGATGCCTTTGTTCTTTCAAGTCCAGAATATCACGGCACCATGAGCGGAGTAATGAAGAATAGCCTCGATTGGTTATACTCAAAACACACCTCTGGGAAGGTCTTCGGACTAATTTGCACACTCGGAGGGCAGAATAGTAACAATACGCTCAACCACATGAGGATTGCCGTGAGATGGATTCATGGCTGGGTCACTCCGGAGCAGGTTGCTATCCCCAATATTAAGGAGGCTTTCGATGATGATGGCTTCCTAGTTAACGATGATATCAAAAACAGGGTGAGAACTCTCGCCTCCTCAATTGTAGAAAATACAATCAAACTGAGGAGATAGATTGGCAGTTTTTCCTGTTAGGGTGGAAGTTGGATGGGAAGAGTTAGGCCCGGAGCAGGTAGTAATCATCGTCAATAAGG
>Ga0208764_10002947_pt1 | contig 10526 bp, 9 predicted proteins | sample ETNtaG_18_FD_185762 | JGI IMG/M metagenome (GOLD analysis project Ga0208764, IMG submission 185762) | Marine microbial and viral communities from oxygen minimum zone, Eastern Pacific Ocean - ETNP201302SV91 (SPAdes) (version 2) | ecosystem: Environmental > Aquatic > Marine > Oceanic ...
GCGGCTCTACCTGGTTGATTTACATGTTTTTCAAGATCAGTCATTTTCCCCCTTTAGAATTTTACGATTAAAAAATGTAACTGAAAAAAAATTATCTGTCTATATAGATAAATTGTTAACTCCAAGGAAAAGGACTTGAGGACGTAGGATGAAGTTCACCTTTCTCGTATCGGTTGAATCTAAAAGGTTTTAATAAATCTCTTTCTTTGCCTAATATTTCGTCAGCTACTAACTCTCCAACTCCAATCATTTTGTAACCATGGTTAGAGTCAGCAATAAAATATACATTTTCACAAAACCGATCAAATATTGGAAATGAATCTGGAGTAAAGCAACCTAATCCACCAGACGGGCCTTTGTGATAAACTTTTATTTTTCCTTGAAATCTTTTTTGACAATGAGCTAAAGCAGAACACCACATGTGAGCAAACTCATCTGTAGTTTGATATTCAGGTGAGTCTATTCCGTAAGGGTCAACTTTTACACTTTCTGATGGTTTGGTTATTTTATAAGGAGCAGCTCCTCCTTGAACACCTTTAAAATTAAAATCTGGTTTATAATAAATGCCCCACATTTTATCTGTGATGAGAGAACCATCGACATCAGAAAATAAATGTGCATCACTATCAACATGAATTACAGGAGGCATTTTGCCATCGTCAGTTTTTTGAAAATTTGGATCAACTCCTAAAACTCCTTCAGTTAAAAACCAATAAATCCACATGGGATAATCTTTATGAGTAATTCCTTTTTGATCTTTAATTGAAATTTTATTTGGTAATTCTAATTTATCCCAAAAAGTTTTTACCCAAGGTCCAGCTCCTATAATAACCTGTTCACAATCTATCGTTCCTTTTGTTGTAACAACTCCAGTCACTGCCTTACTATTACTTCCTCTTTTAAAACCTGTTACTTCTGTTCCAGTAATAATTTTTACCCCTAAAGCTTCTGCTTTATCAGCAATACCGTAAATAGCTGCAGAGTTATTTGCATAACCACCTCTTTTTTCATGTAAAACAGAAGTTATTCCTTTTGCTTGCCAGTCATGAAACATATTTTTCATATATTTCATTGAATCTTCTTTTCCTTCAATAAATTCAGATTCATAACCAATTGCTTTTTGTTGTTCATATATTGTTGTTACATCTTTTCTCATACTCTCTGGGCTTATTTGCATGTAACCAACAGGATGGTAACTAAATTTTTTTGGATCACTTTCCCACATTTTAACACTATGAGCCATAAGCTCTCTCATTGCAGGTTGGAAATAATTATTTCTAACTACACCGCAAGCTATACCACTTGCTCCTGACGCAATTCCACTTTTATCAATAACAACAATATCGTTATTAGATCCATTTCCATTTTTTTTAATTTTTTCTGCTAGATGCCAAGCTGTACTTAAGCCGTGTATTCCAGCACCTATTATTAGGTATTTAGTTTTAGTAGGGAACGACATTGGAGAAACATTATTTTTTTGCTAAAGAAAAAAATATATTTTTTTTTATATATAATTTATATAAGTTTTTTTTCTACTATAGGTTGCTCAAATATTAGAAGCTTAAATTATTTAAAACTTTAAGATAATCGTTGAACTCGTTTATAAAATCAGAAGTAGGTAGAACATATTTTTTTCTATTATCTTTGCCTTTTTTTTCTAAAATAAAGAATTTCTTATCACAAGCTTCTTTAATCATTAAAGCTGATTTTGGTCTAGATGTCTTAAATAACTTTGTTTTTAGCTCTTCAACAGTTAAATTTTCTTTATACTTAAATGCATTCATAACTAATAACATCATATGATAATGTGAGGGTGATTTTCTAAAAAAATAATTACTAGAAGAATGAGACAACTTCATTTGGTATTCCCAAAATTCTAATAAATTTTTTGTAGTTTTGGGCATTAAGATCTAACACGTGTTTTTTGAGGATCGTAGTGAGGAAATCCAACAATTTTAGCAGGTATTCTTTTTTGATGTCCATCAATTTTTCCTACCTCAACCTCAGTATCTATTTTTGAATGACCAACATCAATTCTACATAAAGCAATATTTTTACCTAAAGTTGGAGACAAACAAGCGCTTGTTATAATACCAACTTGAGCTCTTCCAATATGGACACAGTCTCCATGATTAGCTTTTTCTTTTCCAATTAGCTCAAGTCCAACTAGTTTTTTTTGTGGATTTTCTTTTCTTTTAATTAAATTTTCTTTACCAATAAAATCATCAGTTTTTGTCTTAAGTGGTACAGCAAAACCTATGCCAGCTTCAAAAGGATCTTGTTGTCCGTCAAATTCATTCCCAAACAAAATTAATCCAGCCTCAATTCTTAATAAGTCTAAAGCACCAAAACCTGCTGGTATTAAACCATCTTTTTTACCTGCTTCTATTACCTTATCCCAAACTTTTGGTGCATGATCAGGATGACACCAAACTTCATAACCAAGTTCACCTGTATAACCCGTTCTTGATACAATTAATGGAATTCCATTTAATTCTTCTAATCTACAAATAGTAAACCTAAACCATTGCAATTCAGATATTGTTGGTTGAGTTGGTGGTGTAAAAATTATTTTTTCTAAAATTTTTCTACTATTAGGTCCTTGAACAGAAATATTGTTAATTTGATCTGTTGAATTTTTGATTACAACTTTTAGATTTTTCTTCTTTGCTTGTTCTTTTAACCATTCTCCAGCATATTCATCTCCACAAACCCATCTAAAACCTGTTTCACTTAATCTTAATAAAGTACCATCATCAAACATAGTACCGTTCTCATAACACATTGCAGAATAAACAATCTGACCGACAGAAAGTTTTTTAATATTCCTTGTTAATGTGTAATTCATTAACTCTTCAGCATCAGGTCCTAAAATTTCAAATTTTCTTAATGAAGATAAATCAATTACAACAGCTTTTTCTCTACAAGCGGTATATTCATTAATAATTCCATGTTTAGTGTAATCATTTGGCAGCCAAAAACCTCTAGCATCCACAAAATTTCTTGTTAGTTTTGAAGTTCTTTCATAGAAGCCTGTGTTTCTGGTCAGTTTTTTTTCAGAGTCAGTTTTCATTCTAAATGCAAATGATTTTGTAAATTCTTTTTTTTTATCATAAGTTCTAACAAATATATCTGTAGGATTCCATCCATTACAGCTATCAATATCACTTGGACAAGCAGTTGTTCCACAAGTTAAATCTTTAAGAGCTCTGAAAATAACGTAATCTCCAGGTCTTGCAAAAGATTCATCAGATAATACAGAGTTTTGTCCTCCAGCAGATGTGTTAAAGAACAAGTTAATTGCATGCCAACCTTTCTTTTTTTGGACACCATATTTTTCCATAACATCATTTAAATTATCTGAACAATTAGCATGACCAAAATATCCAGCATCTTCGTAGTATTTTGAAGTACAGGCTAAATTAAATGTATCATGAATACCAACTGTATCTCTTACCACTTCAACAAGTGGTTCGTGATCTACATCATAAAACTTTGAAAACAACCCAGGTCCTGGAAAAGTATTTCCCATAAAAGTTCTTGTTGTTTGCCAATCTAATCCGTTTTCTTTTTTTTTATCTAATTTGGCAGTATCGTATGCCACAAAATCAGAGCATTGTCTTCCCGTAGGAGTAATTACTTGAATATAATCACCTTCTTTTACTTGGTAAGAATTTGCGGTTGTTTTTGCAATATTGATTTCATCAGAGGGATCATAAACAGGATCTGGGATTATAGAGAACTCTTTATCTTCCTTGATAACGGATCTTTTAACCATTACGGTAAGTTCAGTAGATGGGTTTTGTTCATGAACCAACATTTCATTGCCTGGAGCTGCAATAATACAGTAACATTTATCTTTTGATTTTAATTTAATATTCTCACCAGCCTTTGTTTCTTTATCAAAAACTAAAGACGATTTTGATTTTTCTATATTTAAATTTCTTTTTTTTAGTTGAAGTAAAGCCTGTAAGGAGGTTTCATCTTTTTTTAAAAGTATTTTCTTTATTTCTGAAATATCTTTAACTTCTTTTAAACCTAAAATACCAAGATCAGATTTACCATCTTTATTGAATATAGAAATTTCACAAATTTGATTACCTTCATTATTGATAATTTCTATTTCATCATCTGGTAAAATTTGAATTCCCGTTAAACCACCTCCTTCAACAACGTATCTTTCAACTCCAGGTGGTAATGAATTTAAACCTGGTTCTTTAATATTTAAGGTAGTCAGCGTCATTTTTAATATTTTATTTTTATATTATATAAATATCTATTAGTTGACTATCTTTTTACTTAAGCACATACTAGTCAGTCTTAATATTAAGAAAGGGGAATATATGCGAAAAATAATATCATTGTTGTCTGCAGTGATAATTTCTGTAGTAAGTTTTGCAGGATTGTCTAATGCAGCCGATAGTAAGAAGCCCATTGTTATAGCGACACACAATTGGTCAAGCCAAGTTGTAATGGCTTACGTTATTGGTGGAATCTTTGAAAGCATGGGTAATAATGTTAAATATGTACCAGCTGACTCTCAGGCAGTGTATGAGTCTATTAGAATAGGCGATGTAACTCTAGCACATGAAGTTTGGGAATCTGCATTTGGTAAATCATTCACAACTGCACTTGATAAAGGTGGTTTGCTTGACTGGGGTGATCATGAAGCAAGAACTCTTGAGGATATGGGATATCCAAACTGGGTTGCTAAGCTTTGTCCAGGTCTACCAGATTGGAATGCTTTAAAAAACAAAGATTGCGCAAAGAACTTTGTAACTCCTGACTCAGGTGGAAAAGGAAGAATGTTAGAAGGTCCACAAACTTGGCACGGAGATTTAATACCTCAAAGAATTGACGCTTTAGGTTTAGGAGATCTTTGGACAGTTAAATTTGCTGGAAGTGCAGATGCACTTTGGGCAGAATTAGCAGCAGCTAAAAAAGAAGGAAGAGGAACTATAATCTTTAACTGGACACCAAATTTCACAGATGGTGCTGGTTTTACATTTATAGACTTCCCTCCATACACTGCTGGTTGTAGACCAGAAGATGGTGGTGACGGAAAATGTGGTTCACCAGATGGTTATTTGAAAAAGGCTGTAAATGCAGACTTTCCAAAAACTCATCCAAAAGCAGCTGCAACGTTCAAGAAAATGTCATTCTCTACAGGTCAAATTGGTGCAATGGCAGCTTTAGTTGACGTTGACAAAATGACTCACGAAGATGCAGCTAAAAAATGGTTAGCTGACAATAAGAGTGTTTGGCAAGCTTTTACTAAATAAGGGTTAAAGCTAATAAATTTGAAATCTCCCCCAACAATGTTGGGGGAGATTTTTTTTATGTAATATTATGTAAAATGTAACAATGAAAAAATATATCTTTATTATAATTTTAAGTTTTTTAATTACTACTTCAGTATCAGCTCGAAAGACTGGTTGTGAAGGAAATTGTGAAAATGGTTTTGGCAAATGGACTTATACAGACAAAACAACTTATGAAGGGAATTGGGTTGGAACACAAAAACATGGTCAAGGAACGGAAATTTGGCCTAATGGATATATTTATAAAGGTGAATTTAAAAATAGTGAGTGGAGTGGGCAAGGCACTTTAACTTTTCCAAATGGTGCAACTTATGAAGGTGAATGGGCTAATGGCTTCATGAATGGTAAAGGAACATTTACTTGGTCTGATGGAAAAGAAAAAACAGGCGCTTGGGTAAACGGTAAATTGCAAGAATAATTAAAATAATGCTACAAGATCGATATTTAAATAAATTAAGAGATTTACCCGAACCAATTAGAAAATTTGGTGGTCTTGTTACTATAACAGTTATCGTAATTTTATCTTTTGCTATTTTAAATATTTTTTGGGGTCAAGGTGAAGAATTAGTTGCAAAAATGAAAAAAGAAGAGGAAAGAATTTCACAAGAAAAAAAACTAAATGAACTGATTTCAAGCCTTCCATCAGGTATTCTAGTATTCTATGAAGGAACTAATGATCATAAATTGTCCAAAGAACAATACGAAGTAGTTTGCAATGCAACAAAAATTGTATCTCAGCGTTCTGTTATGGGCGCTAATTTAACAAATTTTAAAGCTAAACATATATATACTATCAATGGTAATCAAATTAAGGAAACATTTGTTAAATGGGACAAAGAGAATGATAAATGTTTTGCTGGTTTTGTTTTAAGCGGAAGTAATGTTGGAGTAAATGAAACAATTACTGTTAGTGGAGAGGTTTTAAGTTTTTTTAATACTGGAATTGATACAAGAGTTTATTTTATTAAAAATTTTTAGGGAGGAAAAACAACAATTATATAGATTTTATTTTTACTAAATTTCGTATAACTTGTTAAAAAATTATGACTGAAGCGGTAATTAAATGCGATTCTGTATATAAAATTTTTGGCCCAAATGCCAAAAAGATGCTTCAAGAAGCAAATGGAAATGTGGATGCAAAAACATTCCAGGATAATGGATGCATTGTAGGTGTAAATAAAGCATCTTTTGAAGTTTCAAAAGGAGAAATGTTAGTTGTTATGGGTTTATCTGGCTCAGGAAAATCTACATTATTAAGATGTATTTCTAGATTAACTGATGCAACTGGTGGAAAAATTTTTATAGAAGGTCAAGATTTACTCTCATTAAATAATAAAGAACTAATTGAACTTAGAAGAAATAAAATGGGAATGGTTTTTCAAAGTTTTGCTTTACTTCCACATAAAACAGTTTTGGAAAATATTGCTTTTCCTCTTCAAATTAAAGGAATTAAAACTGAAGATAGTATTAATAAAGCTATGGACATGGTTAAACTTGTTGGCCTTGATGGAAGAGAAAATTATTTTCCAAGAGAACTTTCAGGTGGACAACAACAAAGGGTAGGTATAGCTCGATCATTAGCTGTTGAACCTGATATTTGGTTTTTAGACGAACCTTTTTCTGCACTAGATCCATTGATTAGAAAAGAAATGCAAGACGAATTTTTAAGACTCCAAGCAAAATTGCAAAAAACAATTATGTTTATTACACATGATTTTGATGAAGCCTTAAAGCTTGCTGATCGTATAGCTATTATGAAAGATGGAATAATTGAACAACTAGATACTCCAGCCAATATTGTATTAAATCCAGCTACTGAGTATGTAAAAAAATTTACCGAAGAAGTACCTAGGGAAAAAGTTTTAATAATAGAAGATGTAATGGAAGCACCATCTACTGATAATTTGAGTGATTTAAAAGTTTTAAAAAATGAAATAATTGAAAACGTAGCTGAAAAGATTTTAACTCAAGAAAAATCAGTAGCTGTAATAGATGAAAATAATAAAATTGTTGGAACTGTTCAACCTTCAAAAATAATTCATACTGTTTTTGGAGGGAGAAAAAATAACGATTAAAATATGGAATTATTAAAAAAATATCCAAAATTATTTCAATGGTTATTTTTGTTAGCTGTATTTTTTGCCTTATGCTTTGCAATTGATGTTCCTGAAACTTACAAATTCATAAGAGGTCAAGCCGAATTCATTAAAGACCCAAATCAAAGTACTTACACACTTTTTGGTAAAGAAGTAAGGTATTATGCATTTGATACTTTGTGGAGACTTCCTCCTTTATTGGGGTGGCTACCCATTTGGGTAAATGATTCTTTGTTTTTTTTATTGAATGAATGGATGCCAATGGAGTTTTGGAATGAGGATACACAAGAATACAAAACTCGACCTTTAGTACTACAAATAACAAGAAATATAACAGCATCTATGACATTTCTAATTGAATTGATTAGGGAAATTTTATTAGGTGGTGTTGAAACAGTTGTCGCATTTACCAGTTGGGATTGGATAGATAAAAATCCTTGGGCAGAACTACCAGGCTTACCTTGGACAATCGTTGCAGCGGGTGCAACAATATTAGGTTACAAACTGAGTGGTAAAGGTTTGGCTATATTTGCTGGTTTGGTCATGATTTATATTTCTATATTTGGTCAATGGAAACCTTCAATGCAAACACTTTCTTTTATATTAGTTGCAGCACCACTCTCTTTTATTTTTGGTTTGAGCTTAGGTATTATGGCTTACAAGAGTAAACGTATTGAGAAAATCTTATATCCAATACTTCTAGTTATGCAGACGATGCCCCAATATGCAGTTCTTGTTCCAGCAATGGTTCTGTTTGGTATTGGTGATCATGCTGCAGTTATTATAACAATGGTCGTTGCTATTCCACCAATGATCTTGTTGACTTTGTTAGGTCTTAGAGGAGTGCCTCCTGAAGTTATTGAAGCTGGCAAAATGAGTGGATGTAATAATTGGCAACTTATGCTTAGAGTATTAATTCCAACTGCAAGAAGAGATATTTTAATTGGAGTGAACCAGGTCATTATGGTGTGTTTTTCTATGGCAGTTATTGCAGCCTTTATAGGTGCTAAAGGATTAGGGTGGAATTTATTATTAGCATTAAACCAACTGAATATTGGATTAGCATTAGAAGCCGGTTTATGTATTAGTTTGATTGCAATACTGTTAGATAAAATGTCTTTAGCTTGGGCAAATAAACAAGAAGATTATTTTGGAAATCTGACATTTTTTCAGCGTTATAAAAATACATTGTTTTTTGTTGGCGCAGTACTGATTGGAGTGATACTTGCCTATGTTGGAACTTTTTTGTTTAAAGATAGTTTTAATTATTTATATGAAATTCCACATAATAAAGGAATATCAACTGCAGATTTTTGGAATAAAGGTGTTGATTGGATTTGGGATACTTTTTTTCAGACTTTAAAAATATTTAATACTTGGTTAATAACAGAAGTTCTTCAACCAATGAGAGCTTTGTATCTAAGAATGCCAGCAGTTGCTACCTTGGTATTAGTTGTTGGAGCAGGTTATATCATTGGTGGAATTCGTTCAGCTTTTACAGTGGGTGCATTAACATTATTTATAGCTCTAAGTCCGTGGTGGGATAGAGCTTTAGTCACAACATACATGGCAACTTTTGGGGTTATTATATCCTGCATAATTGGATCAATTGTTGGAACTTTGTGTCAACAAAACAAATATACCACAAATTTTATGTTGGCAGTTTGTGATATTTTTCAAACTTTTCCTTCATTTGTATACTTAATTCCAGTAATGATGCTTTTTGGAATTACAGATACATCAGTATTAATAGCAGTTATTATTTATGCAACTATACCAGCCACAAGGTACACCATTGAAGGATTAAGAAGTGTTCCAGCAGCTTTGCATGACGCAGCAACCATGTCAGGTGTAACTAAATTACAAAGATTATTCAAAATAGAATTTCCTTTAGCATTTCCTCACATGATGCTTGGTTTAAATCAAACAATTGTATTTGCGTTGTTTATGGTGATTATAGGAGCATTTATTGGAACAGAAGATTTAGGGCAATATATTCTAAAAGCTTTATCTGATAAAGCAGGTGGAGGTAAAGGATTAACACTAGGTATTTGTGTAGCTTTTATTGGTCTGATTTTTGATAATTTAATCCGAACCTGGGTAGACCAAAGAAAAAAACATCTTGGTATAGATTAATAAAGATACTCAACTTCTGAAAAACGATCTGTTGGAAAAATCCAATAAAACTTTAAGGTTTCTTTTCCATTATTTTTTAAAGCATGTTTTGCATTTTCAGCTATATAAACAACATCGCCTTTTTTAATTTCTTCAAGTTTACCAGATTTGTTTAATATTCCCGTACCATCTGTAACCACATATATTTCTGCAGGTGAATGATAATGAAGGATCAAGTCACCACCTGGAGCGATTTCAGCAAGACCGAGTGAAAGTCCAGAACTTTCCGTAAAGTCTGAGTCAATTAAAAATTTCCATCTCACACCTGGATATTTATCTGTTGTTGACCACTCTTGGTCGGAAACAGATTTAAGGTTTTTTACAAATATCATGTAAATTATAATTCATGATTTATTTTTTTGGTTGATCCAAAAAAGCTTTTAACGAGTCATCCATTGCAGTTTCCCATGGAGTGTGGTGTACTGGGCCAACAGAGCCTGTTACTGGTGAAGAGAAAGATTTATTTCTATAAGTCATAATGTCTTCAACTTTATGGTGTTCCCATTCTTTAAAATGTTTTCTAATTAATTCAAAATCAATTTTTGGGTAATCAGATAATGAATGAAGTTCTTTTGTATACTCAGTTTGGAAATCAATCATTTGATCAGGATTTTCTAATTTATCCTGTAAAGCTATCCATTTATTAATATCCTTTTCTATTTCTGAATTATTTGGGATTTTTATTTTTTTCATAATAACATCCCTTGCGAACCAAGCTTGGCAATCAAACATATTGAAGGTATGAAATTGATCTTGCATGCCTAAATACAATAGTTTGTGATTGTTTTTCCATACTATACCTTTGTATAACATTGGTGGGTATAATCTGTTTGTTGTTTTTAGTTTTAAATCTTCAGATAAAAAAGGAAAATGATGCAGGTATCCCGTACAAAGTATTACTGCGTCAGTTTCCTGTTCATGACCATCTTTGAAA
>Ga0208764_10002953_pt1 | contig 10512 bp, 8 predicted proteins | sample ETNtaG_18_FD_185762 | JGI IMG/M metagenome (GOLD analysis project Ga0208764, IMG submission 185762) | Marine microbial and viral communities from oxygen minimum zone, Eastern Pacific Ocean - ETNP201302SV91 (SPAdes) (version 2) | ecosystem: Environmental > Aquatic > Marine > Oceanic ...
ATTTGGCTCTTCTATGGTTTTATTATTTGGTTTTCCAGAAAGTCCTTTTGCTCAACCAAAAAATGTTTTCTTTGGTCATCTGTTAACTGCTTTTGTTGGAGTAATTTTTGTAAACTATATTCCTTTGCCAATTTATATTAATATTGCTCTTGCTGTAGGTGCAGGAATTTTTTTTATGATTTTATTAAATGTAGTTCATCCTCCTGCAGGTGGAAATCCTATCATGGTCATTATTGGAAGTGTTTCATATGAATACCTGATTAGTCCAATAATTCTTGGATGTATTATAATTTTATTACTAGCTATTTTAATTAATAAATTTCTTCTTAAAAAAAATTATCCTTTAAAATAATTTATGAACTCTAAATATAAAATTTTAAAATATAATTCTAATGAATTTAAAAATTTTGAAGATTTGATTTCTATTGAAGAACCTTTAGAAATTTCTTTAAAATTTAAAGAAAAAAATAAATGGGTTACAAAAATCTTATCAATAACTATGAGAACTCCTGGTGATGATGAAAACTTAGTTAGAGGTTTTTTATTTAACGAACAAATAGTGAAAAATATTAAAGATATCGATAATATAGAAAGTTTTGGCAAGAAAGTTGGTCAATACAATATTCAAAATAAAATCTTAGCAACTTTAAATAATTCTGAAAATATTAATATTATAAATATAAAAAGAGATTTTATGACTAATTCTTCTTGTGGTGTTTGTGGTAAATCATCATTAGATGCTTTAGAAATTATTAAAAAAACAAAAACAAATTCAAACCAACCAAAAATATCTAAAGAAATTATTATTAAATCACCTTCAATACTAAGAGAAAACCAGTCTGAGTTTAGCAAAACTGGAGGTATTCACGCAAGTGGTCTTTTTAAAAGTAATGGTGATTTGATATCTGTTAAAGAGGATGTGGGTCGTCACAATGCTTTAGATAAACTCATTGGCAGTACTTTAATTGATAATCAAATTGATCCCTTAACACAATTTATAACATGTTCTGGCAGACTTAATTTTGAATTAGTTCAAAAGGTTTTAATGACTGATGTAGGCATAATGATCGGTGTTGGTGCGCCAACTAGCCTAGCTATTGACCTAGCGAATAAGTTTGACATGACCCTTATAGGTTTCGTAAAGAGGGAAAGTTTTAATATTTACACAAATAACAAAAAAGTTATTGTAAGCTAATTAAATAAAAGGGTAATAGTGTCAAAAAATATAAGTAATTTGTCAGGTAGAATAGGCCTAAAAGAGAATCTATTTAAACAGATATCTGAGAATACTTTAAGTGACTCACCAAAAGATATTAATGATATTGCAAGAGAGCATAATTTAGGTGTTTCAACACTTCATGGTGCTGAAAGTTTTTATGAATTTTTAAGACCCTCACACAGAGAAAAGAAAGCTTTTGTTTGTAATGGAAGCGCTTGTATGTGTGCTGGCACTCAAGAAAAATTAAAAGATACTCTTAAAGAAAAATTAGGTGATGATAAAGTTGGAGAAATGTTTTGCCTTGGACATTGCTATGAAAATAATGCTTTCCATTATGATGGTGAAAATTACGCTGGTAAAGATATTGAAAAAATTGACCAAATTTTAAAAGGTGAAGAGATTATTCAAGATAAATTTTTTTCTAAAAGTCATGCAACTACTAGTTTTTTAATGGATGACAAACTTTCGTCTTCTAAACAATTCAAAGATCAATTAAATAAATTTTTAAAAACTGATAAACAAGAAATTATTAAATCACTACTAGACTCTAATCTAACAGGTAGAGGTGGTGCAGGATTTCCCACAGGAATGAAATGGGATTTTTGCAGCAAGGCAAAAGGTGATAAAAAATATGTTATTTGTAATGCTGACGAAGGTGACTCAGGTGCATTCTCAGATAGATATTTATTAGAAGACCAGCCTTTAAAAGTTATCTTTGGTATGGTTCTTTGTGGAATGGTTATTGGAAGTGATGAAGGTGTTTTATATATTAGAGGTGAATATCCAAAATCTATTGAAGCAATTAACGGTAGTATTAATGAACTTAAAAAATTAAATTTATTAGGTGATAATATTCTAGGTTCTGATTTTTCTTTTGATTTAGGTATTTGTATTGGTCAAGGTGCTTACATTTGTGGAGAAGAAACTGCTTTGATTGCATCTATAGAAGGAAGACGTGCAGAAGTAGATGTTAGACCTCCATTTCCTGTAACAGAAGGTCTATATAAAAAACCAACTGTTGTAAATAATGTTGAGTCTTTAGCTGCTGCAACTGGTATATTAATTAACGGCTCTGAAAAATTTTCAGCGATAGGAAATAAAAAATCTGCAGGAACAAAACTTGTTTGTCTTGATAGTTTTTTTAATAATCCTGGTGTTTATGAAATTGATATGGGAACAGCAATGAGTAAAATATTTAATGAAATTGGTGGTGGATATAAAGAAACAGTTAAAGCTTTTCAGATTGGTGGTCCTTTAGGTGGCGTTGTTCCTTTAAGTGAAATTGAAAATTTAAATTTAGACTTTCAAGAATTTACAGAAAAAGGTTTTATGTTGGGGCATGCAAGTGTTGTTAGTATTCCAAAAGATTTTTCAATGACAGAATACATTCATCATTTATTTGAATTCTCAGCAGAGGAATCATGCGGCAAATGTTTTCCGGGAAGACTTGGCTCATACAGGGGTAAGGAAATGTTTAATCAAGCGAAGAAGGGAGATGCCAAAATACCCCTTAAATTACTTAACGAATTGCTAGTTACAATGCAAAAAGGTTGTTTATGTGCTCTTTGTGGAGCCATCCCCACTCCAATAATGAACATTCTTAAGTACTTTGGAGACGAAATGAAAAATGATATAATAAAAGATAATTAATGAGTTCTGAAAAAAGAAAAATAGCTTATATCGATGGCAAACCATATGAAATTGGTGCTAATCACACATCTATACTAAAATTTGTTAAAAGCTATGTTGGAGAAAAAAAAGTTCCAACTCTTTGTGATGATCCAAATTTAGCTCCTTATGGTGCTTGTCGAGTTTGTTCAGTTGAAGTTGCTTTAAAAAAAGATGGACCAACAAGAATGGTTGCTTCTTGTCATACTCCAGTTGCTGAAAACCAACATATCTTTACATCTAACGAAGCAATAACAAGTCTGAGAAAAAATATCGTTGAGTTAGTTTTAACAGATCACCCTATGGAATGCGATAGTTGTGAAGTAAATAATAATTGTGAACTTCAAACAGTTGCTAATGACTTAGGTATTTCGGATCATAGATATAACAGTCCAAAACAACACAAAGGAATTCCAAGAGACACTTCTCATGATTACATGAGAATGAACTTAGATAATTGTATTAATTGTGGAAGATGCGTTAGAGCATGTGATGAAATACAAGGATCATTTGTTTTAACAATGAGTGGAAGAGGATTTGAATCAAAAATCACAACGGATAATGACATGATGTTTGGAGACTCTTCATGTGTTTCATGTGGTGCTTGTGCACATACTTGCCCAACTGATGCTATCTCTGATGTATTTCAATCTAAATCTGCAGCTGTAGATAAAAAAGTTAGAACCACTTGCTCTTATTGCGGTGTTGGATGTAACTTAGAAGCGTCAATTAAAGACGATAAAGTTGTGGCAATTGACACACCAAAAGAAACTGAAGTTAATGCAGGACACACTTGCATTAAAGGTAGATATGCATTTAGTTTTTATGATCACCCAGATAGATTAAAAACACCATTGATTAAAAGAAATGGTAAATTTGAAGAAGCCTCATGGGATGAAGCATATGATTTTATTAAAAAAGAAATGAATAGAATTGTAAAAGATAATGGACCAGATGCATTTGCTGGAATTTCATCCGCTAGATGTACTAATGAAGAAAATTATATATTTCAAAAGATGATTAGAGCAGCTGTTGGAACTAACAGTGTTGATTGTTGTGCACGTATTTGTCACTCGCCTACAGCATGGGGAATGCAGCAAACATTTGGAACTGGTGCTGCAACAAATTCTACTGAAGATATTTATCATGCAGACTGTTTTATAGTTATTGGAGCAAATCCAACTAATGCACACCCAGTAACTGGCGCAAAAATAAAACAACAAGTAATGAAGGGCAAAAAATTAATTGTTCTTGATCCTGTAACTACCGAATTAGCTAAACTTGCAGACTATCATATTAAATTAAGACCAGGGACTAACGTTGCTGTACTAAATATGATGTTACATTTTATTATTAAATCAAAACTATATAATGCAGATTTTGTTAGAGACAGAACTGAAGGATTTGATAACTTTCTTAAGGAGATTGAGAGACAAGACGTAGATCATTTAGCAAAAGTTGCTGGTGTAGATAAACAAATGGTTAAAGAAGCAGCCATAGCCTATGCAACAGCAAAAAATTCAATGGAATTTCACGGATTAGGAGTTACAGAACAAGAACAAGGATCTAAAACAGTCATGCTGATAGCAGACCTTGCTATGATTACAGGAAATATTGGAAGAAAAGGAGTTGGTGTAAATCCACTTAGAGGACAGAATAATGTTCAAGGAGCAGCTGATATGGGTTGTCAACCACATCAGGGAGCTGGCTACTTTGAGGTTGCTGATGAAAAAAATCAAAAATTTTATACAGAGAAATATGGTGTAACACATCCAACAAAACCAGGTTTAAAAATTCCACAAATGTTTGAGGCAGCAATTGATAAAGAATTAAAAGGTTTATGGATTATTGGAGAAGATATTGTTCAAACAGATCCAAACAGTGCTCATGTTGTTGAAGCAATGAACTCATTAGAACTTTTAGTAGTTCAAGAAATATTTATGAGTGAAACGGCAAAACTTGCAACTGTTGTATTGCCTGGAACTACTTTTCTTGAAAAAGATGGTACTTTTACAAATACAGAAAGAAGAATTCAAAGAGTAAACAGAGCTGTTCCACCTTTACCAGGAACAAAACCAGATGGGGTTATTGTAACTGATATGATGCAAAAATTAGGTTTTGATCAACCTACATATGATGCTGATCAAGTTCTATCTGAAATTGCTGATGTGGTGCCATTCTTTAAAGGCGTTACAAGAAAAAGACTTGGGAAATTAGGATTACAATGGCCTGTTCAAGAAGATGGAACTGATACTCAAATACTTCACACAGAAACATTTAAAATAGGTAAAGGACAACTTAAAAATTTTGATTGGAAAGAGTCTACAGAAATTGAAACTAATAAAAAAGATTATCCATTAATCTTAACTACTAGTCGGGTTCTACAACATTACAATGCAGCGACGATGACTAGACGAACAAGTAATATCAATATTGTTAAAGAAGATGTCTTATTGGTTCATCCAAAAGATGCTGTTGAAAGAGATTTAAATACAGGTGATATTGGAAGATTATATTCAGGTCGAGGAGAAGTTGCATTGAAAGTAGAAGTTACAGATAAGGTTAAACAAGGAATTGTGTTTACAACTTTCCACTTTCCAGAACATATGGTCAATATGGTTACAGGTCATGGAAAAGATGAAGAAACAATGTGTGCAGAATATAAAGTTTCCTCAGTAGAGGTTCAAAAAATTTCTAACCAGTTTAAAACAAAAGTTAAACCAAAAGAAAATCAAGCTGAAGTTAATTAGTTAAAATGACCATTGGTTGGCATTTTGATAATACTTATTCAAAGTTATCAAATACATTTAAAGAAGAGATAAAACCTAACCCAGTTCGTAACCCGGAACTAGTTATCCTGAATGATCATTTAGCTAAAGATTTAAATTTAGATTTTTCAAATGTTTCTAAAAAAGATCTATCTGAAATATTTTCTGGAAATAAAATACCAAAAGAAATTACAACTATTGCACAAGCTTATGCTGGCCATCAATTTGGTCACTTTACAATGCTTGGAGATGGAAGAGCTGTTCTTTTAGGTGAACACATAGCAAGTAATAAAAAGCGTTTTGATGTTCAATTCAAAGGCTCTGGACGAACATCGTTTTCAAGAACTGGAGATGGTCGTGCTGTATTAGGTCCTATGTTAAGAGAATATATAATTAGTGAAGCAATACATGCGTTAAAAATTCCAACTACCCGAAGTCTTGCTGTAGTGAAAACTGGTGAGAAAGTTGTAAGAGAAAATTTATTACCAGGAGCAATTTTAACAAGAGTAGCATCAAGTCATATTCGTGTTGGTACTTTTCAATACATTGCTGCAAAACAAAATTTAGATGATTTAAATATTTTGGTTGATTACACAATAAACAGACATTACCCAGAAATTAAATCATCCAATAATAAAGCTTTAGATTTGCTTAACCTTGTAATGGAAAGACAATGTAAATTAGTAGTTGATTGGATGTGTGTTGGTTTTATTCATGGAGTAATGAACACAGATAATATGGCGATCTCAGGTGAGACAATTGATTATGGTCCTTGTGCATTTATAAATCAATATGATCCTAAAACAGTTTTTAGCTCTATTGATAAATTTGGAAGATATTCATTTTCTAATCAGCCTCCAATTACTAAATGGAATTTAGCAAGATTTGCTGAATGTCTAATCCCACTAATCCATAAAGATGAAGATGCTGCTATTAAATTAGCAACTGAGACTATTGATAACTTTCAAAATATATATGAAGAAAAATGGCTAAATATGATGAGAGATAAACTTGGTTTATATGGAAATAATAAAAATGACAAAAAACTAATTAATGATTTGTTAAATTGGATGGAAAAAAATAAAGCAGATTATACAAATACATTTTGTTATTTAATGAATATTAAGATTAATGACCAAATTTACAAAGATGAGTATTTTATTAAATGGTGTAATGAATGGCAAAAAAGAATTTCTGAAAATAATAATTCAAAAGAAAAATCTCTTAAACTTATGAATAATTCTAACCCAGTTATTATACCAAGAAATCATAAAGTCGAAGAGGCCTTAACAGCAGCTAATGAGAATAATTTTGAGGTAATGAATAAGTTGCTATCAAAATTGACTAAACCCTATGATAAACAGGTTAATATACAAGATTATCAACTACCTTCAAATGATAAAGATTATCAAACTTTTTGTGGAACTTAATTTATAAAACGTAAGGTTCTGGTCTTGCACTATTTCCAAGAACTCTTTCTACTGCAAAATCACTAATATCAATTGTTTGATAAGATCCTGTTGTTATCAATTCGGTCAAAGCTCTTCCAATACCAGGAGCTTGCATTAAACCTCTGCCTGTAAATCCAGAAGCCATATAGACATTTTCAAATTTTGGATGTTTGCCTACTACCGCATTGTTATCTAACTTGTTACAATCATAATAACCTGCCCATCCACCAGTTAGTTTTAACTCTTCAAATACAGGTATTCTTTGAGCTAATGCCGGCCATACCAATTCTTCAAAATCATTCCAAGCAGGCTCTAAATCTGTTGCATCAAAAACTGAATTAGGTGATCCCGCTAGATACTCTCCACCTTCTGGTCTCCAATATACTCCTGTTGTTAAATCACCAATTAAAGGCATTTCTTTTATATATTTTGGACATTTAACTCTAAAAACAGTGTGTTTTTGAGGAACTACTGGTATATCTTCTAACAATTCTTTAGTCCAGCATCCCGCAGCTGATACTATTGTCTTAGCTTTAATTTCTGAAATACTTTTCACATCTCCTTTAACAAATTCAGCACCTAATTCGATTGCCTTACTTTTTAATGCACTATGAAACATAAATGGATCAATCCATCCTTCACTTTGGTTGTCAGTATAAGTTGCTGTTTCAATTCCATTACTACTTATATATGGAAATATTTTTGATAATTCTGAACCTTTAATATTTTTTGTTCCAGCTTCACATGCTTTATGATTTTCTAGCGCTTTATATTGTTCATCTGCATGTTCAGGGCCAAACATTAATAAATAACCGTTGGTTACCATGCTTGCAGTTGGATTGGGATTCTTTTCAGTTTTTAAAAGATCTGGAATTTGATAAATAAATTCTCTTGCAAATTTACCAAGTAAAATATTTTCTTTTTGAAAAAATTGTCTTCTAAAACCACCTAAAGATAAAGGAAATGAAGCTGTTTTATAAGTTGGATCTCTTTCTATTACTTTTACTTTTCTGCCTTCTTTAGATAAAAAATAAGCACTTGCAGCTCCTATAATACCGCCACCTATTATTACAACGTCATCCATATTTAGTTTAATATAAGTAAGTTAAAATTTAAAATTAAAGCGAAAGTACACCACGCTACATAGGGTACCATCAAATAAGAACATAACAAATTGACGCGTTTAAATCTAATAATAAGAATAATGATTAAGATAATTAGTATTATCAACACAATTAAAGCTAATAGCATGTTGTGAAATACAAAAAAAACTATACTCCAAGTTGTATTAAAAACCAGATGAATAAAATAAATATAAATAGTGTTCATGTCTCTATTTTTATTATTCCAGAAAATCCATACTGCAATTGTCATCATCAAATATAGTGTTGTCCAGACAGGAGCAAATATCCAATCTGGAGGATTAAATACTGGTTTATTTAACAATGAATACCATGGTTCCTTAAAACTTATAGTAGCCAAACCTCCAACTAAAGATGCAGAATATGTAATCAAACTAAAAAATATGAATGATATGAATTTGTTTTTTAACACTTTTCTATTATACAATAAATTGTGGAAGAAAAAAAAGTTATTTGGATAACAGGTGCAAGCAGTGGAATAGGTAAAGCTGTAGCAATTAAATTTGCAGAAAATGGATGGATAGTTGCTGCGTCTGCAAGACGAGAAAATTTACTAAATAAGCTTAAAGAAATTAATGAAAATATCTACCCCTTCCCTTTAGATGTTACCGATATTGATAAATGTAAATTAGTGGCAACAAATATAATTAATAAATTTAAAAATATTGATATTTGTTTATTTGGTACTGGAATGCATGATCCAAAATCAGAAAAAAAATTTAATTTAGACAAAATAAGAGAAATTATGGAAGTAAATTATTTTGGAACAATGAATTCTATAAATTCTATCTATGATTATTTTTCTCAAAAAAAAAATGGTCATATATCTATAATTTCTTCAGTGGCTGGTTATCGTGGTCTACCTGCTGCTGGTGCATATTGTGCTTCTAAAGCTGCACTTACTAGCTTTGCAGAAAGTTTAAATTTTAATATGCAAATGAAAAATGTGCGTGTTTCACTGGTCAGTCCTGGTTTTATTAAAACCCCTATGACAGATCAAAATGATTTTCCAATGCCAATGATTAAATCGCCAGAATTTGCAGCAAATGAAATATATAAAGGCTTAACTGTGAAAAAAGGTTTTGAAATACATTTTCCAAAAGTTTTTACATATTTTTTGAAATTTTTACAAATATTGCCGAGTGGTATTTATTTTAAATTAGTTTCCAAGGGTATGAAAAAAATAGATTACTAATCTTTTATAAAAACTACTGTTAACTCTGCTACTTTAAATCCAAATTTTGTCAAAGTGGCTCTATTTATTGCAACTCTGTCATTTTGTTTAAAAATCCAATCATCAAAAGTGATTTTCATTTCTTTACCTTTGACAGGAATTAAAAGAACATACTCAAATTTAAACGCAGGTCCATAAGAGTATCCTTTTGCTTTACCGACTACATCACCCGCAGTACCTTCGTAATAATTTTCATCAATTTTGTTTATAGTCCATTCTCTATTTTGCACTTCTCCATCATCCCAATTAAATTTTTCTTTTAAAATTAATTGTTTACCATCCCAAGTTCCATCTAAGTCTGCGGAAAACTGTCTTGTTACTTTACCAAATCTATTTTGAAGCACTCCCCAAGCTTTAACATTTCCTGTTAAATACTCTTCAATTATTAATCTCGGTTCTTTATTTTTAAAATCTTCTGGTTTCATAGCGTTATTATTTGAACAACTTGTAATTAAGAATAATAAAATTATCAATGAAATTGATCTAATAATTTTTAAATAACTCATTGGTATCTCCTCTATGTATTATTTATTCTGAAGTGAAAATTGAATTAAATCAATATTTTTTGATTTAAAACCAGCCTCACAATAAGAAAGATAAAATTCCCACATTCTTTTAAAAGTTAAATCAAAACCTTGATTTTTAATTAAGTCCCATTTTTTATTAAATTTATCTCTCCATATAGCTAATGTATCTGCATAATGATCCGCATAAGAGATGTAAGAGTTCACAGTTAATCCATTATTGGACACGAGTTTATTGATCGTGTTTTTACTGGGCAAAAACCCTCCTGGAAAAATATATTTTTGAATGAAGTCTTCTTTATTTTTATACCTATCAAATAAATTATCATCAATAGTAATTGCTTGAATAGCTGCTCTACCTCCATCGGATAAATTATGTTTAATTGTTTTGAAATAACTCTCTAAGTAATTTTGCCCTACAGCTTCAATCATTTCAATTGATGCTATAGAATTATATTTTCCCTTTAGGTCTCTATAATCTTTTATTTCTATATTTATCTCTTCAT
>Ga0208764_10002954_pt1 | contig 10510 bp, 9 predicted proteins | sample ETNtaG_18_FD_185762 | JGI IMG/M metagenome (GOLD analysis project Ga0208764, IMG submission 185762) | Marine microbial and viral communities from oxygen minimum zone, Eastern Pacific Ocean - ETNP201302SV91 (SPAdes) (version 2) | ecosystem: Environmental > Aquatic > Marine > Oceanic ...
CAATGCTCTCGGGCTTGAATTCCTCAAGCGGAATTGGACCAATAATGCCCAAATGATTGCGCGTGGGTGTCAAGAACACGGGAATGGCACCGGTCATGGTGATCGAATGCAAAATCGATTTGTGACAGTTGCGGTCTACCACCACGATATCGCCGGGTGCCACGTTGGCATGCCACACCATTTTGTTGGAAGTCGATGTTCCGTTGGTCACAAAGAAACAGTGGTCTGCATTGAAAATACGCGCCGCGTTGCGTTCCGAAGCTGCAACCGGACCGGTGTGGTCCAGCAGCTGACCCAGTTCATCTACAGCGTTACACACGTCGGCACGCAGCATGTTTTCACCAAAAAACTGGTGGAACATTTGCCCAACCGGGCTTTTTAGAAAAGCTACACCACCAGAGTGCCCTGGGCAGTGCCAGGAATAAGAGCCGTCTTGCGCGTAATGCACCAAAGCGCGGAAAAAGGGAGGAGCCAGGGAGTCCAGGTAACTTTTGGCCTCACGAATGATGTGGCGCGCTACGAATTCTGGTGTGTCCTCGAACATGTGAATAAACCCATGCAATTCTTTCAAGATCGCATTGGGAATGTGACGCGAAGTGCGGGTTTCACCGTACAGGTAAATTGGAATATCCGCGTTTTTAAAGCGAATTTCCTGCACAAAGTTATTCAAGTTTTGAAGCGCGTCTTCGATTTCCTTCTTGCTGCCCAAGCCGAATTCTTCGTCGTCGATGGACAAAATAAAGGCACTGGCGCGGCTTTGCTGCTGCGCAAACTGGGAAAGATCGTGATAACTCGTGACTCCCAATACCTCGACGCCCTCTTTCTCGATGGCGTCTGCCAGGGCGCGAATGCCGAGACCAGATGCGTTCTCGGAGCGGAAATCTTCGTCAATAATGACAATGGGAAAACGAAATTTCATTGATCTTCCTGTGATCGGGGTTCAACACAAAACAAGGCTGCATTATCCACTACGCAGCCCCCTGTTCCAAGCCCTATTGTCGCGCATTTATCCCTCTATGTAGTGACTTCACAGAAATGTCATCTGGCACGGGTTCAATAGGCGACTTTCCTGCTGACTGTCCTCCTTACCTGCCACGCATGCAGATCAACTCCATATCAGCCTCGCCCGGTCAATTTACCCCGCCCACGACGCCTTTTCGCCCGGCTCGCAGCTTGACCAAGCGATTGGACAACTACATGAACAACTACGACATGGGCTTTGAACGTGTTGCCAAAGTAAGGGCAAAAGTACTGAGCCGAACTGGTCACACCCATGCGTTTGACAGGGCTTTGGTGCTACCGGAGCAATACAGAAGTCGGGGGGTTCGTGCATTAATACACCTTGCCAAACACACGGAGGAAATGGCTGAAGGTTTGGCCGATATCTCGGGGCTGGCCGAACGTTTGACGAGAAACCTGATTTCATCCGGGGAAAAATCCGACATGGCCTTGGTGATAGCGTCTGCAGTTGGTCGTGTAATTTCTGGTCAGCTGAATTTGGGTGGCATGGCTGTGCACAAAGTGGCGGGTGCTGCACTGTATGGCGTTTCTTCAATCTTGAGTATTGCAGCCCTGGGTTTGATCAAAACAGGCCTGGCCACACGCAGAACCGGGGCAGAAATAGCCCAGGCGGCAACAAGATCAAGTTTTGATTCGAGCGCTTACTTGATCGTAGCGAGGAAGCTGCTTGCATGCAAAGAACAGATGCTCACCAAAATACTGGACAAGACTGGCAAGCCTGAAAATCGGAGAAACTGTGCGATTCAAAGTTGGGTGAAGTACATGTCGAGGCACCGAAGCTCGGTGCCAGAGCATTTGGTGTCGAAACGGCAAGCCAATTGCAACTACATTTGGCAGAATATTCACCAGTACGGCCTGGTAACTCGGTCACTGATGCACATTGCCTACGGCACTTTTCAGGGCATCAACAAATTGCTTGTTTCTTATGACAAGCATATTGGCGTTGCAATCGGCAATCACTTGTTGGGGAAAAAGCTTGGCAGCGTATTGGGCTGTCGGCTGGGAATGACAGTTTCGGTGGGCGCCGCTGCGGCGATCTCGGTACCCATGTCGCCATTTCTTGTCGGAATTTCCACGGTAGGTGCAATAGCTTGTGGCGTTGCCTTGCTGGCTTTGATGTTGGCCAAGTTGAATGTTCAGTTGATCCATGACTGGAAAGGGAACATTCAACGGCCCTTGCGAAATCAGGTTTTTGGCAAAGTAACGCCCACCTGGCCTTGATACTTGCCACCACGGTCGCGATAAGACGTTTCACACACTTCATCGCTTTCAAAGAAAAGCACCTGGGCACAACCCTCGCCCGCATAAATTTTGGCAGGCAATGGCGTGGTGTTTGAGAACTCGAGCGTCACATAACCTTCCCATTCAGGCTCAAAAGGCGTGACGTTGACAATAATGCCACAACGCGCGTACGTACTTTTTCCCAGGCAAATCGTGAGCACATTGCGGGGAATCCGGAAATATTCAACTGTGCGAGCCAGGGCAAACGAGTTCGGCGGAATAATGCACACATCGCCTTTGAAATCTACGAAACTTTTCTCGTCAAAATTTTTCGGATCAACAATGGTGCTGTTGATGTTCGTGAAAATTTTGAACTCGTCGGCACAACGGATATCGTAACCATAGCTGGACGTGCCATACGACACGATTCTTTTGTCGCCTGCATAACGAACCTGGCCCGGCTCAAAGGGTTCGATCATCCCCGTGCTTTCAGCCATTCTGCGAATCCACTTGTCCGATTTAATGCTCATGCTCACTTTGCTTTAATGAAGTTCAATAGGCGAAATGTTACATGAGACAAGACATCACTGATTCATCCCATCGAGAATCTCGGTTAATTCCTGCATGACCGAATTGGCCAAGGCGTCAAAAAACACCTGTATCAAATTCGCCATTTGTGCACCCGTGACCCCTTGCAGGGGCAACTGCATGAGGAACTCCAGGTTTTCCGTTTCCATGTTGATGCCCACCTGATACTGAAAATCAAGTACATGAACCATGGCATGCGCTTCCGCCAAAAAATGCAGACATATTTCAGCAGAGCTTGGCTCGTTCATGTTGTACAGGGGAAAAGCCATCACTACCCATCTTGCGTTTTGCGACTCGCCAGCGCGAAACGACAGCTCGAACTGCTCTTTTTTGGCCATGATCACGCCCAGCCCATCAAACCAGCGCATTCCGGCCAAAGAAATCGCCTCGTGAAGTAAATTTGCCTCCTCCATGGAAAAACCTGATTCCATGCGGGCCGCGGCGGGTCGCTCCGATTTGGGCCCTTGCGACCCTTGGGCCTTGAATGTTTGAGATTGCGAACCCAAAGGCGAGCGAGGCATGTTATTTTTATTCATGAAGTGAAGTGACTCTATTAACTGGATACGTATTGAGTAGGCTAGAGACAGGGAAGGTTCCGCGCGTGTTTGCGTCAGACCAACAGATGATGACGGGATACTTCCTGCGAAATGGCCTTGATCATTTCAGCAGAATCAGGAAGATGCCCAGTGCCGGGCAACTCGATCAAGCTAGAACGCACAACAATTTCCGACAGCAGTTTTGAACCCCCCGGGGGGCACACTCGGTCATTCATGCCTTGAATAATCGACATTGGCCATGGTGACTGGCTAATTTTCGAGAACAGAGAGAGAAGATCTTGCGGAGACAAAAAGCAGTCATGCCGCAGGAAATGCGCTTGCAAGCGGTATTTGCGCACCAATGCAAGCTCTTGAACATCGCTTAAAAAGGGCCTTTTGCTGTCAAAGCCCCCTGCTTTGCCTGTCAGCAAAGCGGTCTCCAGTTTGTTCCAGGCCACCGATAATTCCAAAAGGTGCTCGGGCGTGGCGACCTCAAAGCATTCGCAAACAAAATCGGTTCGGGCTCCGGGTCCGAAGTGTTCTGCAAAATAATCAGGGGCAAGTCGCTCCAGCAACTCAAAAAAAGCATCCACACGCGGACGCATGGGCAAAAACGGGGCGCGCAGTACTACGCTGGCGACCTGCTCTGGCCGGTATGCAGCAATCGCCAAAGCCAGAGTACCGCCCCAAGACCCGCCCAGAATGTGAAATTTCGGAATATTCAGCCGATCGGCAACCTCGAGCGCATCATCGACGAAACGCTGCAAGTCGATCACACTGAGATCGAGATCTTCGCTCAAACCGCTGTTGCGCTGATCAAACCCGAACCAGGGCAAACCTGCATATCGGATTGGTGCCACATGGGAGGCACCCAGACTTCCACCTGGGCCACCATGAAGTACCAGCCAGGGAAATTGACGTGCGCGATTGGCAAGCGGCTGGGCCAAACCCTGTTCGGCCCACACAGCGAGATTTCCGCCAGAATCCAGAACCACTTGCGGAGCCGACCACACACCGGCCAACCCCGCCTTTGGCGCGGGGCTGGCCACTTTGTGAAAGGTCAGTTCGTCTTTAGGCACATGAGCCCCCGAGGCGCCTTGGGAAAGAGGTTTTAAGTGTTTTGCACCACAATTGAAGGAAACTTCAAAGACATGTCTTTGGACTGTTCAGCAATGCGGATGGCCACTTTGCGCGCAATTTCCTTGTATGTTCTCGCCAAATCGCCGTCAGGATCGGCCACCACTGTGGGTTTACCAGAATCCGCCTGCATGCGAATCCGCATGTCGAGCGGCAGGCCACCCAAGTAATGAATGTTGTAATCCTTGGCCATTTTCTGGCCGCCACCGTCACCAAAAATATGTTCTTTGTGACCACAGTTTGTGCACACATGAATGGCCATGTTTTCAACCAGGCCAAGAATGGGTACACCCACTTTCTCGAACATTTTCAGGCCTTTGCGTGCATCGAGCAAAGCGATGTCTTGCGGGGTGGTCACGATGACCGCGCCAGTCACTGGAACTTTCTGTGACAGTGTCAGCTGAATATCGCCGGTGCCAGGTGGCATGTCCACAATCAGGTAATCCAGGTCTTTCCAGTTGGTTTGCTTCAACAACTGTTCAAGTGCACTGGTTACCATTGGACCGCGCCACACCATGGGTGTGTCTTCATCGATCAGAAAACCGATCGACATGGCCTGTACGCCATGACCTTCCATGGGATCGATAATTTGACCGTCGTCCGATTGTGGGCGCCCGGTGATGCCCAGCATGGTGGGCTGCGAAGGGCCATAAATATCGGCATCCAGCATGCCCACACGTGCACCCTCTGCGACCAGTGCCAGGGCCAGGTTCACAGCGGTGGTGCTTTTGCCCACACCACCTTTGCCAGAGGCAACTGCGATGATGTTCTTGACGTTGGGCATCGGCTTTAAACCCCGCTGCACGGCGTGGGTTTGAATTTTGATGGTTGCGTTAACACTGACGTTTTCAACGCCTGGAACCTGCGAACGCACAGCGGCAATGGCCGCTTTGCGTAAACCATCCAGCTGGCTTTTGCCGGGATAGCTTAACTCCAAATCAAAACTGACATCGCCGCCATCTACTTGAATGTTCTTGATCAGTTTGGCGCTGATGAAGTCTTTGTTCAAATTGGGGTCAATGACACTACGCAATGCATCGCGTACGGTGTCGGTACTCACTGACATACACACTCTCCTCGAATCTTGTCTGGTATGGTCTTTGTTTGTATAGGCGTGAGTCTAGCGTGTTTTTCCCACAGCAGGCTTACACCCAATGGAAAGCCCTGCGTTCTAATGATTGTCGTTTACCCTAAAGCTATTAAATTCCAGGAAACAATCGTTACTATCTATGACTTGAGCGCCACACCAACTTTTTTTACGCACAACTTGATAGCATTGCGGCACAAAAATTCAAATGTTGCTGGAGAGTTTGAAATGAAAACTTATGTATGTATTGTGTGTGGCTTGATTTATGACGAAGCCGCTGGCATGCCTTCGGAGGGCATACCAGCCGGTACACTGTGGGCCGATGTACCAGCAGACTGGCTTTGCCCGGACTGTGGCGTGGCTAAAAGCGACTTCGAAATGGTTGAAGTGTAAGCACTACCATTTGGCGTAATGGTCCTCGCACCACCCCGTCAAACCATCCAATAAGTAGGTGGCACCTGTTTCTTTCAGAGTAACGGTGCCCCTGAACTCGCCAAAACACTGGTTAAACCGACTGGCCAACACCCACAGGTTTCTGTGATCGTCAATGCTGCCCTTGGGCGTGAACTGCAAATCGACAGCGCCGCACTGCGAATACACTCGCCAAGGTGCATGAACATTGTCACGCTCATACTCAAAAAGAACCAGGGGCAGATTGTTCAATTGACCGTTTACCCAAAGCACATTTTCATGGGCACTGGTTTCATTCACCCCACGTGCCACGTTCAGTGAAAGCAGAGGCTGCCCGGGCGCGCTGCGGCCACTGGCACATGCCCAATTCCAGAAGGTTTCGCGCCGCAAAAAACCGGCTGTCCAATCGTGGTAACAACCGTCTTTCTCTGGATTGATCAGGTAATCAACACCGTTCAAATGCACATGGCCGGTAACCGCCCCGCCACTGCTTTTCTGTGCATAGGCGAAACCTGTGTTGGCGACAGGCGTATTCAGAGCGAGGGTTTCAGATTCGCGACAATCAATGGATACCTGGCCGTGAAATGAATCACCAAACCTGAAGTTCAGCGAACGTGATGTTTCCGTGCGCACCGCCAGCACTTGATGGTTTTTTTTGAATGGATGATTCCAGGTGCTTTGACCAATTGGCTTGTAGTCGCTTTCAAAGCCCACATCCAAAGGCAAATCAAATTGAATTCGATGCAAACCCTGTGCGGTGTGAAGGTAAGCAAATGTTGAATTCAGCAGGCCAAGGCGAACCATGCCACAGCCGAATGTAAAACCCTGGCCCAGCACACCATAAAAATCAAAGTGCTTGAAAAGGAATCGCCGTTGCCAGGCCATGCGTTTTGCGCCCATGGCATTGCGGGCATCATACTGCTGCCAATTGACATGGCTGGGCAAGTCAGACATTCGCCCCCAAGTGGGAACACCTTTGGCGTTGATCAAATCCATAAACAAAAACGGGCAAGTTGAACTTGCCCGATTTTGTCACGTTTTGCCTCCCGCTAGAAAGGCGAATTCACTGCAAAGCGTTTTGATTAAACCGGCAAACCACCGCCGATTGCATCGGTAATAATGGCCGGGTCCAGCATGCTGGTGATCGGTGCCAAAGGCGAATCAGCTGCCATACCCAACAAAGGATCAAGCGCTGCATCCAGCGGTGTACCTGTTGTTCCACCTGTTGAATCACCGCCACCACCACCTGCGGCATCAGCCAATGGGCCGAGTACTGCATCCAACGGTGTGCCCGTGGGGCCATCTGTTTCACCACCACCACCGCCTGCGGCATCAGCCAATGGGCCGAGTACTGCATCCAAAGGTGTGCCTGTGGGGCCGTCTGTTTCACCGCCACCACCGCCTGCGGCATCAGCCAACGGGCCAAGTACTGCATCCAAAGGTGTGCCTGTGGGGCCGTCTGTTTCACCGCCACCACCGCCTGCGGCATCACCTAACATGCCCAGTGCATCAGCCAAAGGTTCAGTTACAGCCACAAGAGGAGTTCCTGCCAAAGCGTCCAAAACTGGATCCAGCACGGCATCCAGAGGCGTCCCTGTTGTACCGCCGGTGTCGCCACCGCCGTCGTCAACACCACCATCGCCATCATCGTCGTTGTCGTCCACAGTACCACCACCCGTGGAATTGGTCGGGCCCGAACCCTCATCATCACTGGAAGAGGCAAGCAAACCCAAACCAACCGCACCCGCGCCCACTGCTGCGGCGGTGCCCCCAAGTGAACCACCTGCCAGCAAGCCACCGCCAAACAAACCAAACATGCCACCTTCCGCACCAGCTTGTTCAACACCCTGCAATTCAACCATTTCGGCAAAATCGGGGTCGAGGTTTGCGATGGTCACGCCGTCGTCCGACAAGGCTTCGAAAACCAACGCGGTCTGACCATTTTTCAATGTGGTGTCCGCAATAACGCTTCCGGTTGGAGCAACCAGCAAATTGCCAATCGGCTCGCCGTAACTGTTGGACAAAATTATGGATGCACGCCCGGAATCGCTGGCCGTGATCACATCGCCAGCCATGATGGAATCGCCCGCTGCCAATGATCGGGTTTCGCCGTCACGCATAATGCTGACCGGGCCTTCCAACTCATTGACTGAACCAATTACCTGTGTGGACATGTCGCCTCCAAAATCTATAAGTGTTTGTGTTGTCGAATTTGTAAGTAATACTCTGACAACCCAAATGCGGATTCAAAACCTGTTTTATTTAAATCAGAATCAGTAAAACCCCAGCCAAAACGGCACCCCATACAGCTCCGATCAAGGGCATCATCCATTCATATCGGGAAAATACCGGGCGCAGGGCTTTCTCAAACTCCATGGCGGGCAGGCCAGACAACCGTTCCACAATCACTTCCTCAATTCTCAAGGCATCGTTGAGGTACACACGCGCTGCCATCAAATGTGCTTCCAGTTTGCTTGCGAAAATTTTTGCAGCATCGCGCTTGATGGCCACCCACTGCTCTGCGCCCAAAATGGTCACCAGCAAAGGCTTGATTCCACTGGACTCCAGGTCCATGACTCGCTGCACATGGTAATCAATCAATGATGACAAATTCTTTGCATTGGGCCCACGGCAAAGTGCCAGCACAATATTCTCGGTAGTCAACACTTCACGTGCGGCAGTTTGCGCAAACAATTCGGAAATGTGTTTTTGATCGCGGAAAAAGAAACCCGTGAACTTTCCCAAACGAATCGTGCCGTGATCTGGATGGAAAAACAGGCTTTCCAGCGCCAATTCATTGGCCAACGCCCCGAGCACCATGCCCACCACGATCAGCCAATACCATTGAATGCCAAACAGTGAAATTCCTGCCAGCAATACACCCACCACAAACCCTGCAAACAGGGAAAAACGGATGAGGTAAGCCATGGGGTCTTTGCCTGCGCTCTTGAAAAGGTCAACGACCAAAAATGGTTTGCTGGTCACTACATCCAGCACGAGCGTTTTCAGGCTCAAGTAGTAAGCCGGCTTCTTTTGCAAATCCAGAATGATCTGCTTGGCCACTTCGGGCACGATGCCGCGAATTCTGAAAATAATCGAGTTCTGTAAAAAGCTCGGCAAACTCTCCCACAAGGTGGGCTTGTGCTTCAGCATCACCTCGCGGCATGCAAGGTCTGCGGTTTCTTGCATGGGCGGGGTCAGGCGATCCGACAAACCCTGTGCTGGAATGCGCTTGATCATTTCATCCAGGGGCAGTAGTTTGTGAGTCATCAAGCGCACAGCTATTTCAGCCATAACCGATTTTTGGTGTGGCACCAAACCCTGCCAGCCCAAGCCCTCAAGGCCCAACTGGTGTAAACCGAGCTTTCTGAACAAAGGAATACGCCAACCCTTGAATTCTTTTGGATTGAACATCAGCCAAAGTGCTGCGGCCTGGAAAAACCAGGCCAGAAAAAGTCCCGCTGCTGCCATGGCCAAGAAAACAGCCCAGACAGGAAGCCCCAAATGTAGGAAGGAGAAATCCAAAACGATCATCCTGAAGTAATTATTAAAATAATTGATCTAATTTCCACCCCCTAGCGGGCAGCCATAGATCGTTATACTGGCGAACGAGACAAGACAGATTAGAGAAAGCCGTCCAAAAAATAGATCGACGACTATATATCTTTATACTTTACCAACAAAAAATAAGATTCTAAGGGGACGCCTTTCATGGATTGGGCAACTATTTACGCTGATGTTCAGCAGAACTACCTCTTTTACCTCTCAATCCCTGTAGTTGCCGCCATCCTTGGTTATGTCACCAAGATTGCCGCGGTCAAAATGATGTTCTATCCCATGAAGTTTGTGGGCATTCCTCCCTTCTTCGGCTGGCAAGGTATTGTGCCGCGCAATGCCCTTCGCATGGCTTCCATTGCAGTTGATACCATTACGACCAAGCTTGTGTCGGTCAATGAGGTGGTTTCCAAACTGGATTCAGAACGCCTGGGCAAAGAACTGGAAGGCCCTGCGATGGAGGTGATCGAGACCATCATTCGCGAAGTGATGTCTAAACATCAGCCCAGGCTTTGGGAAAGTTTGCCCAACTTTGCACAGAAGAAGCTGATTGATCGAGTGAAGAAAGATGTGCCGGGTGTCATCGCAAGCGTGATGGAAGACATCAAAGGCAACATCGATGAAATTCTGGATTTGAAGGCCTTGGTGATTCGTATCCTGATGAAGGACAAGCACCTGCTGAACCGGATTTTTCAAGAAGTGGGCCGTGAGGAATTCAAGTTCTTTGGCGTGTCAGGCCTTTACTTCGGTTTCATGATCGGTGTGGTGCAAATGGTTCTGTGGGTGCTGCTGAAAGAGCCATGGATTTTGCCTGTATTCGGTTTCCTGGTTGGCTTTATTTCAGACTGGATCGCACTGAATATTTTGTTCGAACCCAAGAAGCCCATTCCATTCGGCTCTTACACCATTCAGGGCCTGTTTCTCAAACGCCAGCAAAAAGTGGCTGCTGATTACG
>Ga0208764_10002955_pt1 | contig 10507 bp, 10 predicted proteins | sample ETNtaG_18_FD_185762 | JGI IMG/M metagenome (GOLD analysis project Ga0208764, IMG submission 185762) | Marine microbial and viral communities from oxygen minimum zone, Eastern Pacific Ocean - ETNP201302SV91 (SPAdes) (version 2) | ecosystem: Environmental > Aquatic > Marine > Oceanic ...
TTCTCACCATCTTTTACTACTTTAATCGTATAGTCAATGTGTTCCTGAATCTTATTCGTCATTGGATTTATCCAGCCTATGTATAATTTTGATATATTATCTGACTGTTCAATAACTGATAATCCAATTTTTAATGTTCCCTGTTCTGATGACAATATTTGTTCATAATCTTCTGGAAGAAGAGGTGCAGCAGCAAATGCTGGACTTAATAAAAATGGTACAAACAATAATGCAAATAAAATTTTCATAATTCAATGCAATGTAAATGATAATAAAAACGATGATAGTTTGATAATTAGATTTTATCAAATCATTAAATAGGGTTTTTAGACTAATTGTGGTATTGTACTACAAAATTTTGTTTTTGTCTCTAATTGCAATTACAGCAATTCCATTCTTAGTTGATAATGCATTTGCACATGGACTTGGTGGTGATGTTGCAGCACCTATAGGATTTGGAGATATGGAAGTTACAGTATTTACACAACTTGATCCTTCTGATATCACTGTAGGTAAGATAGATTCTGCAAATCTTTCTGTGAGATTTTATGATACATTAACTGATGTTAATCTTGATCAGGTTACATATCGTGTTGAATTATGGCGTTCAGGTGAACTCTTGGCACGAAGTTTGTTTTATGATAAAGATGGTACGTTAGACATTGAAATAAAACCAAAATTTGGTTGTAGTGCAGATAAGTTATGGAAATGTACACAATATTATGGTGAGATAGAAGGAACAAGTGGTGGTTTGTTTGCACGAGGTGACGGTAGACCAGTAGTTGATGGACCAATTTTTGACAAAGGTGGACTTTATAATATTAGAGTAGATATCGAAGGAGCAACTAGTCCAAAGGTTATGGTTGCTGAACCATTAAGTTTTGAAACTTTTGTAAGTATTGCACAAGAACAGAACTTTTTCATACAAACTGCATCAGCACAAGAGCTTCCCGTAATTGTAAAGACATACTATGACGAAGTTGAAAATTTTCAATATAGTAAATCATCACATCAAATTTCATTTAAAATGCCATTTGATTGGACTCCAGAATATGTAGAACAAGTTCAAGTTGTACATCAAGAGATACGTGTTCCAAAGTCATTTGATCCATACAGTGCTGAATCTTCTTTTGTAGGATATGTTGATGGAGTAAAAGTTGATCAAAGAGCATTACTAATTGATCCATATTCATCAGAGACTGAAAATATAGTGCACTTTTTGATTACAGGAAATGAATTAAAGCGAATTAATGATGAGTTAGGTTCAAGTCATCAAATGAGTAAAGAAATGTTTTTTGAATTAATGCCAGAAGGTAATGTACAAAAAAATTCGTTTAATGTAGCTTTTGAAAATGGTTATACCGCATTTATTGCTTGGGAAACAAAATATGGTGCAGGGCAGGAAATCCCATTTGAATTTTCATTCTTTAATGCTGATGGAGAATTAGTAAAGGATGCAATATACGCATATGCTCTAATAGATCCTCAAGGAAAACAATTCAATATTGTAACAGGTGACAATCCTGAAGAATTTGTTGGTGTCAAGGCACTTGAAGGAATATCCACAGAACCAATTTACATTCCAACAGAAGGAATGTACACACTTAATTTGACTCTAACAGGAGAAGGTTTTTTCAATTATGATACATATTATCCAGGGCAGCAGATTTTTGAAGTAGGATCGCCCGGAGTATCTACATCCAGTTCAACTGTTCCAGTTTCTAATGAAATTTCAATTCCTGACTGGGTAAAAAATAATGCTGGATGGTGGGCAGCAGGCGATATTGACGACAATGCATTTGCTAATGGAATTGAATATATGATCAAATTTGAGATAATACTAGTACCTATTACTGAAAGTAGTGGAGAAAAGCAAGACGCTGTAATTCCTGACTGGGTAAGAAACAATGCTGGATGGTGGGCAGCAGGCGATATTGACGACAATGCATTTGCTAATGGAATTCAGTATTTGATAAAAGAAGGAATAATTGCTGTCTAGATTATTTAGAAGCCATCTTCGTTGAGAATTAAACCAAGTAATGCAGCTCGTGTAAACTTGCCATACTCTGCTTGCTTGAAATATTTTGCATGTGTTGATGAATCAACATCAGAAGAAATTTCATCTAATCGTGGTAATGGATGTAAGATAATTGCATCGTCTTTCATTTTTTTGATTATGTCTTGACCAATCACATAACTTCCCTTTACTTTCATATATTCTTCTTCATCTGGAAATCTTTCTTTTTGGATTCTTGTTACGTATAAAACATCTAGGTCTTCTATGTATTCATCAAGATCAGTAGATTCTGTATATGATAGTCCTTTTTTAATATCATAAGTGGAATCAGAACGAATCTTTAATGATTCAGGAGATATTAAATGGACATCTACATCATAGTTACCCAGACCATATAGTAATGAATATACTGTACGTCCATACTTGAGATCACCAATTATTCCAATTTTTAGTCCATCAATCTTTTGCTTTTCTTTTCTTATAGTATAAAGATCCTGTATTGCTTGCGTTGGATGTTCTTCTGTTCCACTACCTCCATTGATTAATGGTTTTTCTGAAATTTCTGCTGCATATCTACTTGAACCATCTAAAGAATTTCTTAAAACTAAGACATCAGAATAACCAGCCATTATTTTTACAGTGTCTGCAAGACTTTCTCCCTTTTGTATTGATGATGAATTTGCATCAGCAATTCCAAATGATGTTCCACCAATTAGAGCCATTGCAGCCTGAAAACTTAGACGGGTTCTAGTACTAGGTTCAAAAAATAAATATCCCAACGCTTTACCTCTTGCAATTTCCCGTCTTTGAGATGATTCCATTTCAAGAATTTTGTCTGTCTCAGAATAGATTACCTCAAGTTGAGCCTTGTCAAGATCCTGAATTGAGATTATATCCTTATTGAAGAAATCGTTCATCCTTCAACCATTTATAGAGCCAGATATACAAACCATACTAATGGAACAGTCTGACCTCATTGTTAGGCGTATCAAAGATGGTACAGTTATAGACCATATCAACGAGGGTAAGGGTCTTCAAGTTCTTCAAGCCCTAGATATTGATGGTAGAAGAGGAAATGTCATTACTATTGCTCTTAACATGCCTAGTGGCAAGCTGAAAAAGAAGGATATGATCAAAGTTGAGGGAAGATTTTTAGAAGATGATGATACAAACAAACTTGCAGTTATTGCTCCATCATCAACTGTGAATATAATTAAAGATTACAAACTTGTAGAAAAGAGACGTGTCTCTTTACCAAATGAAATTGATAGAATTTTTAGATGTTCAAATCCTGATTGTGTTACAAACAGTAACGAACGTATAGAATCTATTATGGATGTGATGGATAAAGAAACTCTCGTACTAAAATGTAGATACTGTAGTAGATTATTAGATGTAAGCAAATTAAAATATTAAAATTAATTTTTTTTCTTTTTTACTGGATTTGGTTGTTCAAACTGAAATTGTTCTTTGGTAAATTTACGTAAAGAACCAAATGGTTGGAATTTTCTTCCATTTCCACGATAAAATTTTGAAAAGAATTCAACATAGATGAGTCTTGCGCCTTGAATTCCTGGTTCAAAGACACCTATTATTGTATTAAATAAATGTCCTACAATTAGTATTACTGTACCAAGAATAATAAACGGTAATGAAATGTTTAGTGCTTTTAGGAAAATAAAATCTATAGTATGTGCAAGTATTACAGAAGCTAACAGAATTCCAATTAATCTTGTGTATGAAAGTATGTGACTCACTATAGTTGGCAATTCCATTAAAGATCGTATTCCCTCACCAACAAACATTAATCCAATTCCACCAAACAGTAATCCAAAGTAAATAAAACCCATCGGGTTATCCATCGGGTTCATACCTTCACCACGAATTATTGCTAGACCGAATGTAACAACACCCCAACCAAATAACAACCAACCCATTTTTCCAATGGCTTCACGTTTCTCGCCTTCACGTATGGCATTCAATATACCAAAAATCAAACCCAAAGAAACCATACCAATTCCAATATATCCACTCCAAAGTAGAAGTTGGCCAGCATTGTGAACTGGATCTAGAAATGCTTGTGAAGGTCTGTTTAGTAATTCGCCAGCTTCTGGAACCCATCCACCAGTAATTCCCACAGTTGCAAGAGCATCAAATACATATCCATTAAGATGAAAACCAAAGTGCAAATCAAATATTATGCCTATAACAATTCCAATAATACAACCAGGAATCATAGATTTTGCTAGTTTCAACATTTGTCTTTCTCTTAAAATTAAAAGCCCAAATTCTTTCAGCGCTTTTGGCATGATATTGATTTTTGATTTATACTGAATACGTCTAATTACCCAAACGCAAACAAGAAGTATTACAAGACAATAACCAGTATCACCAATCATTAATCCATAAAAAACTGGAAAAACTAATGCAAAAATCAATGTAGGATCAAATTCATTACCTTTTGGAACTGAATAGAATCGTATGAAAGACTCAAACAACCTATACCATTTTGGATTATGAAATAATGTTGGTGGATGTTCATCTGTTTTCATTTTATATATTGAAGACCCATCATCAGATTTTTTCAACGTAGTTTCAATTTGTTCAATTTTTTTCTTTGGGGCCCATCCTTCCAATGCAAAAGCATCACTAGTTACACCTAAACTAGAAATTACTTCAAGTTTTTTATTTTCAATTTGTAATTGTTCCTCAGCTATTACCAAGTCTGCATAGTGTTTTTCTGAGATTTTCTTTAGTTCATTATCTATATCTTTTAATTTCTGGTTTAGATCTTTCAAGTTAGATTGTTCACGAGTTGTAATTTCTGTTGGTGTTCCATCTAAAATGGGTACTGGTTCAATCTTAGCATTATGTTGTTGTATAATATTTGCAAAATCTTGCTGTGAAATATTAGGAAAAACAGTAATTACAAAGTAATCTGTTTTTTTATCTTCTTTTGAATATAGAAAAATATCATTTTTATGTTCTGAAATAACTTTCTTAAACAGTTCAAATTTTTTGGCTTCTATACTACCAAAATAGGAATTTGTATTTTTTAATTGTAAAACATTAAGATTCTCAGGAAAAAAATTAAATTTTTCAACAAGTTTGATATTATTTTCTGTCTCTCTAATTTTTGTTAGAAGTGATTCTTTTTCTTTTTCTAGTGATGCTACCTGCTCATCGATTTTAATTGAATCGGCAAACTCAAGAACTTTTTCTATTGATTCAAATACTTTGTTAGATTCAACATTTATCTCTGGAACAACTGTCAATAATGCCCTAATTCGTAATAATTGATCAGAAATCTGTCTTGTTAATTCATTATCACGCTCATTTCTTAGATGTGATGATACATCTTTTGATAGTGGCTCAATTTGCAAGACCTCAAGATCGTGTAAAACTGAAATAACAGTTTGTCTATTTTTTCTTAAACCTACAATGGCTATTTTTTCCATTGAAACAGGTTTTAGAACCATTATTTCACACCTTTTAATAAAATATCAATTATTTTCTGATTATTTTGTGCATGTATTTCTGAGACAATGTTTTCAGCTTTTGTTTTAGCATCTTCAATAAACTTGCTTGTTTCATTATTAGCTATTTCCCTTGCTTTCTCAATACTAGTGTCTACTAATTTTTCGCCTTTAGCTTTTGCATCTATAATTGCAGTTTCTAAATCTAACTCTAATTTTTTAATTTTTATTTCAAATTCTTTTTTATAATTATCTATTTCTTTTTGTGTTTTATCTTCAACTTGTTTTATTTTTTTTATCGATTGTAGATATTGCTCTTGATTTTCTATTGTTACCACCCTCCTAGATACGTTTTAATTAAATATACACCTAAAACTACAGCTGCACCTATGTTAACCATTTTCAACATTCTTTTAATATAATAAAATTTTTTTTGTTCTGGATTTGCAAAATTATTCTGCAATTGGTAATACCTCCTCATTAGATTGTTTTTCTCTTTCACCCATCTTTCGTTTTACAGTTTTAAGCATCGTAAATGTATCACGTTCCATTTCTTCTAGTCTAAATGTAATAAATTTAACAGCAGATTGTAATCCTGGAATGAAAACATTCTCTATTGCATTAGCCTTACGTTTTGTTTTATCAATTTCATGTAGAAGCTTTCTTAGTGTAGTTTCCTTTTCTGCAACATCTAAAACAATTTTATGAATTTCTTGAAATGCCTTCATTGCTTCACTTATTGATACTGGAATTTCTAGTAGATATTCAGTAAGTGCTTGTTCTCTTGTACCACCCTCTAATTTTGGAATACTAACGCCCATTACATTTTTTGGTGTAATTAATAATTTTTTTAGTTGGGGAATTTTCATTGCCTCATTTTCTAATCTCATTTCTCCATCAAGCATCTCAGCCATACGAATACTTTGATAGCCCTTATTGAGTTCTAATTGTAATTCACTTCTTAGTCTCGAAGAGGCTTTGTTAATATTAAAAAATTCCAAGATTAGTGCTTGACGTTTAAGTTTCAATAGCTTTAATCCTTTTTCTGCAATTTTAATTCGTCTTTTTGCACGTAAATATTCAAGACGTGTTGGACGGATATCCCCACTGGATGGAATTTTAATTACCTCCTATCATGTGGTTTCTTCCACCATTGTGTATCTGATTTTGCATATTTTGCAATAAATTCTGGTTTAATTCTAGTTAGTTCATTTTCTGATAAGTCACTTAACAATTCCCATCCAATAGAAAGAGTTTGTTCAATAGGACGATTTTCATCAATTCCTTGATTGACAAATCTTTGTTCAAAATTGTTTGCTACATCAAGGAATTTTCTGTCCAAATCACTTAATGCTCCTTCACCAACAATTGCAGCTAAGGCTCTTGCATCCTTTCCTTGTGCATATGCTGAATAAAGTTGGTCTGCAAGTTGTCTATGATCCTCTCTTGTTCGACCTTCACCAATTCCTTGGTTCATTAAACGTGATAGACTTGTTAGAACATCAACTGGTGGCTGCACATTTGCTCTGTGTAATTCTCTACTCATTACTATCTGACCTTCAGTAATATAACCAGTAAGATCTGGAATTGGATGAGTGATATCATCAGCTGGCATAGTTAAGATTGGTAATTGAGTAACTGAACCTTTTCTTCCCTTAATTTTTCCTGCTCGTTCATAGATAGATGCTAAATCTGTATACAAATAACCTGGATAACCTCTTCGTCCAGGAACTTCTTCTCGTGCAGCAGAGATTTCTCTTAATGCCTCACAATAATTTGTCATGTCTGTTAGAATAACAAGTACATGCATTTCACGTTCATATGCAAGAAATTCTGCAGTAGTTAATGCAAGTCTAGGAGTAAGAATTCTTTCCATAGATGGATCAGATGATAAATTTAGAAATAAAACAGTTCTTTCTAGCGCACCACTTTCTTCAAATTGTTTAATGAAAAAGTTTGATTCCTCACTAGTAATTCCTATTGCAGCAAAAACAACAGAAAAGTTTTCTTCTGTACCAAGAACTTTTGCTTGTCTTGCAATTTGTGATGCTAGTAAATTATGTGGTAATCCAGATGCAGACATAATAGGCAATTTCTGACCTCTTACAAGCGTATTCATTCCATCAATGTTTGATATTCCTGTCTGAATGAATTCTGATGGTTCTTCTCTTGAATATGGATTAATACCAGAACCTACAAGATCAAATTTTTCTTTTGAGATAATCTTTGGACCATTATCTCTTGGATTTCCTAATCCATCAAATACTCTACCAAGCATTTCATCAGAAACAGCTAACGTTGCAGTTTCTCCAAGAAATGTTGTGGAAGTACCAGTGGTAGTCAAACCAAGTGTTTGACCAAATACTTGAACTACTGCTAATCCTTCACTTGTATCTAGAACTTGACCTTGTCGTCTTTCGCCATTTGGAAGCTTTATTTCTACCATTTCACCATATGCCGCATTATCTACTCCTTTAACGAAAATTAGTGGTCCTGCAACTTTGTCAAGTGTCTTAAATGAAACATTAGTCATTAGTCAGAACTCTCCTTTGAAAGATTTTCAGATTCTTCTTTCATCTTTGTTCTTATATCACTGACTAATTTTTCTAACTCATCTTCTTTTGTCCATTTCATTTTTGGAATCATTCCTCTTGACTCAAGTGAACTAACCTTCGCAGCAGTAATTCCTTTCTTAATTAATTCATCCTCAATTTTTCCAAATTCTAAAATAATTGATAACATCTGATATTGTTTTTGTATTGATGTGTATGTATCAACATCATCAAATGCACTTTGTTGAAGATAATCTTCTCGAATTGAACGTGCTGTATCTAAAATTCCTTTTTCTGGTTCTGGAAGTGCATCATATCCGACAAGTTGAACTATTTCTTGTAACTCTGCTTCTTTTTGTAAAATATCTAATGCAGATGTTCTATTACTAATCCATTCTTTAGATACATTAGATTTGTACCAATCTGCCAAATCATCAATATACAAAGAATAACTAGTTAGCCAATTAATTGATGGAAAATGTCTTCTTGATGCTAAACTTGCATCCAAACCCCAGAATACTCTAGTTACTCTCAGTGTATTTTGTGATACTGGTTCTGAAAAGTCTCCACCAGGAGGCGATACTGCACCTACAAGTGATAATGAACCCTGACGTGATTCAGGAGATATAACAATACATTTTCCTCCACGCTCATAAAATTCTGCTAATCTTCTTCCAAGATATGCAGGATATCCTTCTTCACCTGGCATCTCTTCCAGTCTACCAGATATTTCTCTTAGTGCCTCTGCCCATCTTGAAGTACTATCAGCCATAAGTGCAACACCGTAACCCATATCACGATAATATTCACCCATGGTAATTCCAGTATAGACACTTGCCTCTCTTGCAGCTACTGGCATGTTTGAAGTGTTAGCAACTAGAATTGTTCTTTCCATTAAAGGTCGTTTTGTCTTTGGGTCTTCTAGTTTTGGAAATGAAGAAAGAACATCACACATTTCATTTCCTCTTTCACCACAACCAACATACACAATTACTTCACTGTCTGCCCATTTTGCAAGTTGTTGTTGTGTAACAGTTTTTCCACTTCCAAAAGGACCTGGAATTGCTGCAGTACCACCTTTCGCAACTGGGAAAAATGTATCAACGACTCGCTGACCTGTTAGTAATGGTTCCTCTGGAGGAAGTTTTCTAAGCACTGGTCTTGGAATTCTAACTGTCCACCAATGTGATAGTGCAACATCTGTTGTTTTACCATTCTTTACTACTCCAACTATTTCATTGACATTGAATTTACCTTCTGAGATATCTGATAATTTTCCAGAGATGTTATGTGGTATCATAATTTTATGCTTGATTAGCGGAGTTTCTTGAACTTCACCTATTATGTCACCTGGTTCTACATCATCACCATTTTTCTTGATTGGAATAAAATCCCATTTCTTTGTTTGATCTAATGCGGGAATTACTTTTCCTCTACTGATAAAATCACCACTCTCCTCTCTTAATTTATCTAAAGGTCTTTGAATTCCATCATAAATTGATGTTAACAATCCTGGACCAAGCTGCAATGATAGTGGTTTCTTTGTATTAACTACATTTTCTCCAGGCTTTAGACCAGTAGTATCCTCGTATACCTGAATCATTGCACTATTTCCCTCTAAACGAATAATTTCACCTACAAGACCCATCTCACCAATTCTAACAATATCAAATAATTGAGCGGCATCAAGATCTTTGGCTACCACAACAGGACCAGAAATTCTTGCAATTGTAGCATCTACCATTTTTTCATCAACTTACCTCTATCTTAATCCCAAGAATACGTTTTGCCAAAGAGGCAATTGATTCTTCTTCGCCAGTACTTACTTTTTGTGATGGCATGAATAATACTAATGGCTCAATAGATTCCTCAATTTGTGATAGAAAATTTGAAGGAAGTTTGTTTCGAACAGAATCACTTGTAATAATTAACCCAAAATTCCCAGAAGAATAAAGTTCTTGAATCTTTTTACTTGCATCTTCATTATCTATTATGAAAGTATCATCAATTCCAATAAGACGATAGCCAATAACAAGCTCACGATCTCCTACTATTGCTATTTTTCCGGAAACATCAGATTTGGATTTATGAGATTGTTCACTCATAGCAAAAGCATCTCCTTAATTTTATCTGTTGAAAGATCATAACGCTTTCCATACATTATTCTTTTTAAATTCTCATGTTCATATTCTGCATTATACATAAAATAGAAAATTGTACCAATAGATAATGCAATGTTTTTTAATTTTTTAACAAATACTGTATTGATTAATTTCGTTAGTGCAATCTCAAAGACGATTAAGCTTTTTGTTATTTTGTATTGCTCTAGTGCTTCGTTTAGTTTAAAGTATGAATCTACTCTTCCAATAATTTCTGGAATATCCTTAACCTCATAGATATCAAGTAGGTCTTTTGTACTAATTCGTCCACTGTTAACAAGATGTTTAGATAAAACTTCTTTT
>Ga0208764_10002957_pt1 | contig 10505 bp, 8 predicted proteins | sample ETNtaG_18_FD_185762 | JGI IMG/M metagenome (GOLD analysis project Ga0208764, IMG submission 185762) | Marine microbial and viral communities from oxygen minimum zone, Eastern Pacific Ocean - ETNP201302SV91 (SPAdes) (version 2) | ecosystem: Environmental > Aquatic > Marine > Oceanic ...
GATCAATGTGGTAAATACGGTCAACAACGGTTTCGCCTTCAGCAACCAAACCAGCTAAGACTAAGCTCGCTGATGCCCTTAAATCTGTTGCCATGACAGGAGCGCATGTTAATTGTTCAACACCATCTGTTATTGTGGTATTGCCCTCCAATTTAAGATCAGCGCCCATTCTTTGTAGTTCATGGACATGCATGAATCTATTCTCAAAAACAGCTTCGGTAATTATGCCTGTGCCTTCTGCTATGCTATTCATTGCTGTAAATTGTGCTTGCATATCCGTTGGAAATCCTGGAAATGGCGCAGTATGTATATCAACTGCTTTTGGTTTTTTTCCTTCCATATCAATTGAAATTGCATTTTCCTCAATTTCGATTTTAGCACCTGCCTCTGATAATTTGGCTAGCACAGATTCTAATAGAATTGATTGAGTATTTTTCAACCGCATTTTACCGCCTGTCATTGCAGCAGCGACAAGGTATGTGCCTGTTTCTATGCGATCAGGTAAAATTTTGTGTTCTGTTCCAGACAATGTTTCAACACCTTTAATTTCAATACGATCTGTGCCGGCACCACTAATTTTAGCTCCCATCTTATTTAGGCAATTTGCTAAATCTTTTACCTCGGGTTCCCTTGCTGCATTTTCAATAACTGTTAAACCTTCAGCAAGAGTTGCTGCCATCATCAAATTTTCTGTACCTGTGACTGTTACAATATCCAAAGCAAGACGTACTCCTTTTAACCTCCCTTTTGTTGATGCACGAATATATCCGCTATCCGTTGTTATTTCTGCACCCATTGCAATTAAACCCTGCAGGTGAATATTTACAGGTCGTGAACCAATTGCACAACCTCCTGGAAGAGATACGTCGGCTTTCCCATAACGAGCAAGCAATGGCCCTAGAACAAGAATAGATGCGCGCATTGTTTTAACTAATTCATATGGAGCAAAAAAATTATTTATTTCGGCATTATCTATTTCTATATTCATACGCTCATTAACTGTAATTCTTGAACCCATGAGACCAAGCAACTCTATTGTTGTCGTTATGTCATGTAAATGCGGAACGTTGCAAATGGTAACCGGTTGGTCAGTTAGTAAAGTTGCGGACAGTATCGGTAAGGCCGAATTCTTTGCGCCAGATATAGGAATTTCACCTTCTAGAGGCATTCCGCCGTGGATAATTAATTTATCCATAATCTATTTTTACCTTAATTAAATTATTAAAAATGTTATGCCTTGTTTACATTTTTATTTTGCTGTGGAGTAAATGTTTTCAAAGACAACGCGTGAATATCTTTGCCAATCTTACTGCCTAACGCCTCATAAACCATCCTATGTTGTTGCAACATACTTTTCCCGGTAAACAATTCACTAATAATAAAAGCTTTAAAATGAGTCCCGTCTTCACTTTCAACCTTAACATCTGCATCAGGTAATCGAGTCTCGATTAGTTGTTTTATAATTTTAGGAGTCATAAAAAAATACTTCTTAACTTATCTGCACGAAAAGTTAGTGCGATTTAAATCTAAAAAAAAGTCTTACTTTGGATGGTAATCAACCCAATTAATTAGGAATAAAAAATATAACTACTTTGTGACACTTGCCTCAGGTCTTGCGTTCTTTTTCGATAGTTCATTAAGCAGTGAATCGAAACCATTTTTCTTGATCTGTGTTGCAAAAGAACCCCGATAAGTAGTTACTAAACTTACACCATCAACGGAAACATCAACAACTTTCCATTCTTCATTTTTTTGATGCATGCGATATAAAATTGGTAACTGAGCATTGCTTGAACTAGTTAACTCAGTTTTTACAACTGCAAGATTTGATTTTGGATTTTGTTCAACTGGAAAGTATTTTATTTTTTGTCCGGAATATTCAAGCAATGCGCGTGCATAAGTACGCACAAGTAATTCCTTGAATTGGTTAATAAATTCAGATCTTTGTGCTTCGCTTGCTTGTTTCCAATGCTTGCCAAGCACCCATTTAGACATACTAACAAAATCAAAACGTGGAATAATTAATTCGTCCACCATTTCATATATTTTTTCTGGAGTCTTTTCTAAGATAGAACGATTATTTTCAATGTGGTTAATAACGCCATCTGCGGTTTCTTTAACCACCTCATTTGGTGATGCTGCTGCATATGCAGCAGTAAATATCAAACATACAATTAATAAGAGCCACTTTAAATTTTTATTAATCATCAAAAATACCTCTAAATTTTTTATTTTTTTTAGCAGATCCATAAGCCTTATGAAGCACCATAAATTAGATTAACTATTGTTAGATTTATAAGAAAAACTGATTATTAATCGCTATCGTTATTTTTTATCCATATCCCTAAATATTGTAATAGGAATGTATTGCAAGAGAAAGGGCTTATCAAATAATTATTTCGATTATTTAACATTAAATAATTAATGCAAGATATTGTTTAATTGCAATTTTATCTAAAAGGCCTAAATATAAGAATTAGTTTTGGTAATAAGGTGAGCGCGGCGAGAAGCGCTACGAACATTGCAAAAGCAGTTAACACCCCAAAATAAATCGTGGGAATAAAGTTAGATAATATTAATATTGAAAAACCGATAATAATAGTGCTCGCCGTATAAAAAACCGCTTTTCCTATATTCGCATGACAATAGTGCATAGTAAAAACATAATCTCTTGTCTTTGGAAATTCTTCGCGAAAACGATAAATATAATGAATGCTATTATCAACAGCTATACCAATTGTTATCGCAGCAATCGTTATTGTCATCATATCCAAAGGTATTGTTAGCAAACCCATCAACCCTAATATAATTGCTGCTGCGAATAAATTAGGGATAATGCCGATTATTGCTAATTTTATTGAACGAAACAAAATAATCAACATAAACGCAATACCAATCATAACAACACCAAGAGTCAAAATTTGTGACTTAAATAAACTCTGTAACATATTATTATAAAGCACAAGAATACCTGTTATTCTTACTTTATCTTTGTCCAAACCAATTTTTTCTGTCAAATCAGTTTTAATTTTATCTAGCAATTCTTTTCGCCGAAGATCTTTTAGAGAATCAAGTATTCTTATGTTTACACGCGCTTCATTATTTTTTTCAGAAAAATACGGATTTATCATGCTTTCTCGTAATTCATTTGGCATTCGTTTACTAACAATTGCTAACTCAAAAGCATCGAACTCTCCTTTATTAATTTGTTCGCCAACACGTATAGCGGATGCCAGCGATAATACTTTCCCAACTTCTGGTAATGATTCAAGATAATCATGAACATTTTTAACTACATCAATACGCTCGGGTGTAAACCATACCTTCTCTTGTTGCTCTTCAAGTTCACTAAACATTGCATCAAAATCTTCGAACTCACTATCTATCTCTTCATCTTCCATGATTTCTGAATCCTCTAAGTTTAATAAAATATCAACGGGTGTTGTTCCGCCTAATTTTTCATCAATTAAACTTAACCCCTGATAGATCTCTGTATCTTTACTAAAATAATTTATAAAACTATTTTCAACTTGAAGGCGGGCGATACCGTAAATACTAACTATGGTGAGAAATACGGTAAATATTAATATTTTATTTCCATACTTTTCAGTAATGCTTGCAAGTTTTGGTGTAAATTGAAATTCATTTTTTGTAGTTAGTGCTTCGCTAGTTTTTGGTAGCATAATTAACAAAGAAGGAAATAAAATAAAAGATGTTAAGAATGTTACGCTTAACCCAATTGTCATCATCCAACCAAAATCAATAACAGGTTTTATGCCACTTACCACAAGAGAAGTGAAAGCCATAATTGTCGTCAAAGCAGTATATAAACACGGCCAAACCATTTTAGTAGCGGTATTCAATACTAATTCTTGTTGCGTATAATCAGGAAAGTCGGTGCATAGTTGTCTATAACGAACTATTAAATGAACATTCATTGACATAGTTATAATTAACATAAGCGAAATAAAATTCGATGAAATTACCGTAACATTCCATCCAATTAAACCGAGCAGACCGATCATTAAAAACCCGGCATAAAAACAACTCACCAAAGGCAACAAAACCCATCTTAATTTACGAAAAATAATTGTTAACATAATGATGAGAAAAAGAAATACGCCGATACCAAAAATAATTAAGTCATTCTTTATAAAAGTTATCATATCATCAGCGATCATTGGCACACCGCCAAGGTGTAATGAACCATACTGATCATATTTTGAAAGTATTTCTCTTATACTGGCTATCGTCTGATGATTAATGTTGTCTATTTCATTCTTCTTTTCTTTGTATTGAAGAGATATTTTTTTTAGATTAGCTATTTCGTCTGCATTTAATTCATTTTTTCTGCTTTTAATCAATAATCGGTTTCTTTCTCGTTGAATGTCACGGAATTCAGGTTGGTCCTTTAGATTAACTAACAACGCTGTCGTAGTTCCATCTTTACTTATCACAAGTTCCTTGTATATCGGACTAGTAAGTAATTCTTGTTTGGCTTTTTCTAAATTAACATCGCCGCCTTCTATTGTACGAACATTATCTGCAACATCAGAAAGTGACCCCTCAAACTGCCTAACTAAAGGCACATCAATTAAACTTATAACTGAATCAACTAATTTTATTTTTTTTAGTTCATCTCTAAGTTGAGTAATTTTCTTAAGAACAGGCTCGCTAAAAAGACTTTCATCTGAAGTGAAGGTTACAAATAAAAATTCTTTCGTTGTATAACGTTCTATAGTTTCACGAAATAATTGAAGATCTTTATCATCTTCTAGCAGTAAAGAATCTGCAGATGCATCGAGTTTGAAATTTTTTGTATGTAATGCAAAAAAACATAATACAACTGACATAAAGAAACAAACTAACGCTGGTTTTCTAAGAACAGTTGATATGTATATATTTTTTATTTTATTAATCACTGAAATTTATTTTAAATTTATCTAGACTCTTTGATTTATAATGTAATTTGTCCTTCAATAATTTTATGTACTGTTTCAACGTATAATGCATGTTCAATTTCTAAGACCTTCTTTGCTAAAGTCTCTGGCGTATCATATTCGTCTACAATAATCGATTTCTGCGCCAAAATTCTCCCTTTATCATAATGACTATTAATCAAATGAATAGTCGCGCCGCTCATCTCTTCCCCTGCATTGATAACTGCTCTGTGCACATTAATGCCATACATACCCTGACCGCCGTATTTAGGTAGCAATGATGGGTGTACATTGAGAATTTTACCCTCAAACATTGATAAAACCATCGGTCCAATTATTTTCATATAACCTGCCAGCAATACAAGATCAACTTCATAATCACGCAAGACGTTACATATGGATGTATCTAACAACTCTGGATTTTCGCAAACTGATGCATCAAAATGAATAGCGTTGATTTTTCTTTCTTTAGCCGTTACAAGTGCCTCTGCATCAGGATTATTACTTATAACAATTTCCACATTTGCCAACAAATTACCCTTCTCGCATGCATCTATTATAGCAGTCATATTGCTGCCACGGCCGGAAACCAAAATACCAAGTCTTTTCATACGTTTTTAAATTTAAAACCCAGCTTTCTTAAATTGCTCCTAGCTTTATTATTAAATACAGATGACTCATTCTGTTTATTTGTATCAATAATACCGCTGCCATATTCATATCTTATCGGGTAATTCTTTCTTAAACTATCATAAAAAGTTGAACGTTCATTATCTGCTAGACTAGCATATTGTGAAAATGAAATATTATCTCCTAAAATATTCCAATATTGGGATATTATAGATTCAATTGAATAATCTGGTTCAGATATATTAGGAACAAAAGATGTAATGTCTTTGTTCAAAAAATTTGGATAATTAAAGTTTGTCTTTAAGAATTTTTGCAATGAATCAAAAAGAATCTTTGCAGCTCTAATCTTGGCATCGTAACTATACCCAGCGATATGAGGTGTCCCAATAAATGCTTGCTGAAGTAATTCAATATTGATATTCGGCTCATTACGCCATACATCCAATATTAGCTTTGATTCCGGATTTCTTTTTTTAAAACAGATTAAAGCCTGCTCATCAATAACCTCGCCACGAGATGTATTAATTAGAATAACATCGGATTTTAATTTTTTTAAAAATTTATCATTAACTAAATTAATTGTAGGGTATTTGCCACTTTTTGTTAATGGAACATGTAATGTGATGATATCAGATTGCAATACCTCTTCTAGATCAACAAAGGATTGACTCTTTGTTTGATCAAACAAAGGAGGATCGTTTAGTACACACTCAATATTAAATACATCCATAAAATATTTAACGCGGGACCCAATATTTCCATAACCTACAATCCCAACTTTCTTTCCATATAAAGAAAAAGGAGTGTTTGTATTTCTGTTTATCGTAATCAAACTATTTAACACATATTCAGCAACAGAATTTGCATTACTGCCAGGAGCGTAGGAAAAAGAAATATTTGATTTATTCAAATAATCAACATCAACATGATCGATCCCGCTAGTCGCAGAACCTACGAATTTAATGTTGGTATTTTTTAATAATGATTCGTCAACTTTTGTAACTGACCTGACTAAAAGAACATCAGCATCTTTAATATTCTTTTTATTAATAGCGCGCCCATTTTCCAAATTGATGTTGCCAAATTTTGAAAAAACTTTATCGGCAAAAGGAATCTGGTCGTCTGCTATTATGGATAATGACCCAACCACGATATTCGTTATTTTTTTAAGAATTACATTAGGGGCGGCTACTTAGATCCTCGCCTTCTTTTTTAACAGGCATCAGATCTTCCTTCTTAATTCCAAGGGCAAGTGTAACTGGGCTAGCAATATAAATAGATGAATATGTGCCAATTAAAACCCCGAAAATTAATGCCATTGCAAAACCATGGATAATTTCCCCGCCCAAAAAGAATAATGCCAGTAAAACTAATAGTGTTGTGAATGATGTCATCAAAGTTCTACTTAGTGTCTGATTTAAAGAAATATTAAAAACATCAACCGGTGCTTTTTCTCGAATCTTACGAAAATTTTCACGCACACGGTCAAAAACAACGATCGTATCATTTAGCGAATACCCAATAACAGCGAGTAAGGCAGCGAGTATAGTTAGATCGAAGTTAAAACGTGCGATAGAGAAAAATCCTAATGTTATTACCACATCATGAATTAACGCCGCGACAGCTCCTACTGAGAAACGCATTTGAAAACGAAATGCTACGTAAATCATAATACATAACAAAGCGTAAAGCATTGCTAGACCGCCATCTTCCCTTAATTCTTCTCCAACTTGAGGGCCGACAAATTCAACTCTGCGCATTACACCACTAGTGTTATCAGCTGAGATCAAATCGAGAATTCTGCTGCTTATATCGGCACTATTTAAACCTTGCTGTGGCGGTATTCTGATTAATATCTCTTTAGCTGAACCAAAGTACTGTATTGCAGCAGCACTAAAATCCGAATTGTCAAATGATCGACGTACCTTATCTAAATCAACTGCTTCTGGATAACCAACCTCAACTAATGTTCCACCAGTAAAATCAATTCCCAAATTCAAACCTTGATAGGATATAGAAATAGTAGAAAAAATAATAAGCAACGCAGAGATGACTGATGTTATCTTGCGTGAACCCATAAAATTAAACTCTATTTTCTTCATAACAATATTCCTGTCTAAATCAATTTAAATCGTCAATCTTTTTAAATTTTTCCCGCCGAATAATAAATTCACTAATCCGCGTGTAACCATAATAGCTGTAAACATTGAACATATAATGCCCAACGATAATGTAACAGCAAAACCCTGAATAGGTCCTGTTCCAAAACTAAATAACATTAATGCCGCAATTAAAGTCGTGATATTTGCATCTGCAATTGTTGAAAAAGCCTTTTGATAACCAGCGTGAATACTTGCTTGTGGAGAATTACCATTACGTATCTCTTCTCGAATACGCTCAAAAATTAAAACATTTGCATCAACTGCCATACCTACAGTCAGTACTATGCCCGCAATTCCTGGCAAAGTTAATGTAGCTTGCAACAAAGAAAGCAATGCAACGATCAAAACTAAATTTAAAGCCAAAGCAACATCAGCAATCAAACCAAAAATCTTGTAGTAAATTCCCATAAAAATTAAGACAAGAATAAAACCAATAACAACAGAGTCAAATCCCTTATCAATATTATCTTGTCCTAAACTGGGCCCGACAGTACGTTCCTCAATTATATAAATTGGTGCTGCTAGTGCACCTGCGCGTAGTAATAGTGCAAGATTTTTTGCTTCTTCTGTTGAATCTAAGCCTGTGATATGAAATCGCTTGCCAAGTTGTTCCTGAATGACGGCTGCGTTAATAACTTCTTCTATAATCTCTTTTGTTTTTACAAGCTCTCCATTTACCTCATCTGTCTCCATTTGATACTCTATAAAAACAACCGCTAGACGTTTACCAACATTATCTCGAGTGCCACGGCTCATTCTTTTAGCACCTCTGCCGTCTAAAGTAATCGTAACGTCTGGTCCGCCAGATAATGTATCGATACCAGAAGCTGCATTAATAATGGAGTCGCCTGTTAACATAATTTGCTTTCTTAATAGAATAGGCAAACCATTTCTTTGATAATATAGTTTCGAACCAGCTGGAACACGGCCACTAATAGCATCTTGAGGTTCATGTTCTTCATCAACCAACCTAAATTCAAGTGTCGCTGTTGCACCGAGAATTGCTTTTGCGCGAGCAGTATCTTGTATACCTGGTAACTGTATGACAACACGGTTTTGCCCCTGTCTTTGTATTACAGGTTCTGCAACACCTAACTCGTTTACACGTTTTCTAAGCGTAGTAATATTTTGTTGCAATGCTAGTCTTTGAATTTCGAACGATGCTTCTTCCTTTATTGTTGAAATTAATGGGGATTCATTTTCACTGGTTTCTGGAGTTACAACATTTAAATCTAAAAAATTCTTTTCAATTAGAGATTGCCCGTTATCACGTTCGTTATCGTTTTTGAAACGTATTAATAAACCTCCTTGTTTATTATGCGTAATTGTTTTATAACGAACTTTGTTTTCCCTAAGAAAACTACGCAAATCAGAAATGTAACGCTCCTCTGCTTTGTCTATAGCCGCATCCATATCAACTTCCATTAAGAAATGAACGCCCCCTCTAAGATCAAGTCCTAGGGACATTGGCTCTGCGCCAAATTGACTTAGCCAATCAGGTGTTGCCGGGGCTAGATTAAGGGCAACAACATAACCTCTGCCCAAAGATTCTTTTACAATTGACTGTGCTCTTAATTGTGTCTCTTCGTCACCAAACCTTATTGTGAGATTACCAATGCCGAGCGTCATATCTTTGTAAGACAATCCTGCTTCATCCAAAGCTGCGCTAACCTGAAATTCTGTTAGTTCGCTTATTTCTGCAGACCGCGTTGCTGATACTTGTAACGAGGGATCTTTACCATAAATATTTGGCAGAGCAAACAATAGCCCCAAACCTATTAAAAAAAGTATTAAAATATATTTCCAAGAAGAATAACGATTCATGCTTTAACCCATATCCAATATCTGTGATTAATTATGCTAAAGTGTTTTTATTGTACCTTTCGGATAAACAATTGATACAGATTGTTTTTGTATTTTTACTTCTGTCTCTTTTGAGATCTCAACAATAATAAAATTATCACCCACTTCTTTAATCTTTCCTAATAACCCGCCACTTGTGGCAATTTCATCGCCCTTAGTTAAAGAAGCAACTAATTGTTTATGTTGTTTAGCTTGCTTAATTTGCGGACGTATCAAAAGAAAATAAAAAATTATAAATAATATGATCAACGGCAAAAAACTCGCAAAACCAGGCTGTTGTGAAGGAGCCGCCCATGCATTATTAATAAAAAAATCTATCATATTGGTTTTTTCTCTGTTTTTAAAAGCGCGATATTATGACACATCAATGAGAAATTCAGTATAGCTAGGGTAAATTTAGATTTATATAAAAACTAGCTATACGTTGAATATTGGGCAAATTAGCCTGTCCCACGTTTTATGTAAAAATTGCTGACAAACTCAGCTAATCTTTCTTCCTCGATGGCTAACCGTAAACTTTTCATCAAATATTGATAATAGTAAAGGTTATGTTTGGTATTTAATCGAGCACCCAATATCTCATTAGTTCTTGAAAGATGATGTAAGTAGGCACGCGAATAATTTTTGCACGTGTAACAATTACAGTTTTCATCAAGGGGAAGTTGGTCCAGTTTATATTTAGTATTTTTAATGCGAATGTCGCCATATTCGGTAAAAAGGTGTCCATTTCTTGCGTTTCTCGTAGGCATAACACAATCAAACATATCAATTCCCTTGCAAACTGCCTCAACAATATTTTCTGGAGTGCCAACACCCATCAAATATCGTGGTTTATCTTCTGGCATTTTTAAAGATATTTGGTCAAGAACATCTAACATCAGCTCAATAGGTTCGCCAACAGAAAGGCCGC
>Ga0208764_10002960_pt1 | contig 10500 bp, 9 predicted proteins | sample ETNtaG_18_FD_185762 | JGI IMG/M metagenome (GOLD analysis project Ga0208764, IMG submission 185762) | Marine microbial and viral communities from oxygen minimum zone, Eastern Pacific Ocean - ETNP201302SV91 (SPAdes) (version 2) | ecosystem: Environmental > Aquatic > Marine > Oceanic ...
CCCTTGGAGCCTTTGACCTCGGTTCGAGTCCGGGCTGGGCTATACTATTTTTAAAAATCTAATTTTGTTAGTAATTTTGTTGCAATAACAAACAAGGCTGATGCTAAAACAATTAGAAAAATCATTTCCATAATTACGAAATCAGTCATTTGTCCAAATATTCCTGCTCTAACAATATCAACAAGATATGAAAGTGGATTAATGTAAAACGCAATTGCAAGTGGTTGAGGTGCACCTTGTGCTGGATAAAATGCAGTACTTGCAAATGCAAAAAATAGAAAAACTGTGTTAATAATTACATTAAATCCTTCACTTGAACGTAATCTTGTTGATATTATAGATGCAATAGAACCAAACAAAATTGCACCAATCACTGAAGCAAATATTAGTAATGGAATTGTAATAATAGAAAATTCAACTGATTCAAAAAATACAGGATATCCAACAGCTGCAATTAAACCAGCACTCACTAAACCAATTATTCCAATTGTTACAATGTTACTTAGTATGTAATCAGAACGTGTGTATGGACCAGACATAATTTGTTCAAACATACCATTACGTCTATCATTCCAAATTATAATTCCAGAAATTAAAGTACTATTCATTATGTTAAATCCAATCATTCCAGATGCCAAAAATGCAGGATAGGTAAGTTCTTTATTTCCAAACGGAACATTTTCAATTAAAGAAGTATATGCAAACCCTGCAACAAAAATGTAAATTAATGGAAATAAAATTTGCCAGATTATAAAACCAGGATTGATAGAAATTGTGAGATTTCTATAAACTAGTCTAATTATTGGGTTCATTAGAATCACTCACAACTTTAAGAAATATTTCTTCGAGATTAGTAGGAATTGCAGAAAGATCATTAATCGTGATATTATTTTGGTTTAAAATTTTTAAAATATTCATCAAAACAACTTCGGAATTTGATGAATTGATAGTTATGATTGGTTCGGGTTCAAGCTCAATTTTACAATCTGGTATATCTGAAAGTAAATCAGTTAATGATAAAGAAGTTTTTGTTAGATTGATTTTGATAGTTTTTTCATGACCAAATCTATTTTTTAGTTCATTTGGGGAATCAACAGCCAGAATTTTTCCTTTATTTATGATTGCAATGTTATCACAAAGGTATTCTGCTTCAGAAAGTACATGTGTTGTATAGAATATGGTCAGACCAGTTTTTTGAACTCGTTTTTTCAGAAAGTCAAGTAATTCTCTTCTTGCACTAGGATCTAACCCAACAGTTGGTTCATCTAAAAATAATAATTCCATATCATGCATAAATTCTCTGGCTACCTGGACTCTTCTTCGTTGACCAATAGATAGATCGTCATTTTTCTTTTTCCTAATATCCTGTAAACCAAATGAAGTAAGTAATTCCTCAGTTCTTTCTTTTCTAGTTTTTTTATCAACATCCCACATCATTCCATATTTGTCTAGTGCATTTTCAACTGATAATGACATTTCATAACTTGGTTGTTGCAATACAACGCCAATTTTTTTTCTGATTTCTAATGGAGATTTGGCTGCATCAATTCCTAATATGGTTAGACCACCTCCAGTAGGAGGCATTAATGTGGTTAGAAGTTTGATTACGGTAGATTTTCCTGCACCATTTGGTCCTAGAAATCCAAAAACTTGGCCAGATTTTATTTCAAGATCTACTTGATCAACAGCTAATGATGAACCATATTTCTTAGTTAGATTATTGGTTTGGATACAAAGCACAGTAGATCTTGAAACGAACTACTAATGTATTTAATGATAATTTTATTAACAATCTCTTTCTGATTAATGTAATTGTCAGAATTTGAAGAATTAATAGCAAAATTATTAGAAAAAGTTCCAGAATTATCTAGATCTGTAATTGAAGAGAGAATAAATGAGAAGAAAGAAAAAGTTGGTGCAGGGTATTTGACAGATCAAGGAGCCATTTTCTTAGTTGCAGCAGATTTAGGTGTTACATTAGAACAAACACAGAATCCAGAAGTGGCAATAAAAGATCTCTACATAGGCGCAAAAGAAGTAACGTTGGAAAGTCGAGTTTTGAATATTTCACCTACAAAACAGTTTACAAAAAAAGACGGCTCTTCATTTTCTTTAAGAACAATTACAGTTTACGATAACAATTCTACTGCAAGCGTAAAGCTGTGGGATGAAAAAGCAAACCTTCCTGGACTAGAAGAATTGAAACCTGGAGATTTGATAAAAATTATCAAGGCATATGTTAAATCTGATTTAACAGGTGCACCTACAATAAACATCGGCTCTGGTGCAACAATAGAAACATCACAATCAGAAAGTGATATTGTATCAATTGATTCAAAAATTACAGATGTAAGCGAAATAAAAGATGATCAAAGAGACTTGATTGTTTCAGGAACATTAGGTAGTGCTATGAGTTTACTTGAATTTACAAATTCAAAAGGTCAGCCTTCAAAGGCGTTGAAATTTAGATTAAGAGGTGAAAATAAGAATTTGGTCAACGTTGTACTTTGGGGAAAAGATGAATCAATTCTTCCAAAAGTCATCGGTCAAGATGCAAAAGTCAAACTATTTGGAGTAAGAACAAAAACAGGAATGCAAGGACTAGAAATTCATGGAAATGATGCCACAATTATCGATGTAGAAGGCGATACAGAAATTCAACCTACAATAGTAAGACTCCTATCAATTGAAAAAGATCAATCAGATAATACAACAGGTTTGGCTATAGATAAATCAAAGAGATTGGTTAGAATTACAGATGTTGCAGATACGATAGGTAGTTTCTCTAAAGATGACGTTTTAGAATGTATGCCATCAAAAATTTTTGGAAATACAATACAAATTGATCAAGATTCATTTGTCAGAAAAATCGATGATGAAGCGGTTCCAACTGTTGCAGACATTAGAACAAAGATTACTGAAGTGAGTGAAGGTAATGATTATTCAGTAGAAGCAATTGTACTAAAAGCACCAGAACGGAAAGACATTCAAACTAAAAAGGGCGATAACATACAACTATCTGAAATGTTTGTCGAAGATGATAGCGGACAAGTTTGGATCAAAGGATGGAGACAACAAGCAGACCTGATGGACAATTTTTCATTAGGAGATATTATTACAGTTTTAGGAGTTAATGCAAGACCAGGATTAGAGGGAAAATTAGATTTAGTATTAACACCATATTCAAAAATAATTAAGAAAAACTAATCTTTCCAAAATCCCCTTGTCAAAGTATAGGTTTTTTCAGCAACAATGATTTGTTTTATCAAATAATCATCATCATCTTCTAAACTATTTTTAAGAATCCTTGCTGCAGTGTCAGGACCAACTCCATGACCAGCCATAACAATCAAAGCTGTTTTTCCAAAACTAGATAATAATGATGATACCTTCCACGCTTTTTTAAAATTCTTATTTTCATCGGAAGTTAATCTTTTTCCTTGTTGTTTTTTTTGAATTGTTTTAACAAGTTCATGATCGTATTCATAAGTACAAGTAATCTGCTGGCCTTTACAGTATTTACATCTGAATGAACATGTTTCATTAGGAGTCATAACTTGTTGCCATAATCCACATCTAACACAAATTAGCCTTTGTTTAGTTTCTAAGAGACGTTTTCTAACTTTTAACAACATTTCTTTGTCTATATTTGCAGGATTCGTGTATGACATCACTGTTTGATCTAAAACTGGTTCTGCCAACTTAGAGAATTTGTCAACATCAATCCATTCAATCTCTATTTTATTTTGTTTAATTGATTCAATAATTTTTTGAGCTCCTTCTAGATCAAATTTTTCATGAAATAATTCTCTAAATGCTTCTTTTACAAGAGGTGTGTCAATATTTCGTTCAAAATCATACCTAATCTCATTTTTTACATAAACATCATTTCGATCGTAAAAACCAAATTTCTTTCCAACACAAAATGTTTTCCAAGTAACATCATTTTTACCTTTTAATGCAACTGACATAATTTCATTAATATCAAAATCAGAAGTAAAAACATCAGTGATATGTTTTTTTGTAAATTTTGATTCAACTGATAAAAGAATTCTATATGAATCAGAACTAGATTTAACTCTAGAAGCTAAAGAGGCATCTAACAATGTTTCAAGAATTACTTTTAATGTTGAGTTGATTTTAGTTCCAAAACATGAATGTAAAATTAATACACTTTTTTGTGGAAGCCGATGAGATTCTATAACAATTGTTTTTTCATTTGGTATTTTGCTAAAAGTTAGATTAGAAATAATATTATTCATCATTTTCAATGAACCATTACTCACTTTAGTTCTAAAATTTCCAACTTTATTTGCAGTTTTAAAATCAACAGGGATGTTTACACCTTCCCATTTTGGAATAGGTATTTCTTGTGAGGATCTAATAGGTAAAACATTGACTTTGAATGATTTTTCATCTATGTTTAAGATTCTCCATTGGGAACCACGTAAAACAAAGATTTCATCTTTATCAAGATCACCAACAAATCTTTGATCTAATGTACCAATGAATTTATTTTCTATGGTATCAATTACCTTAAATTTTAGAATGTCTGGAATTGTAGATAAATTTTGAAAATGATATTTTGTTGCAAAAAATGCACTATTTTTTTTATATTGGGTTTTATCTTCATTTAAAATTATTAATTCACGTAGAACAAGTATTTCTAAAACATCAAAAAATTCTTCAAATGTGATATTTTGAAATGGATATGCGCGTTTTGTTAATTTAAGTGCAGACTCGATAGGAACATTTCCCACTTGCATAGATAGTCCGACTAAATGGTGTGCAAGAACATCTAAAGATCCATAATGAATTTTTTGTTCTTCAATTGAACCTTCCTTTATACGTTCAATAATTGCTTGAATCTCAAATTCATCATCAGCACTTTCAGTAATTATCAGTCCTCTAGCAGAATCACCTCGATTATGTTTACTTCTTCCAATTCTTTGCATGAATTTTGAAACTTGTCTGGGAGAGCCATAATGAATAACCAATTCCACAGAACCAATATCTAAACCTAATTCAAGTGAGGAAGTACAAACGACTATTCCAGATTTGCCTTCTCTGAGAATTTCTTCAGTTTCCTCTCTGACTTGTCTTGAAAGTGAACCGTGATGTAATTCAACATTGAGCGATGTTTTTTGTTTTAAGATGGATGATAAACGCTCAGATTCGCCTCGTGAGTTTGTAAATAATAAAACAGGAGAAGTAATCTGCTGTTTTTTAACATATTCAATAATTTTACTTGCAACATCATCCATTATTCCATCAACAAATACAACGTCTACATCATAATTCCTAAGCGACGTATCATGTAGTAATTGAAATTTTCTTTCTGAACCGACTAAAAAACGTCCAGCTTCTTCAGGATTACCAACTGTTGCAGATAATCCAATACGATGAATTTCATTTTTTGAATTTATTTGTAGTCGTTCAAGACTAATAGACAGTTGAGAACCTCTTTCACTTGCTAGTAACTCATGAACCTCATCAACTATTACCCATTCTAAATCAGATAATGCATCAAGGTGTTTTTTTTGTGATAATAAATTTACAAGTGTTTCAGGTGTTGTGATCAAAATATCTGGAGGATTATCTGTAATTCGTCTTCTATTTGTTTGTGAAGTATCACCATGCCTAATTTCAATTTTTAAATTTTCTTTTTCAGCATAATTAATTATTCTTTTAAAAACATCACGGTTTAATGCACGCAATGGTGTTATGTAAAGAGCTTTTATTTTATTTGGAATTTTTCTAGTTCTTAATTTAGAGAATACAGGTATTGTTGCACATTCAGTTTTACCAGATCCAGTTGGTGCAATTATTAAACAATTTTTTTCTTCTAGAATTTCAGGTATTGCTTGTTTTTGAATTTCAGTTAGACTTTCAAATCCTATAGACTTGAATTTTTTTGAAATTACAGGATCAATTTTGTTGTTTTTCTTGTCTAAGTCTAGTTCGCTCATAAACCATTACACCCACAACACCTAATGCTAACAATATAACAGTAATTGTAGGAATTGAATAAAAGATATCATCCATGTTATGATTTAGTTATTGTGTATTAAATAGATTCAGTTTCTTCTATTCCAGAATTTGTTATTTTATAATCAAATTTTGTTTCATGTATAAATGGAGAAATGATTTTGCATGTATACTTATTTTTTATTCTTTCAAGTTCAATTTTTTGATGTATATAATTTTCAAGGTGTGTGTGCATCCTTTGATAATTTGTATCGTTATGAGAAAGAATTTGATTAGTAATTATTACTGGTATATTTTTTAATTGGACCAATTTAGAAAGTTGGATCATATAATTACCAAAATTGATATTTTTTTCAATTAGATGTTCTTTTTTGGAGTATTCGAATGAGAATAAATCAGTAATATTATCAATTATGAGTAAAGAGAAATCATTATTCTGAAAACTTTGTAAAATTTCAATTTGTTTTTGAGTATTGGTAACATGCGAAACATGTAGATTTTCAAGTAGAGATGGCGACAAATTTCTTGATTGTAACATTTGAAGAAATCTTTCAGGTCTAAATTCAACTGTTGTGTCAATGAGTAGAATTTTTTTGTATTTGATTAGTGGTTCTATTGCAAATTGTAAAGCAAGTTGGGTTTTTCCAGTTCCTCTTAATCCAGAGATTTCGGTGATCATTCCATTTTTTAATCCACCACAAAAAATTTTGTCTAATGAACCGATCTGAGAAGATATCATAAAGAGAATAAGAAAAAGAAAAATAAAAAGTTCTTCGTAAACTAAGCAAGACTTTATATTCTCTATAAATTCGATTCATCACAAGAGAAAATTTATGTCACAAACTACAGCTGCTAAAAGACCATTAACAACTTTACAAAAGAATGTAAAAAAAACTGTTATCGTTAGATTGAAGAATGAAGTTGAGTATAAAGGTAAAATGAAAAATGTTGATTCTTACATGAACTTGATAATGACAGAAGCTGAAGAATTAGTTGATGGAAAAACAGTAGGTAAGTTTGCTAGAGCAATTTTGAGAGGCAACAATGTACTATTCATAAAATTAGAAGACGAAATCTAATTTTTTTTGAAAATGGCTAAAAATTATTTATTTACATCTGAATCTGTTACGGAAGGTCATCCAGACAAAGTTTGTGATATGATATCAGATGCAATTTTAGATGAATATCTCAGAGGTGATCCAAATTCAAGAGTTGCAGTTGAAACAATGACAACAACAGATTTTGTAGGAGTAGCAGGAGAGGTAACATCAAAAGCAAGTTTTGATATTGAGAGTGTTATACGAAAAACAATTACAGAGATCGGTTATGATAATCCAGATCTAAAATTTGATTCACATTCTTGTGAAGTTATGATAAAATTAGATCCACAAAGTCCACATATTTCACAAGGAGTTACTGCAAATGATGAAAAAGAACAAGGAGCAGGTGATCAAGGTTTGATGTTTGGATATGCGACTAATGAAACTGAAGAATTAATGCCACTGCCAATACTTTTGGCTCATAAATTAACAAAAAAATTAACTGATGTTAGAAAGAATAATGAACTAACATGGGTAAGACCAGATGGAAAATCGCAAGTTTCAATAAGATATGAAGATAACAAGCCTAAGGCTATAGAAGCAATTGTGGTATCAACCCAACATTCTCCAGAAGTGACAAATGAAGAAATTTCAACACAATTAATTGAACATGTGATAAAACCTGTTTGTGGAAATCTTTGGAATGATGATATCAAAATTCATGTAAACCCAACTGGAAAATTTGAGATTGGTGGACCGCATGGTGATGCAGGATTAACAGGAAGAAAAATTATTGTTGATAGTTATGGTGGAATGGGTAGACATGGTGGAGGAGCATTTTCAGGAAAAGATCCATCCAAAGTCGATAGATCAGCATGCTACATGTGTAGATATGTCGCAAAAAATATTGTTGCAGCAGGATTAGCAGATAGATGTGAAGTGCAAGTAGCATATGCAATTGGCGTTGCGGAACCAGTCTCATTAATGGTAAATACATTTGGTACAAGTAAGATTGATGAAAAAACAATCGAAGAATTGGTTAAGAATAATTTCGATATGAGACCTGCAGGTATTGTATCTGAATTAGATTTGAAAAGACCAATTTACAAAAAGACTGCAGCATATGGTCACTTTGGGAGAAACGAGCCCGAATTTAACTGGGAAAGAACAGATAAAGCTGAAAAATTAAAGACAGAATCAGGCATTTAATGATTCAATATTTTTGAATTTAAAATTACATAAATTTTGTAATTTTTTATGATTTCCAACATAATTTCCAACTAGTATATTGAGATCTTCAACACCATATTCAAAATTAATATCAGTTAGTGCTCTTTTATATGCCAATTCAAGATTTATTTTTTTGATTTTTATTTTAGTAGAGATTGATTTTTTTATTAATTGTTGAAATGTTATTTCTCTTGGCCCTACCAAATCAATTATTTTGTTTGAAAATTTTGGAGACTGTAATCCAATTGTAATACACTTACAGACATCATCAATGGTTATTGGTTGAAGAAGAAATTTTCCAGATCCAGGTATGAGTATTTGGTTTTTTTGTATTTGTTTTGAAATATTCTTTGTTAGATAATCGTCAATACCTATAATGTATGAAGGTCGAAATATTGTGTATTGAAGACCTGATTTTTTTATTAATTGTTCAGCATTGAATTTAGAGATGAAATAAGAAGAACGTGAATTTTTGGAAACGCCAAGACCACTAAAATAAAAAATATTTTTAATATTATTTTTTTTACACAGGTTTATTACAGTTTTAGTTAATTCAATGTTAACTTTTACAAATGAATCTTGATCAACAGATTCAGAGCCAATTCCTGCAAGATGAATAAAATGTGATGCATTTTTTAGTGATGGAAATTGATTTTTTTTAAAATTTTGTTGAGAGATAGAAATTGAAGAGATCTTGTTTGTGGAAAGAAATTTTTTTAGGTTTTTTCCAACAAAACCTCTAGCGCCGGATATAACTACACGATCAATAATTTGTTTATTCATGATAAATTGATAAAATATTTTATTTTAAAGATATCCAGAGATAATACATGACAAGAAAGATTCACGTTAAATTTAGCAAAAATACAGAAGAGTGTAGAGAAATTTTAGGAGTAACTAAAGATTCCAGTCATAAAGAAATCAAACAAGCGTATAGAAAATTATCATTGAAGTATCATCCAGATAAAAATTCAGATAGTAATTCTGGGAAAAAATTCAAAGAAATTACAGAAGCGTATCAATATCTAAAATCTCATCGAAAAAATCAATCAAACAAGGACGAACAAGTTTCAGGAGAAGATTATCAAAATTTTTGGAAAACCCAAGGAGAAAAAATGGGAGAAGAAATGAGATTTAATTTTGAAGAATTGAAACGTGAAAATCAACAATTTGGTGGAGATTTTAATCAAGAGACACATAACAGAGAGAAACCAATATCACAAAAAACAACACATTTTTTGCTTTATGGAGGATTAGGTGTTGTTGCATTATGGATTATTCTCAATGAAATTCTTCATTTTTAACAAAAGTTATTACATAAAAAATCAAAAAATTTCACGTGGAAACAAATACAGAAAGTAAAAAAAAGTTACGCACAGGATTTACAACAGGAAGTTGTGCTACAGCGTCATCAAAAGCAGGAGTGTTATCAATCATCAATCAAAGAAAAATTGAAAAAATAGATATCATACTACCAAAACATACAAGACTAGATATTCAAATTAATTCATGTGAATTTACAAATAAATCAGCAAAATGTTCAGTAATAAAAGACGGCGGAGATGATCCCGATGTCACACATGGTGCAGAAATTTTTGTTGATGTTGAACTAACTGATGAGATTGGTGAAATTAAAATTGATGGTGGAGAAGGTGTTGGGCGAGTTACAAAGCCAGGATTAGGATTGGAAATTGATAGTGCTGCAATAAATCCTACACCAAAAAAAATGATTTTAGAAAACATAAAAGAAGTTGGTAAAGAATTACTTGAAAAAAATGGAATTAAAATAACAATATCAGTACCTAAAGGAAAAGAACTTGGAACAAAAACGGATAACCCAAGAATTGGTATAATTGGAGGCATTTCTATTTTAGGTACAAGTGGAATTGTAATTCCATATTCAACAGCATCATTTGCTGCAGCAATACGACAACAAATTGCTGTTGTTAGTTCTATGAATGACGATAGTGTTGTATTAACAACTGGTGGAAGAAGTGAAGATTTTGCAAGAGAAATAATAGAATTGCCAGATCACTCATTTATTCAAATGGGTGATTTTTCAGGTTATACAATTAAACAATGTGCAAAACAAGGATTGAAGAAAGCATATGTTGCTGGATTCATTGGCAAATTAGCAAAAATGGCTGCAGGTGTAAAACAAACTCATGTAAAAGGTGGAAAAGTGGATATGAAATTTCTTTCTGAACTTGCAAAAAGATGTGATGCAAATTCAGAAACAATT